>Ga0315914_1008230_pt1 | contig 14043 bp, 4 predicted proteins | sample MpolenodulesMG_FD_203920 | JGI IMG/M metagenome (GOLD analysis project Ga0315914, IMG submission 203920) | Medicago polymorpha root nodule microbial communities from Los Angeles, California, United States - elongated nodules | ecosystem: Host-associated > Plants > Roots > Nodule | place: USA...
ACTCATTACTTAGGGGGCACGAAGGCTTGTCGATCTTTCCTCCAGTTGTTGTGGCTTTTGTGCGTTTGGTTAATATGGGCCGATAGAAATAACAGGTTATTTAATAATTCTCAAAGCTCAATGTCTGAGCTTTTGGAAAAAGTTAAGTATCATACTTATTGGTGGTTGAAGGCTCATAGCACTATTTTTGTATATGGTAGTCAGAGATGGTGGTCGGACCCCTTAAAATGTTCGGGTATCGGCTAGTCATGCTTTGATTTTTGGTTGTAACAAATTGACTCTTTGTTCTTTTGGAGTGGTCTCTTTAGCACACCTTGTGCTAAGGAACGACTCCATGTTTGTTAATATAATCCATTTTTGATTCTTCAAAAAAAAAATATCACTGTCATTATAATATATCTGCTAATATTCCAATAAACATTTATGTGATAATATCTGATTGGGATAATTGTTGGGACCAATTGGTATCAACGGGAAATATGAAAAGAGAAAGAAATCATAAACTATGTATTAATCATGATCAGAAAATATGTATTAACGAGTCACAAAACGTATTGAAAGTTATCCTTCGTCAGTGCATATGTAGTTCTAGCAACCAAACTCTCTTTGCAACTTACCATGAGAAATCGGTGTTCCACGTATGATGCACGCATGACAACAACAAAGGATGGATTACATGTTTTGAAAGATTGTGCTCTTTCAAGAGCTGTTACTCTCTTAGCAGTAAGCACTTGTTTCCCTGCAAAATTTGAACACAATAAGGCTGATATTTCATGATATCATCTTTTATGTTTCTATATATAGAAACCTGCTAAAAATGTATGCGAATTCCAGGTGGTTTTACTAGTTACTAGACTTAACATGTGGTGAAAATATACCATTTAAATGTTTTTTTAAAAAATAAAATAAAAAATTGGAGAAGGTAAAAATTACTATTAATTAAAAGTTGCACTAGTAGCATTGATCTACAATAGTTCTGAAGGGATTTGAACTTCATCCATCGACACATCATGGAAAGAAAAGCAATTAATTTATGTTAAATTGTGAAACTTTTATTAGACAATGAAGACACAAAATCTGATACCTTTGGACTCTCTGCCAGCATGATGCAAAGTTGCTACCTTATTCAATTTCTCAACTTCAACACAACTATTGCTTCCAATTTCATATGGTTGATGGAATTCAAAAGAGGAGTTAGCTTTTCTCTTTTGACCATTGGAGACCTTTTTGGCTGCAACTCTTTGGAAAGGATAATTTATCTCTAAGGCACTCTTTTCAAAGATGCGCACAAGAAAACGAGAATTTCTTAGATATTTGAAAAGCAGAAGATGGCCATGAGCTAGAGAGTGATGCTCTGCAAATTCTTTCCAACCCTTTTCAAACCATATTTTGCCATCACTATTTACCAAATTTAATTTCCATTTTGCACCATTTGGAGTCCTTAGATATATAGCATTTGATAAACCTTCTCCATATTTCTCCACAAACTTTCTTGGCATCATCTATCAATTAATTAAACCAAATTAGTATGCATGATAGTACTTTTTTAAGTAACATGAGACTCCTAAATCACATTTGCCACAATAATAACTTAGTTTTCAAATCAGGCCGGCCGAACTAACTTGTCCAAGCCAAGTGGGCTGAATTGAGTAAACAGGCTGCACCAGCCCATAGTTTCATTATGCTACAAATTTGGTGAGAATTGCTCTTCTCACATCCGTTTTTGCTCATTCCCACCCTACGTGAGTTAACTCTCCCTACGTGAGTTAACTCACGCAGAAAATACATCTGTGTGACACATTAGTGGACCAAACTCAAATTTTCAATTATAAGTCCCCTTTGAGGGGGGAAAAATTGTCTTTAAATATAAGCTCTGCAATTTACTATGTACATTTTTTTTTAATTATAAGTCCCTTGTTAGATGGCATTTATATCAATCTATGTACATTTTGGTAGTTATGTAATGATACATGCTATCTTACCCAAGTTAATTACTTGCTGGTTTGGTTTTAAAAAAAAAAGTTCAAATTGGCCATGTAGCGACATAGATGAGTAAAGGTAATAATGCTACAAACCAACAAATGCATGCAAGCAAAATACAAAGTAAAGTAATCATGTTATAAGATATACAAACAATATAAACTACCTGGACAAAGAATCTAACTCAAGATTATCGAAGAAAAATAAGAGAATCTAAGTTAAAGGCTTACAAGTTTTCCTTCATGAAGATTTTGAGCAAGTATTATCTTGAAAAAGAGGATTGGCTTCACCTCAGGAGTTTCACTAGCCATGACTGAGTACTGCTTGCTATGAGACCGAGTGTGTGTGTGACACTCTCTTTATTTTGTGGAAGTAGTTGAAATTTATTGTGTTTGACTACTTCATTTACAACTCTTGATGAATACCCTATACTACCCTACTCTTTTCTTAAATGCGTAGTATGCTTTAATTTATTTTTCCATCTGACCATAGTTCAAGGCTTTTTTGAATTAGTAATAGAAAATGAAAATTACAGTGTTTTATTGATTTCATTATACATCAATTCCATACGCACAAGCATAACCCCCCTTTCTATTAAAATTTGGAAAATGTTACATAGACACCCTTTATTCCCATACACCTCATGCATTGGGAAGAGATAAGATGAGATAAAAGAGAAAGTGTGCTTGTGTGGGGTCCATATGACCATATGTCCAATTTTTGTGTGGGTGTCCAAGGTATATTGCCACTTAAGGATGTCTATGTATCATTACTCTAAAATTTACACCTACGATCCTTAAAAAACTGTACCATGAACCCCCTTAAAAACTGACCATGAACCCCTTGATTATATAATGTTGCACTCTGCATCCAATCAAACACTGCCAGCACTTAACTTGTATCTTTTCACTCTCATTGTATATGTAGTTAGTGCCACTACTACAACCACACAATATGTGCAGTGCTATTGCTACAAGCCTATAACCACATTCTGACCCTTCATTCACTTTTTCCATTTTCTTAATACGTTTTCCATGTCTCCTTGATATACTTTCCTTTATCCTTTGTCATTTCCTTTAATTTGAAGTTATTTCACGTGCACTTTTTTTTTAGATGAGTGTTATTCTAATGTATTGGTTCCACTTTTGGAAGGATTACAATTGTTTCTCAAGATGTCGAGTTGACTTGTATGTTTGGTTGTTGTCGAATAGAATTGGGTATGTCTCAAAAAATTTAGGGTGCGTTTGTTTTAGTTTTAAAAAAAATAGATTTTGTGTTAAAAGAATCTAGAGATTAATTTTTAGAGATTTTAAAAAAAATCTGAAGTTATTTTTGTTTGCCTACAACCCATAAAAATCCATTTTTTTCAAACAAAAAGTTTTAACATGTACATGTGCTACCTCCTTGTTGTTGAAAAAAATAGATTTTGAGAAAAGCTAATCCTAATAGCTTTTCATTTCAGGGTCAAAATAGATATTTTGTGATAAAATGATTTTTCTAAAAATCTTAAACAAACACTTAAAAATGAAAAAAGTGATTTTTTTTTGAAAAAAATCCAAAACAAACGGGGCCTTATTCTACTTGAAATTAAGATTTGTAGCTTTTGATTCTAGAATTGATTTTCACATACAAATTTATAATTCAACTTACTTTTACATAAATAAATCCAAACGCAAATCACTTATAGTCAGATTTACTTTTAACCAAAATAAATTATATCAAAATCAATTATCTTTATCGCACAACCAAACAAACACTTAATTTCTTTGATATTTAAATTAATTATTATTAATATTTTACTCATTATATTTTGAAAATATTCAAAAGTATTCATATGATCCCAAAAATGAAGCCATAGGGGAAGTTCTAAAAAAATATAGCATAATGATTCAGAAAAAATTTAGCTTATATACAATTTGTGAAGATTAGGTTGAGTAATCAAATATGAGATGAATATGTATGCATGTAAACTTTTGAGTGGAATATTTTTTTTTTTAAATATATTATTATATTATAATTATTAATTAAAGTTTAAAAGTTCCATAAAAAAAAATTAAAGTTTAAAAGTTTGAACCTCTGCTCTAGGGTCCTAGCAACGCCGTAAGTGAGACATACTCCCTCTAGTCACATTTATAAGAAAAAAAACACTTTTTTAAATACATTGAATAATTAATGTATGCAGTCACATTTATAAGTTAGATACATTAATTATTCAATGTACCTAAAAAGTTGTTTTTTGTTTATAAATGTGACTGGATGGAGTATATTATATCACGTACAATCTTTTTCTACTATTAAATTAAGGAGAATGCTAATGAGTGCTCTCGAGGCATTGGTTAAAGTCTTAAAACAAATATGTTTGTATCAAAAAGTGATGTAGTTATTGATAAGATAAAAATAAAAACTTATATTTTCAAGATAAAATTTCTATTAATGGAATCTTTAACCAATACCCTTAGGGCACCGGTTAGCAAGACCCTTAAATTAATTACTAAAAGATTTGTGTGATACATTGCAATAATTATAAAAAAATAATTAGATTGTTAATCTTTTTTTTTGACAAGTAGTCTGGTGGTTAGAATTCCCTTTTTTCAAGATGAATAAGTGGGATGTCTGGGGTTCGAACATCGGCCTCCGCATATAACAATGCATGTCCCTACCAAATGAGGTATGTTCACGGAGACGGTTAATCTTCTATACTACAATAAAGAAAATAACCCTTTTCAATTCTTTTGGGCCAACTTTTCTCTTTCCAAAAATGCTCTCAATTTTCAATACAAATAGTACATGTAACAAATAGATAAGAATAAATTTAAATATTGAAAAAAATGTACAAACACGATATGAATATATGTCTGTTTTTTTTCCTTTATAATTTAAAAAGTGTAACAAACTAGATAAGTATATTTATACTTACTTTTTCATTATCCCAATAAAACCCCTAAACAACTTTTTCTATAATAAAGATTGTTGTTGGTGTCATTAAACAAAAAAGAATGAGTAAATTACACCCCCCCCCTATTATGTTAAAATATACACTCCCCTCCTTTAAAAAGTAAAATCTACACTCCTCTTCCCTATAAGATGCCTGAATAATTAAATATTCACTACACTTTAATATATTTTAACATAAATAAATATTTTTATGATATATTCTAATTTTGAACCACCATTTAAAACAAATCATTTCTTTATAATTTAAATGACAATGATAATTAAATTTATATATTTTGCTATTAATTTTATAATTTATAGTATAAAATTAAATTTTAAATAACCATACTTTATTATCTTTAGTAATTTTTCACATATTTTAATTTTATCTTGGGTTGTTTCACAATTAATAATAGGGTTTAAAACTATATGTTAATGAAATTGTGAATAAAAAATAGCGAAAAATATGTGCTCAAATTTTTATTACATTAAAAAAGACCCGCAATACTCTTTTTTCGAAGTGTGTTAGATTTTTTTTTTTGCTAGATTATTAGAAATTAAAAAAAATATTGAGGGAGTAAAATGTAGATTTTAACATAAGAGGGGAGGAGAATGTAATTCAAGCTTCTATTAGAGGAGGGGAGTGAAATGTTTTCTAATATGTTTTGAATAAGAGAGGAGGGTAGTGTATATTTTAACATAAGAGGGGAGAGGAGTATAATTCAAGCATCTTTGAGGGGAAGGGAGTGTAATTTACTCAAAGAATTTAGATTTTTTTGGTTATATTGTTGGTGTAATTGAAATAGATAATCATGGTTAGTTTGCTTTGTTATAACTTGAAAGCAACAAACATTTATATTTTTAGTTTTAATCAAAATCAAAATTTCAAAGAAAAAACATCGTTCATAATTTTTAAACGTTAGCGTAATAAAAAGTGCGGATGCTAGTACTGTAAAATGTTTATAGATATTAAATAAAAATTATGAGTATTAATGCAATGTTTTTATTAAATATTTTTCTCTTATTTATACAAAAATTTGTTAAATAGTTGAGGCACACCAGTTATGGATATTATTTGCTTATATATGTGAAAACAAATTTTTACATAGATATATGATTTGTTAAATAGTTGAGTCACACTAGTAATGGATTTTATTCGTTTATATATGCAAAAACAAAATTTTTATATAGTTATACGAGAAAGTTGATATGACAAAATTTTGAAAACTTTTGACTATTTTCAAAATCAAAATTAATGTAGTGTTTCTATTAAATAACTTTTTGATTTTATATGCAAATGTCTGTTCAATGTTTGAATCGCACCCGTTGCAGATTTTATGTACTTATATTTGCATAAACAATTTTTAATATACATATATGAGAAAGTTGATATGAATTTTTTTAGAAAACTCATGACTCTTTTCAAAATCAAAATTAATGTAGTGTTTCTATTAAATAACTTTTTATTTTATAAGCAAAAGATTGTTCAATGTTTGTACCGCACTCATTGCAGATTTTATGCTTATATCTGCACAAACAAATTTTTATATACATATATGAGAAAATCGATATGATAACCAATAAGAATTGTTTTTACATTTTTCTGTCAAACTTATTCTATGAATAACCCAAAAAATTATACCTCAAACTACTACATTTTAGTTTTTTTTTAAGCTTAATTGCAGTCTTAGCTCCCTAAATATCACAATATGGCAATTTTGGTCCCTTATAAAACCAATAACAAATCAACCCCCTAAGTTTACCCCCTTTTGCACTTTTGGCCTCCATACATGGCACCCTGATCACTTTATTTATTAGGCTTAATTATAGTTTTGCCTCCTAAGTATGACAATCTTACGCTTTTGGCCCCTAAGAAAATAGAAAATCACACGTGGCACCTCACTTTAAGTGATATGGGTGCCACACATGCATTAACTTAATCAAAATTTACTTGATGGGTCAAAAGTGCAAAAGGAGTTAAACTTGGGCTAATTTATTATTATTTTCTATAGGAGACTAAAATCGTAAGATTGTGATACTTAGAAAGTCGAAACAACAATTAAGTCTTTTTTTTTTAGTAAAAATGTGAATTAGTGTTTTTTACTTATAAATTGGGATGGGGGGTAGTATATGTTTAAAAAAGTTTTACACCTTTAATCTCAAGCATCAAAACAAACATGGCGTGAACCGTGTAATAATCTTGAAGGTTTAAACCGAAAGGAGTTCAATTGAAAGAAGCAATGGCGTCGAAAGATTCAACACCACCGTATCAAAGTGCCGCGAGAATCTCCGATTCTCAATGTTTTCCTCAATACACTGCTTCTCTCAAATGTTAGATACCCTTATTCCTCTTTCTCTTTTACCTCTTCAATTTTTTCTTCTTTATTTCAATTAATTGTATTCAAAGTCTGAATTTTTGAGCACTTTTTAGGTATAAGTAATTTAGTATTATTAATACTACCCATTTGCTAATGTTTAGAAATTAGGTGAATTTAAATGTGTATAAGGTGCTTCAGTTAATTGGAAGTGAAACTGTGAACTTAGAGTATGCTCCTTCAAGGTCTCGAGTTTGAATGCTCCGAGTGATAATAATTCCTGTTGGACCGGTCCATACAGTGTTTTGCTCTGACTTCAATTGGGCCCCGCTAATGGACGGTGAGATTGGTCTTCTTAGTTGGTCATTGGGCCGGATACTGAGTTTTCGAGAAGAAGTAAAAAAGAAATTGAAGTACCGATATTTTGTTTTAACAATAAATTTGTAGGATGAAGTTTAGTAATTTATCTATGGAGGATGGTTATCAACTTTTCGTGATATATTGAAGTCCTATATTTTTCAACCCAGTCTATGCGAATCTCTAGTGTGTATCTATTTTTGACATATTCATATCTAGTCATGTGAGTTATGACTTGAATCTTGAATTATTCAGGTTCATATATGATATATTCGCTTATAAATTTGCTATGTTGCCTGTTTTTCCTTAAAAATATTATATTTTTATTGGTAATTATGATTCAGAATAAGATTCATTTTTCAACTCTGAAAATAGATCCACCGATTCACGATTTGATAACCATGTTTTTTGGAACAAAAAAAGAAAGAAAAGTATAAACGAAAAAAATGAAGTTCTGGAAGGACTTAGAATTTGTGATTTCATGTTATGTTTGGGAAGTAAGAGAAGGACTTGTGAGTGATGTTTGTCCTTGTGGTGATTATTAATGTATCTTACATTTGTTCCCTTAACATTTTCAGGTTTAGAAGAATTTAATACGGATAAGAGTAAATGTCAAGAACATTTTGATGTTTACAAGGAGTGTAAGAAAAAGGAGGTACTAGAATCTTGAACACTGTCTAGTCCTTGAATTGTTATACATTGCATATTTTGAAAGTGAGAAAATGGATCCTAGGAATTATGTTGCTCTACCTGAAATGTGATAATGATATAAACGGAAATGAAAGGTTGTAGCGTTGTTGGTAGATATTTTTTGTTTTCTGCAAGTAACTTGTAAGCATAGCTGATATTTGCTATGTACTTTGTCTATGTTCTCCCCTTCATCACATACTTATGTTTACTGGGTAGCTCTATAAGTATTTTGTATGTTCCCAATAAATGCAAGAAAGATAAAGTAGTTTACAATACATGCTAGGGGCTTTCTTTCTATGATTAGGCTTTGGTGGGATTGTAACATGGTGTCTTGGGAACTTGGTATGCAAAAATTATGCATTGGTGGTTATAGCTGTTGTTGTAAGTGTACTTTGTGGTAATTGGTTATTTATAAACATGATTTAGATTAGAATGAGCAGAATTTGTTTTTTCAAGGCATGTTTCTTTTCAAACCACTTGTCTTGAGGTACTGCGTGCTGATTGCATCAATCAGTCCTGTGAACTAATAATGAACCTATCACAGGTGCAGAAGCCCTATAATAACCAAAATTATTGAAGTTTGATTAGTTATTTTATAGAGAAACCTGTGGAGACAGGGAGTAATATGGAGGATGGGAGTGAGATCCCCCCTCATTGACATCCAGAACACTGAGATCCCCGAACTCCCCCCCCAACGGGTTAGCTGGTGTGGAGCTTGATTTTATGAGCACAATAAAGTCAGACCAGCTAGAGAGCCTCCAGTAAGACTTAATTAACATATGAGTGTCTGAATGGATTGATTAGATGAAAAGTTTATCGGGTGAAGGGAGAGATATATCTCATTACTCTAATAACTGGCGTTACCTGTATTCAATTTTTTTTTCTACCCCTCTTGGCCACCATTAGATTTTTACTGCAAATTTGACCTTAAATAACTTTTTGAAAGTTTAACTGGTTTCTATTCCCTCTGATGGTGGTTTCACCATCCATTACCCTTACAATGTAACTGGTAATAGCAGATAAATCTCATCAATCCTTTTACCAAGCTATCTGTTATCTTCTTGTTACACATAACTAGTTTAGAAGTTCCATTACCTGATGCTGTGAGGTGTTAACAAAGTTTTCCACGTGTAAATTTTATCAGTTGTATTTTGTTCTTCAGACTTCAAAACGTTTATGCAATCACATAAGCCAGCTAAGTGAACATCTAAGAAAAATGAACATAGCCTGTTAGATCACATAATTCTGGAGTTGGTCCATAAAGGGAAGAAACTAAAACATAGGCATTTTTTTCCTTAAACATAGGCATTTTCTACTACCATAGTAACTGAAGAGTAGTTTAATGTTGATGTATACTTGATTTATTTTTATTTTCTGACCATTTTCTAGTCATTTGTTTTGAATGACACGTGTATAACTTCATTTTGACCCTTTACGTCGTATTACTTAGGAAATTGTAATTGGCATTTTGAATATCATATTTTTCTTCGGTGTTGTGTTGTTCTCTTCCTTCGGCATCATACCTTGGTTGTGCACTAGGCTTTTTTTATACTCGGCATCATACCTTGGTTGTGCGCTAGGCCTTTTTTCTTACTTGCTGTCTTATTCTATTATTTGAACTACCTCCAGAAATGAAAACAAACACCAAACTCAAGGCTTTGCATAAATTAATTGGTCCTATGTCTCTCCAAAACATACACTGAATTTTGTTGCTGTACTTATTGTTGGGTGTTGACAGCTTGGCATCTATGTATATGATGTGGTATAATTATATTCTCATCTCTGTAGTCATATTGATGAATGCTAAAGATACATTTTTTGTTACTCTTTTCAACATACTCTTTACAGTTGGGTGAGTTTCATGCTTCATGTACTATCTTGAGCTCACCCTCTAGTTAGTTGGACTCAAATGCAATTTACTAAATAATAAAGTGTGTTGGAAAAAGTTGACAATTCTTACTATCTTGGGGCAACTCTCTATTTAGTCCACTTAAATTGAAATTCACTCAATAATAAAAGAGTGTGTTGGAAATAATCTCCAAATGTGCATTGCTGTCGTTTCTCATCCATATTAAAGCATATGAACTGTGACTGTCTCTTCCTGTGTAATTGAAACATTTGACATGTATATGATAGCTCAGATCAAATAGACTTTTCAGAATTGTTTTATAATTGTAGTATCATTGCTCAATAATGCTGCATGAAATATTTCTATTTCTCAATTCCGTTTCCTTTTTTTAACAGAGGGAGGCAAGATTGGAACGTAATAAAACTCGGTCCTTGTTCTCATGAAATCTTGGCAGAGTTTCACTTACTGTATCATAGTTTACAAAGTTACTGGTTCACCAGTACCAGTGGTTCATAATCATATATGGTAGTGTTGGCCATTAAGGTTATGAATTTATGTCAAGCCATGACAAGGTGTTGCAATAAATATGTAAATGGTACTCTACACTGTCGTTGTTTTTGCATCAGTACTTGATTTAGGTTCCAATAAACCACAGGGCCAGTTTTTTGTTATTTACTAGAGCATGTTGCTTTTAAGGATGCTGACTTGTTTGTTACTTTTTTACTTGATTATTAAATCAACGAGGGAGTTGAGACCAAATCATGAAAATTATATAAATTTTCATTCCCTTGAAACATAGTTCAACTCTGCAGAGAATTCCGTGTTTCCACCAAAATAAAATTATCAGTGAATGTAGTAGTTAAAAGTATGAATTGTTTTTCACGTGAAACCAAACACACAAACTTCTATACTAGAAGTTGTTAATTTTACTGTGGAACAAGCATTGAGAATCATTTCCCTAAAAAAAAAACATTGTGTGGCTGATGAGTTTTTACTTTGTCCGTAAAATTGTCATCCATGATTAGAATAAGAGTTGCATAGTTAGTTAGTTGAGTTTGTTGCTTAACTAACAAGTAACTACTATAAATAAGTTGTAATCACATTTTTCATTCACTATTGAGAATTGATACAACACAAATACTTTCTCTCTCAATTTCATCATCAATCTCTCTTCTCTACCATTCTTTTCACAAATTGCTTGTATTGCAAGAAACACAATAGCTGCGCTCACAATCATTGCTTGCATAATGCATTCTAGATACAACAATCATGACTCGAGTGTTGTTCTTGCTATCAATGAACAAAGGTAAGAATGTGAAATATGATTTCTTAAGTTACTTTGATTGAAGTGGTTGAGTCTGCCTGGATTCTTCGTTGTCTCTGCAGCCTTTAACTAGTTAGACTAATCTTACAACCGAAATATAATAAGCTCAATTATTAGTTTAATCTGATGGCTAAGGTGATTTAGCTCCTAAAGCTCAGTGAAGTAAGCAATGAATGTAAGAGTATATTTCCGAGTGTTTGCGATCGAAGCACTTGACTCTTGAACAAAAATCTATTGTAGACAAAAGCTTCTACTTTTGGATTTTCCATATCTTTAATAGATATAATCTTGCTACTTAGTAATAATTATCATCATCATTATATCCTATAGTTTTGTTGCTTATAGCTTTTGTGACTTCTACTTAAGTTTCACAATTTTTAGTGAGGCTTTTTTTCTAGTAAGAAACATTGCAATATAACATGGAAGGAGCATTACTGCCACCAGGTTTTCGTTTCCATCCAACTGATGAAGAACTAGTTGGATACTATCTTAAAAGAAAAGTGGAAGGACTTGAAATTCAGCTTGATGTTATTCCAGCGATTGATTTATACAAATTTGATCCATGGGAATTTCCTGGTAATCTTCAATTTCACATTTTAATCATTTGCATCCTAATATATATAAATAAACGCGTAAAAAATAGTAAATTTCAAATGTAAGGTTTAATATGGTACATCATATATAATTTATATCAACCAGTGTGAAACAGAATCTTTTATGTAAATTTTACTGCATAGTTTATGATAAGGAAATTTGAGAAGCCTAATTCATGAGGTGTGAAATGCAGAGAAATCATTTCTATCGAAACGAGATTTAGAATGGTTTTTCTATTGTACGCGTGATCTAAAGTACCCTAATGGATCAAGAACAAATAGAGCTACCAAACCTGGCTACTGGAAAGCCACTGGAAAAGAGAGAGATTGTGTGCCAGTGTAGTTCATCCACTATCACATTCACAGGCAACTGCAAAACACTTGTTTTCTATCTTGGAAGGGCTCCTTTAGGCGATAGAACTAACGGAATATGCACGAGTATCTCCTCACCGATGATCTTAGCCAAGACTCGCCATTATTTTAAGGTACATATAAGCCATTAATTAAGTTTTATATGTAGCGTCTGTGTATTTTCATGGTCTTTCAATGTTGAACGCACGTCAATTGCAAGGCTATGATCTGGGGCTTTTACTTTAACGTGACCTGGGTTAATTCATACATACAAAAATGTAAACTAAAGAAATGTAGGGTTAAATGTGTTTTGAATGGGTTTTTGCAAGAATCTTTAGAATATTACAATATCTATCCAAAATAATAATAACATTTTTTTTAACGAAATATGAATTAAATATGAGTAATAAATTTTTTTGTTACGGTGTCTTTTTTTTTTTTGCTATTTGTTGTGTGGTCTATGAGAACTGAAAATTAATTGTGTTTTAATTGAGATCAAATGCTGACAAAACTACAAAGAGAAGTGGGAAGATATATGTGTTTATTAGCTGCTTCAGTTGTGAGTAGGTATAGGGAAATGCGGTGAGACTAGAAAAGGACTACTTAAGAACAACGTATCAATCATCATTGATCAATTCTACCACTTCTCCTATTTTAATTGGTCATGAAATGACATATATATATTATTTATTAATTAAAATATTCTAAACACTTATCAAATCTAAACACATATTACAATTAATCAAACCCGTGCAATGCACGGGCTTCGGGCTTCCACCTAGTTTATCCATAATTACAAGAATTTTCCATCTTCAATTTGCCAAATTTGTTGAAGATACATTAATTATGGAAGAAAAAGGTTGGGGGAAGGGGAATAGCCAAGCGTTGAAGTCTATTTTTTTTTTTATTCTCTTTGAACTTATATTAAGTTTGAAAGTGAATTTTAATAAAAGTTTACTTGTTGGAGTAAATGTATTTGATATTCGGTATTTGGACATTTAAAAAGTGTTTATGTGGATATTTAATGCTAAGTTTGTATGTTCAACTTCACTCTTCTCAAAACTTTGGTTCCATATTATTCAATATTGATCTGAAGCAAAATCGATCAATTACATTATTTATAATGTTGTTCAAGAAACATTTATCTATAAATAAGAAAAAATGTGTATAAATAATAATATTTGGTGTCATAAACACTTTTTGAACTTATCACCTCAATGTTAAATAGTAACATAAACACTTTTTTTAATGAAGTTGGAATAAAAAGGGTGATAATGTAATTATTTTATGTGAAGTGGTTTAATCTTTTTGGAATAAAAAGGGTGATAATGTAATAAAAAGGCTTCATTGACAATACTCAAAGAAGAAATAAGACATTGGAATGTGGTGTTTCCTTATTTAGTTTTCTTACCAACGGTATGAGAGAATTGACATTCAATATTATTCTAAAATCTAAATTCAAAATCCTAAGATTAGAGACATCTACAATATCCAATAATATTTGAAGTAGCATTTTTATTTTTATTTTGCTCTATATAAGCTTTCCATCTTTTTTTCCCAACATTTCATGTGTTTAGTATTTGACTATTACTTTTTTTCATCCTATGAGGTTCGCCAAAACCCTTTTTTTTTTTTTCAAAATGCCCCTCA
>Ga0315914_1008233_pt1 | contig 14036 bp, 10 predicted proteins | sample MpolenodulesMG_FD_203920 | JGI IMG/M metagenome (GOLD analysis project Ga0315914, IMG submission 203920) | Medicago polymorpha root nodule microbial communities from Los Angeles, California, United States - elongated nodules | ecosystem: Host-associated > Plants > Roots > Nodule | place: USA...
TCAACTCATAAGAATCACTTTTAAATAAGTGTATCCAAACACAAATCAATTCACACTCAACCCACTTTTAATTAAAATCAATTCTTTCAAACTCAATTCTATCAAAATCAATTCTCGCCGCCGTCATACCAAACACACACTTAATCTTCATAAAAATCACGGTGGAGCATTGGTACGCGATATTTGTGCTCCCATCACCAAACCAAACAGTCACGAAATCATATAAAATAGAATCAAAACTAATATTTACACTAACTTCTCTTTCAATATAAATTGTCATGCTAATTTTGAATTAATGTCTAAAAATTAACGTATTATACACTTCTCAAATAAATAAAATATCAATCATTTGACGAGATCCAAAAGTATATTTGTTCTTAAAGTAAACAAACCACAAAGCATACACATGGAGGTAAAAAAAATTGGGAGAGTCAGCTTGAAGTTTGTATTTAAATTTAGTGGTATATTTGTACTTACACATATAAAAAAATTAATAAATTGGGGGATGGACCGTGGCCCAATGCTCAGCCACTGTGGAGGATGTTCACTATCAAGTGTTTGTAAATGGCGAGAGCATAAGGCCAATAGAACCCAAGAGCGGCTTGAGACATGGTGTCCTACTATGACCGTACTTGTTTATTATGTGTGTTTGTAGGTCTCTTGTTATAATGTTTTCCAAACTTTAAGATAAGTTTTGTATAGAGACAAACAAATTATGCCTCCCGTAAGCTAGTAGGATGTCAAAAATCAATATTGTATGCTAGTCACATATTTTTTATTTGATCTCTCATATTGTATACGTTTTCAAACTTTAAGATAAGTTTTGTATGAAGACAAACAAAGTATGTCTTCCATAAGGCCAATAGACACAAGTTTCCATTCTATATAAGTTTTGAAAAGTTAGTATACAAAGATGTGTATGTCCGTTAAAAAAAGGGTCATGCTAATTAGTGTCCTCGAGATCTTTGAAGGAAACAAAACAAAGTAAATTTGTATTGAAAAGGACATATTTTTTTACACTTTTAAGAGGTTAACTACACAAGTTTTAAAATAATTCTGGGACAATTGTTAGTATTTTCTATGGATTTAGTTATTTCAAACAAAGTCATGGCTGTTTTAATTGAATACCACAAGACTTTTTTATATATTATAAAAGTCTTGATTGAATATCACTAGACTTTTTTATTATAAAAGAGTTTCTTAAAATCCCTTGAATTCTCAATTCAATACACCCCATTAATTGCTGCTTTTAAAATGATATACTATATATTTGACATTGCAAATACAATTATACTCCCTCCGTCCATATATCTAAGCACCCTTTTGACTAAAAATTTATCTCTAAATATAAACTCATTTTCAAATTACTAGACACATTTATTATTTTTTCCCTAAACATATCCCTAATTAATACTATTAATTTGTTTAAAATATGAAAAGTCAAATTTAATACACAAACAAACAAAAAACAATTTAGTGATATTAACACATAAAATAGATACATTGATTGCACTAACAATTTTTCTTAAAAAATATAAAAAAATGCAAAAGAAAGTACAAACTAATGTTCCACATGAACATATTGCTGTTATACTTGCTGCATCCCCTAACAGCAATTTTCCCATATAGGCCAAAGTGAAAGTAAACTTCTTCAGGTGCAATGTCACTTTATAATGAATCCTATACCTATAATAATAAATATAACATTCAGCCTAAACATATGCAACAATCATCAAAGAAAGACAAGCCAATCAACAGACTATTTGGTTCACTCGACCTTATCGTTATGCCCCACGTTCAGTAAAGAAGAATGAGACAGCCATTACTGAAGTGGGATAAAAAGAAGGCAAAGATAGAGATGATCAACAATTATACGGCTCATACCTATCCACAGTTGGCTATTCCTAATAATTGAAAAATATGATATATATTTGTATGTCTGGATACGATACAAGTAATCTAAATAATGATGGTTTTCTTGTTTGTAAACATTGATTTGGTATACTTACTTTCTCTAAATGAGAGAACTAAAGTAATCTTTAAACCTCTTCCATTGACTATAAATGGTAAAAAAAAACTGTTTTTTACTGATTGATATTAAGTTTTACATCAGCAGAAGTTCAATTTTATATATCGACAATAGAACGATCTACATAGGAAGGAACTTTGACTCTTTAAGCAAGTGGTTAAGAGTTTAATCTATAAGTTTACTAAGAAATTCAGTTGAAAGGGGAGAACACACAGATTCTTTGGTAGAGATTAGCAACTGTGTGGTGGAATCTTCGTTACTATAACATGATAAAAAATATATAATTTTTTATAAAATCAGTTTCATTCAAAATCACTCGAACATGTTATGTATCTCTCACTTTAACTGAGATATAAAAAAAATAATACCTAAATGTCCTGTTTCTAACATAAATAAATAAAAAGTAAATATGTATGGAAACCAAACACAAATTTAAATCCTTTTACATGGATTGAATTTTACATTTAGCATCTATGTGCATTTTTGGTATTATAATAGATTTGTTGTAATCATTGTGGTAATGCGATTTTGTTGAAGTTATAAATTAAATGTAGTTTTTGTAAATTTATGATGACCCATTGTAATTCTGTTAAACTCATCGTGAATATAACATTGTTGTTTATTTGACATTGAAAATAAAGAGGATACACATCAAGTCAAAAATTATATTTTGTAGTTTAGATTTGGTTTCAATCAGAAACACGGCTAAGACCATCTACAATAAAACTCCTAATTGTGTTTTAAATGAGTCTTGTAAGTACATATCAATTTATATTTTTAATTGCATGTCTAATAAACATCAAATTTCTTCAATTCAAAGTCTCCAAAAAATATACGAATCTCACAAATAACTCTACTCTAGGTCCTTATATTTCAACACTAATTTATTTATTCCATGCAAAAAAAAAAAAAAAAAAAAAAACTAATTTAAGGAAGAGAGGGACCATTATTATACAAGATCACTCCTTTAATTTAAACGAGCCCCATATAAGTATTTGATACCAAAAGCTTATAGGATAAGCTCCTTCCATTGGAGAAGCTCTAACTAGAAAACATTTACACAATCATTACTACTATATTCCATAGACAACATATAATAATTAAAGCATATATAGGTTTAAGGATTTAAGCAACGATGTAGCTAGAGTAATTGTCTAACAATAGATGCTGTAACAGCTGAAACATCATGCATAGCATTGTTCTGTTTTGTGAGTGGAGATTTCCCATTGAACTCACTCTCACAATAAGTAGCCTCATTAGCAGCATCATTTGCACCATCTTCAGCAAACTTAGGGTCCCCTTTCTCCAAAGCTTCAATAGCTTGAGGTATATCAGCTATCAAAATTGCTCTGTATTTGTCACCACAAGAACTCAAAGCTTTCCTGGCTCCATTTCCAACCCTTTGTAGCTGGTGGATTCTATTTAATCCATCGTTTGCTTTTGCTTTCATCACTTTCACCATGATTTGTGCTAGCCCTGTTACATCACCAGCAGAGGTACCAGAATATGCCTTCAAAGACTGAAAGCAAATATTGTAGTTTGGTGTTTTTTTGCAAGTGTTTTCTATGAGTGATAGTTTTTCATCCATTGAAGGGAAATTAGTACTTCTGCTTTGGATTGTTGGTATTGAAATTAAGAAAAGAATAACTTGAAGGAATAAGCAAAGAGTTAGAGGCTTAAAATTTGTCATTGTTAATTTTCAAAAGAGAGAATGATTGGTTGATTGTACCTAGAAGCAATGTGCTAGGCCAATTTATAGTGTAGGAAAAAAGTTTGTTGTACGCATTTTTCCACATATGTAACGTTTTTCTAAATCAACTTTTGTCTATAAAAATATTAAAGTACAACTTTTCTTAAAAAAATGTACAACTACATATCATCTTTTAGGATTCATATCCCTTATTATATTATACGATATCTGCCATGTTGAACCGTATTTTTGCTTTATATATGATTGAGTGTGTAAAAAATTATAAAGCTACTTTGTACATCATCGCATTGGGTCAAAAAGAAAAAAGACTTGGTACATCCAGGTCTTACAGCATAGTTAGTGGTTTGATTGCGATAGCATTTTATGTGAATTCTTAGATTTAGATCCGAATTACTATATTCTCCCTTATCATATGTGTTTTGTAAGTATGTATCGACCATTAGGTCAAAAACAAAAATGAAAATGAAAAATACTATATTTAACTTCTCACTTTTCATATGTATCGACCATTAGCTATCTATTATCTTTTTACATGTATCTACTATCTAATAATTTGAAACTAAACTCGTATCTTTTTAATAATTATATTATTGGTGTAGAATCAAAGAATTTAGTTGATCACTTTTATTTTATTTTTGTACAATAGTTGATCAATTTTAATACAGTCTTTTTTTTTTTACCATATTTTTCTGCTTGCAAGGCTCAAATCTGAGATTTTAAGTAAGAGATCTGAGATAACTAGACTTGAGAAATTAGGAACAAAAAGTAGTTCCAAATTTTGAAGCACGGCAGTTGCATTTCACACTTACACAAATGGTAGGTAAACCCGTTTTCTTCTTTTGAAATTATTATCATTATCATCGAAGCTTGCTTTCTGTACTTGCAGACCCACCGTTCTAAGAGGGTCTTGAAATATCTTTCTTGTATTTTAAAATAATAACAAATATCAAACTTCTGTTTACTTTATGAAAAATATTATTAATTTGCATTTGTGTTCATTAGACATTTTTTTAATCAAATAGTTTAATCGCTAGAGTTTCATTTTTTTAAGATGAATAAGTAGGGAATTTAGAGTTTAAATTTTAACACATACATTTTACAATTCATTATCTCTACCAACTGAGTTGTGCTAACATGAATGTATTTATTTTACTTTATTAATGAAAATATGTGATAAATGAAATTCTTAAAGTGAATTATTGTGATATAGACAATATAAAATAAATGCATTCTCCAAATCTCATTTACAGGAACTGTTCCATGGAAATAAAAGGTCGTTATTAAATAAAACTTATATTAGATGAGGATTAATTTAGAAATGTGATCAATAAAAAAGTAAAAGTGATTACATTTGCTTAAGCGCAAACGGATAAACGAAAGTTCATGTATTTAGATCAAATTTTAAACCAAATATATCAAATTTTGTTAAAGAGGAAGTATTCATTTTCCTTTTTGTTATCTCCTATTCCTACTCCAATAATGATTTCTTGGTGCCAAAAAACCATTATATAAGTATGAATAGGAGAAAGACCTTTAAAGGAGAAGGACCTTTAACTTTTCTTGGCGCCAAACAACTTTAACTTTACTCTTAAATGTATTATTTTGAGAGTAAAGTTAAAACTCTTTGGCGATTTCATATATTTTTTAAACTTATAAACAATCTCTAATTTAAAAAATATTTGATAGTAATAATTTTTTTCTTTATAAAAAATGCAATCATTTCAATAGAATGAATGAATAATAATTACTTTAAAGAAATAATTGAATTTTGTCAAATGGATATATTATCCAATTTTCTTTTACTTTTTTAAAAATTTGACATTTGGTCAAGGATTGATTAATTTGAGGGGTCCATTTCAAGTCCATTTGCGAAGACCCCGTTGAAAGTTGAAGCATAACTTTGCGTATGAACTTAACCCACTAAAATTCGCATCAAAGAAAATCGAAACTAAACCTTAAGATGAGCACACTTTAAGAACTTAAGTCAACATCACTACCACAACCCAAATAGGTTTATATTATCTGATCATTATAAACTAATAATCTCATGTATTGTTTTATTTTAATATTTTGATTTATTTAAAACATTGGTGAATACTACATACAGAAATGAAGAGTTATAGCATCATTTTCTCTAACACTCGTTCTTTCATGAGGAATGTTGTTCGAACAACTATTTTATAGGACAACTTGTGGGACAACCAAGATATACAAAGAAATGTAGATATTGACACAAAAGTTAAAACAATAAAAAGAGAAAATGAGAACATGATGTGAGTATAAGAGATAACGTTTTCAAAAAAAGTTGTCATGTTCAAATATTATTTATCTTCTTTCATTGGACAAAATCAATGTGAATCCCACCATTTTATATAGGATTCATTTCTAAAGCACGGGTCCATATTAACTTCATCCAAAGAAAGAACAAGTGCAAGTGGGAATAGCTAACACTCCTCTAAAACATATATTCCCTTTTTAAGACATAAAAAAATATTCTTAGAAAAATGATGTGAGAGTTAAGTTTATACGTCAGTGTGCTACAAAGTAGTAATAAATTTGTATAATATCTGCACTTTATTTTATATTTTTGTAAAATTTCTTCAATAAATTAGGTAAAATATCACTAATCGAAGAAGGGTCTTTTATTGGTAAAAAAACAATGTCTTTTTATTGAGAAACTCCATGTCATCTCTCTCTCTCTCTGTTTTTTTTTAAGTTCCACATGTCTCTGTCTAGTAGTCCAAAAAAGGGTCTCTGTTTATTTTACTATAAAAAGATAAGTTTTTTTTTTTTTAATTAAGAGCTTTTCAAAAATATGTTGGGCTCCTAATTCTCCTTCTAATGGGTTGAGAAACCCAAAAAAAGTCGGACTCATTCTCATCCCTAAATAGAAGTAAGGTTTTAAAAAATAACTTTATTTTAATTAAAAAGTATAAACTAGTATATTTTCGTCATTAAGATTTATTTAGAAGATAAATGAATAAAAATTTAGTTTGATTTTTGAGTGAAATGATTCTTAAACAGATTTTATTTCTCAATTGATTTTCGAATTACTATGACCTCTAGCAACCATATGATTAATACAAACAAATATAAACTATATTCATCATTAAAATTTATTTAGAAGATAAATGACTATCTAAATATCAATTACCTCACAATTAAATTCAATTAAATTTATTTACTTTTTTTATTTTTTTTAACAAGCCAAAATGGAATATAATAAATCATCGCAAAAGATTCATCTCGCACAAGGTATCCAAAAGAGAAGAACACTCGCCAAAATACAAATCAAATGTCTAGTGCCATTAAAAGGCAACAAAAATAAAAACAAGAAGCAGAGTACTCCCTAACACCCAAACAAAGTAAAGGGTGCCGCCACCAGTCATGATAACTGAAAGCGAAAGTGAGCCTATTAGCCGTTAACCATAAAAAAGACATAAATCTTGCATTATCCAATAATTTACACAAATCCGCAGCTTTTCGATTGAAAATCCTGTTGTTCCGTTGCTTCCAAACAACCCAAATACAAGCGTGCTAGATTACTTCAAGAAAAGGATATGTAAATCGCGGTAACCCCACCAAATTCTCAAAATGATGAAAGTGATCCTAAACCGTGGTTGGTGCAATAAAAGAAACACTAACCCACTGATATAAACGGTACCACAAGGTTCCAAAAAGCTCACAATTAAAAACAAGATGCTCGACAGACTCAATGAAACCGCACCCTCTCGCACAATGTGTGTCATCATGCTGAAGGAGCCGCCGTGGAAGAAGATTGTCTTTGGTTGAAAGTCTATTACTTTTTCTATGTTTTGTCTCAAGTAGGTCATTTATGCTTTCAGAACGTTAACTTAACATTCTTTTAACGTGGCCCGTTACGGTGATTATGTGTTTGTCTTACGCGGTTGTAGTATTTTTGTAAAACTTGTGCCTCAATATTTGTCTTATGAGTTGTTTCCTTTTGCCCAGAGGCACATGTGATGAGCTTGAAAGTTTTTTTGTTTGTTTTTGGAGAGCAGCTTGAAAGGCTAATATGTAATTTTTGGTGCAGTAGCTAGCAAAAGAGAATCACTTGTATAAGTGGGAGTCTCATGTCTCTCTTCAATGAAGCTCTTTTTAGCAAGCAAGCAGGGATGTAGGCTTGTATCAAACCCTACCCATTTTTGTGAAGCCAAAATAGACAACAGTCTTAGCTACACCGGGTGCAGTATATACAATGCTATCTGGATTTTCAAGAAAGGTTGCTTATAGAGAGTAGTGAATGATAACAATATAAAAGTCTGGGAAGACAATTATTACCTAATCAAAACGAATACAAAATATAATCATAGAGCCATATGCTTCCTAGCAACACTCTTAGTCCGGTATAAGATTTGAACATTAATAATATTTTTTAGTTGGATGAAAGCATCACATGTCACCAAAAATAATCATAGAAGGTTTAATTAAGGACATTTATGTCCTGTTTATTTTTGTGAGGATTAAAAGTCACAATTTTATCTTCGAGCATCCACAATAGAAATATCCATTTTTGGGTTTTTAAATAAGTCTCACGTGTACACATAACTCACAAAAAGTTCTTAAATGGAACCCACTAATCAACTATCAATAACTTTATATCATTATATTTCAATTTTTTAATATTAAAAGAATGCGGATCCCGCTTAAAAGTGGAGGTCTTAAATAAGATCCTGAAAAAGATTCTCCCCATTGGGGGTACCTAATAGATACCGGGTCTTAAATAGTTAAAATCCTCCAAATAAAGATGGTCTAAGGGACCGAAAGAGTTCTCAATGTTTTGTCAATAGATCAAAACGAGTTTTTACTCATTATTAAAAAAAATTGGTATGACCTTGCCTGAGGTAAAAATATCTAATTACTAATTACGTCATTTTAAAATTCAAATAAATTTATTTATTTTTCTTTCAAACGAAAATACTAATTTTTTTAACTTTTCAATCAAGAAAAACGAAATTCAGTAAGAGAATCAAATATCGAATATTCGATGAAGTAACCACAAAACCCTAATACCCTAACTCTAGTTGCACGTGAGACACGTGACTACGAAAATACAGAGCGAGCGCCGCAACGCTCAAACACACTATCCTCGTTGAAACACAAAACCTTTCATATCAACTGTCCGATACATTTCCACGTCATCAATCCGCGTGAATTCTCGTTTCAACGGTTCAGATCTGTTTCACAGCTACTGTGTTAGCGAAGAGAAGAGGCGCTGTTTTCTCTATTCTTCTTGCTCGATTTCAACACCGAATTCGAATTTCGAAATCCTACCGAAATTTTTTGCTTAAGTTTTTGAAAGGTTTGAAGGATTTGGAAGATGAAGTTAACAGAGGAATTGGATTTGAAGAAGCAAGTGGAGGAAAGCGAAGTTATCGTTTTGAGTGAGGATGATGAAGAAATTGAGTCTGTTGAAGAAGTAGTTGATGGAGAAGACAGTGAAGATGATGAAGGTGATGAGGATGATGATGAAGACAATGACGAGGATGAAGATGATGAAGATGACGGTACTGGCGGTGGAGATGACGATGAGGAAGATGAAGATGAAGATGGTGAAGCAGCTGAAGGTGCACGTGGTGGTGATCCTGATGACGACGATGATGACAGTGACAATGATGAGGATGACGACGACGACGATGATGATGATGAGGAGAACGAGGAAGAGGAACAGGTAGATAACTAATATTTGTAAATCTGGTTTCTGGATTTTTGTTTCGTCACTCTTGTTCGTTAATTTTTCTTGATTTGTTCAATTCCTTTCTGAATTTGGTTTTTAATTTTCTAATTGTGAAAACAAGTTCAATGTTAGGGTTTATTTGTTTAATTTCCTTTTGAATTTGTATTTAATTTTCTGATTTTGAAAATCTGATTTAAGTTAGGACTTAGAGTATCATTGCTAAAACATGTGAATTTTTCATTATTTGATTTTTTTCCGTATGGATCTGTCATCAATCGAGACCAGTTGTTTGTGAATTGTGATACAGGAGAGTTCTAGATTCAGTTCATAAGTATTTTTTTTATTTTTTATGGAATTTCATATGTTTGATTTTTGTTTATGTTTCTAGATTTCAATTTATTTCTTTTTTGCTAATATATAGATTTCAATTTTTGTGAGAAGTTAAAGCGAGTTTAGAAATATGGAATTGATTTTGATTATTATTTGATATTTCTGGCAATAGAATTTCTTTTGACTCAAATTTAGAATTTGACTTTTCCATGTCTATGAAGAAAAATTATTCTAGTGTCAATTCACTGTTACCTATTTTGTAATTTTAAGTAAATCCTATTACAATCAGTCCATTTTTAACTCAAATCACTTTTACTAAATCATATATCCATTGTATCTTCAATACGAAGAATTGCCGAAATTATTTTCATCAATCAAGTACACATTATTTGTTCGATCGTTTATATTTCCTTCTTTTAAATTTTGATTTGCTCATTGATTGGATCTTATTGTCTCAATGATGCTAACAGTTACTAATGTTGGAGAGAAAATTAAATCCTTTTCACGTTCCTTTATTGGGATAGTTTGGATTACTTGATTTTGGAAGTTTAGTTATGCTATAAGATCTCCAACACATAAATGGCCATCTTTGTGTAGCCAGCCACACAATTTTTTTGTTATCTGAATCAATTTTGTTGCTTAACTATTATATTATCAAGTTACTGTAATTATATTTCAATTTTTATGTGTCTTTTTGCATTTGAGACACCTTCTTACACAAACTTTTTTAGGAGGATTTGGGAACAGAGTACCTTGTCCGTCCTCTAGGTGTTGCTGAGGAGGAGGAAGCATCTAGTGATTTTGAACCTGTGGAAAATGGCGTGGACGAAGATGAAGTGGAGGAAGACGAAGGTGAGGAAGATGAAGGTGGCAGTGATGATGATGGTGAGAAGGCTGATGTTCCACCAAAAAGAAAGAGGTCAGACAAAGATGACTCCGATGACGACGATGGAGGAGAGGATGATGTAAGACCCTCTAAACGATAGAGTTAGTCCATTCTTTGCTGGAGAACTTGTCAACCATCAACACATTTCAGAGAAGGGATACGCCAGTTCATGGAAATGTTTGTTGCTATATATTGTATTTGTTATGGTGCAGGATTATTAGGTTTATTACTATATTTATCAGGCAAGTGCATAGTCAATAGTTGGCTAAATCATGTGGTAGGACAAATTTTACAAACTTGATTTTTATCTTTCACCCGCTCCCTAGGATGGTAGATGTTGTTCATTACTATTTCTGCTGCTATGAAAATGTTGGTAAATCTCTTTTGTTTTATACAAAAGTTTTTGACTGTGTATAACTATTTTTATATATGCGTTTAATGACGCCTGGTTATGTAGATAATTTTTGATACATTTTAAAAATTGATATAGTTGAGTGTATAATAGGAAGGAGAATGATGCATTTAGAGTAAACTACTATAGTTGTGATGATGAAAGGTTGTAAGCTGGTAATAATATTCGATATATTGGAGGTAAGTTTGGCTCTTAATTTTTGTGACCTTTTCCACTAGTTTCTTTAAAAGGAATTTTTTTTTACCGGTGTGTTAACTTTGACATATCTTATCGTTGTTCTGACTTGTAAGGGGGTGTATTGAATTAGGATTTTAAAAAACAATTTTTGGATGAAAAAGTCTAGTGGATTTTAAAAGACTATGCAAGATTTCAATGATTTTTAAGTTTTAAAAGATTCTCAAGATTTGTAATTTGCATTTCAATGTATTTATATTTTAGAATTTTATAAGATTTTAAGAGACTATCAAGATTTCAAAGGATTGATATTAATTGTGTTTTTGCTGAATGCTTATAGGATGTTTTTATTTTTTCCAACACCGTCTATTACACTATTACATTCATTTCTAACTTTAACATACTTTGAAAAATTACTGTTAATGCTTATAGTACTGATTCATAAAAAATAGTGTACTCACAGTACTGATCACCAATAATACACAAAGTGACAAGAGTCATCTTAAAATAAATTCTTGAAGTAGAAGTAATTAATTGAACAAGGTGAACAAAGTTAGAAAGGACCTTACTTTGTGCACATGAAAACTAAAGAGAAAATGGAATTTTGTTGGACAACACGGAAAAGAAAATTGTGAGAGTGGTCTCACAAATTTTTGTGAGATTATTGAATGAGTATTGTGTTCACATTTTTAACTAAAAAGTCTCATAAAATCCATTCCATAAAAGAATCCATCAAAATCTTAGATTTTTGAATACCACATGACATTTTATAAGTTGTGAGAAATCCTAATTGAATACCAACAGATTTTGTTGTATTGTAAAAAAAGTCTTAATTGTCTTAATTGAATACCACAAGATTATTTATATTTTATAAAAGTCTTGATTGAATGCCACAAGACTTTTTTATAATTAAAAAGTCTTTTAAAATCTCTTAAATCCCAATCCAATACATCTCCTAAGTTGCACTAGGTTTTTTAAAAGAAAAAAGTTACGAATTCTGCTCTTTACCAAACAGAAATTGCTCGTTCTCAACTGAAAAGACTAAAATACCCATGCGTGAGTTAACTCACGCAAGGGTAAATTTGTCTTTTCAGTTGGGAGCGAGCAATTTCTGTTGGGTAAAGAGCAAAATTCAAAAGTTACCTCGATTGGTTGGACGCCTGGACCGTTAGCATCAGGCCATATACAATGGTTAAAAAACTCAACACACACTTTTTTTCCCAACCCTCCACATCATTCCATATCATCGATTTTGTACAGTCAAACTCCATGAAGGGGTAAAACCAAAAATCTTCAAATTACAAGGACGTAACCTAAACAAAAAAATTTACAGTGGGAGAAATAAAAAATGACCTATATTGCAAGGTGTGAAACACTATTAACCCTATTATAAATCAATTAATCGATTAATTTTGTTTAAATTAAGACCGAATAATATACCTATAAAGCCTAGTTTTAAGAGCGGCGAATTTAGACATACCAACTTAACATTAAATGTTCACAAACACTTATTTTAACATAGGGTTAATAATGCTTTTCACCCCAGTAATATAGGCCATTTTTTGGTTTTCACCCCTACGAAATTTTCGGTTTGATTTGCATCCTTGTAAAACTTTTTTTTTTCTTCGGAAAACACCCCTCCCCCATATGACTGTGCATATTTGCTGACGTGGTACATTGTGTAGCATGCTGACTGTGCATATATGTTTATGTGGTGCGCTAATTGTATAATTATTAGGCAAATTCTATGGTACACAAAATCCTTAAATTAATAGTTAAATGAGTTAGTTTTTAAAGAAAAAAATTATTTTCTATCACCTATAATTTTAATAACTAAATCTTATTTACCAAAAACGTCGACAATGTAAAATTTAATTTTTCTGAATTCTTATTAGTCATAATAGAAAATTTGACTATTTTTTACAACAAAAAGTAAAAAAAAATTAGTATGACTTTTATAAACTATGAAATGATATTTTTTCTTATGAAATAACATTTTCTGAAATGTAAATAACAACAAAGAGCTATTTATTTCATAAAAATGATTGTTAATTTATAGATTTTTGAAGTAAGCATACTGATGTAGTATTTTTACGTATATCAAAAGTAAGTATTTATATATCGTCTCCTCAGAGACTAGTGTGATATCATGGACTGTTCGACATCAATTATCATTTTAAGTTGATAGAATAATTTGTTTGTTTGTTTAAGATCTAGTTAACTATGTTATAAGAGTAAAACTTGAGATTAATAGGGCGTGAAACTTGTTAGGATTAGAGTTCCTTAATCAAGCATCACACGTAACCTAAAGATCATGCATGGATTCTAGCTTTTCTTGGATATTACCACGTATCCCTCGTCAATATCATTCGTGTCCAAATAATATTGTGACCTCAATTGTATCGTTTAATCGTCGATGTCTCGCACTATTAAACGATCCAAGAGTCGTTCCTTTCATTCAATCGATGATTTCTCAATCTCTTAAATGATAGGAAAGCATTAAGTTCGGATACAAAGAGTGGTTATTTAAACATCAATTCCATGTCTAGAATTTATGTTTGGATATAGGATTATTCTAAACCTAGATTCAAAAGTATTTTTCAATCACAATTAAATCAAACATGAACAATAAAGTGTAAGAATAATCTCCATATCAAATGAAATACTAGAACCATACATTTATAGATCAAAGGATTACATGTTTAGCTAAGATCAAGTACCTCTAATCCCAACAATGGAGATTTAGCTACTCATTGTCATGGAAGCTTTGCAAGAATGAATTGAAATGGAAAGATT
>Ga0315914_1008236_pt1 | contig 14033 bp, 12 predicted proteins | sample MpolenodulesMG_FD_203920 | JGI IMG/M metagenome (GOLD analysis project Ga0315914, IMG submission 203920) | Medicago polymorpha root nodule microbial communities from Los Angeles, California, United States - elongated nodules | ecosystem: Host-associated > Plants > Roots > Nodule | place: USA...
TCTAATTTTTTTTCTTCAATATATATATATAATTTTTTTTTCTTTCTATTTAATAGTTTCATTGGTTAGAAAATGAAAGACCCCAAGTTGTCAAAATGACAGTTAAAAATTAGTATAAGGGGAAGGTAACATGCATAGAGTTGGATGGAGAAGTCATATACAAGAAATCCATTTAAGTTCATTTGTGGAACCTCTTACGTATCCTAGAAATCCATTATAAAAAAGAGAGCAAAAATTGTTTAATAATGATTACAAATTTAACACATTAATTAATTAGTCTTTCCTTTTTCTCTCTCGTATATGTTTGGTATCACTATAAATTAGATAAAATTATGAGTATATCATATGATTTTATTAAAACTACAAAATATATAGATTTTACAAAATCGCGATGAGATTTTGTCGTATTCTATGTGATACCAAACAAACATTAAATGAACTTTTTTCATATGGGGGATCCAAATTTGCATGTGAGTTAACAGTTCAAGAAATAGAGGTCAAGGCATCTCAAAATTGGCCCCCCCATATGGTGTATATATTGTACATGTTTCTCAAGTAACCTCCACCATGTGTGCCTTGTTTGGTGAGAGGGAATATTAAGTACTTTTCCGTGGTACCTTTGGCCTTTTTGGTCATTCATAATCATAAATACTTATGATGTTGTTCATGTGTGAATCTTGGCCCTTGAGATTAACCGTTTTCATTCACATTCAACGGTCCTGACATCAAAAAGGTTGATGGTGGGCCCCACTTTTCAACTTCTTTTGTGAATTTGATATTTTGTGGTATCATCAAATACACTTTTTTTCCAACCCTTCTTAACACCATAATCTATGTAATAATCAAATATTGTGTAGCAAAATCTAGCTTCATATCTTTTTTATTTAAAAGAATTTAGATGAGTTAGATTCTAGATAAGTATAATACTATAGTAATAAAAAAAGGAGTATTATTTTTTCTTTTTAAGAAGCCAATTACAGAGAGAATTTTGGTACTCAAAATTAAAATTGTTCAAAAAAAGTTTTGGTAGTAAAGAAAAATAGTAATTTGGTAGTCAAAATCAAAATTTCCAGACTGCAGTAATTAATTAATTTTTTACTATTTTTTTTTTATCTGCATGATGTAAATAACTGTTTTTTTTTTTTTAAAGAAAGAACTGTTATTTTGTCTATTTTATTTATGCATGAAAATTCTGTAAGATATATATGATATTATGTGACTCAATTTGCTAAACAATCTAGTTCACTAACATGATGACTTTGTTTATAGGAACGAATTCCGATCGACGAAGTGTTCGAGCAGTTGAAATGTACCAGAGAAGGTTTGTCCTCCACAGAAGGAGAAAACAGGATTCAAATATTTGGTCCAAACAAGCTAGAAGAGAAGAAGGTTCTTTCCTTTATCATCATATATTAATATTGATAATAGTATCTTTATATATGTTTCTAAGGAGATACAATATGACTAAATGAAAATAATAAATATTTGACGGTGTGTTTGTTGTTCGATATGTGTCAGTATTTGACATGACACTGACATGACACTTAAATTTGTCGTGTCTAGTGTGACGTGTCAGTGTTTTTGCCGTGTCTGGTGTCTGTGTTGGTATACATAGATTATGATTGTAACGGTATTATAATTTTAATGATGTATAGGAGAGCAAGTTTCTCAAGTTTCTCGGGTTTATGTGGAATCCATTATCATGGGTGATGGAAGCTGCAGCTTTAATGGCAATTGCTCTTGCAAATGGTGAAGGACAGCCTCCAGATTGGCAAGATTTTGTGGGAATTATTTGCTTGTTGGTTATCAACTCTACTATCAGTTTCATTGAAGAAAACAATGCTGGCAATGCGGCTGCTGCTCTTATGGCAGGTCTTGCTCCTAAGACAAAGGTAATAATAAATCAAAAAAGTTGTCTATGTTCTAAATCATGAAGTTTTCTATGAGGGTGCACCTCAGTGATAATAGTTTGATCTTTGTAACCTCAACATACCTGTTTTAAATCCATTATTGTCACTTTAATTAGTAGAAGACTAAAATGTTAGTAATAAGTTTGAGGTATTTCATATCTTTAATATAGAAAAGGAGACTAAGCATGTTAGGATTGACTTATTTGAGTTTACCTATTGACATTAGCACTTGTAAGACTGTTTGGGAGAGCCTATATAAGGTGTTTTCAGCTTATAATAGTTTATCTCATCAACATAATCTTTAATATAGAAAAGCTAACCATTTTGTAATTAAAGATAAAAACAGAAAATGAGAACAAAATCCGTTTTCTCAAACCAAGCAAGCCCTAGCTGTTTACCTATTTTTAAGCTACTTTTTCACTACATTTCAGGTTCTTAGAGATGGTAAATGGAGTGAGCAAGAGGCTGCAATTTTAGTCCCAGGAGACATCGTTAGCATCAAACTCGGTGACATCATACCAGCTGATGCTCGTCTTCTAGAAGGCGATCCTTTAATGGTTGACCAAGCAGCATTAACAGGAGAATCACTTCCTGTAACAAGACATCCAGGACAAGAAGTTTTCTCTGGCTCAACTTGCAAACAAGGAGAAATCGAAGCCGTTGTTATAGCAACCGGTGTCCACACATTCTTCGGAAAAGCAGCACATCTAGTGGACAGTACAAACAATGTTGGACATTTCCAAATGGTTCTCAAATCAATTGGAAACTTTTGTATTTGTTCCATTGCAGTTGGTATGTTGGCTGAGATTATAGTCATGTATCCGATCCAACACCGCAAATATCGCGAAGGAATCGACAACCTTTTAGTCCTTTTGATCGGAGGAATTCCTATTGCTATGCCAACTGTTTTGTCTGTGACAATGGCTATTGGTTCTCATAAACTTGCTCAACAAGGTGCTATTACAAAGAGAATGACTGCCATTGAGGAAATGGCTGGTATGGATGTTCTTTGCAGCGACAAGACAGGAACACTTACACTTAACAAATTGAGTGTTGATAGGAACTTGATTGAGGTGTTTGTAAAGGGTGTTGATAAGGAACATGTGATGCTTCTTGCTGCTAGGGCTGCTAGGACTGAAAATCAGGATGCTATTGATGCTGCTATTGTTGGAATGCTTGCTGACCCTAAAGAGGTATCAACTTCTTATTTAGAACGATGCTTAGTTGATTATTAATATTATGATGGCTTTAATTCGATATTTGATATGTTGATGGCTTGTGCAGGCAAGGGCCGGGATAAGAGAGGTGCATTTCTTGCCATTCAATCCTGTTGATAAGAGAACTGCTTTGACTTATGTTGATAATAATGATGGAAGTTGGCATAGGGCTAGCAAAGGTGCTCCTGAACAGGTAATCTTTGTTTTCATAATTTCTGAGATTCATAGTTACTTACTTCAATGATGCTAATAGTACTTTTATATTTGTGAAAACAGATCATGAACTTGTGTAACCTTAGGGATGATGAAAAGAAGAAGGTTCATGCTATTATTGAAAAGTTCGCTGAAAGAGGGCTACGTTCACTTGGTGTTGCTAGACAGGTTTGTTTTTTTTTGGATTTAAAATTGAAATTTGTATTGAAAATATTCATTTCGTTGACGTAAGCTTTTCTTGTACTTCTTTGTAGAAAGTTCCTGAGAAAACAAAGGAAAGTGCTGGTGCTCCATGGCAATTTGTTGGTTTGTTGTCAGTGTTTGATCCTCCTAGGCATGACAGTGCTGAAACCATTAGAAGAGCTCTTAATCTTGGTGTAAATGTTAAGATGATTACAGGTAACTAAACAAAAGACTACATTTCTGTTAAAATGACTAATTAACATTTCTGCATCGGCCACATTTGACTGTGATTTTCTGTAATATAAAGGATTGCAACTGTTACTGGCTTACCGCGACTGCTATTTAAAAAATATTATCTTGACTTTTGTTTTTTCTTTCTAGGTGATCAACTTGCAATAGCTAAGGAGACTGGTAGGAGACTTGGTATGGGAACCAATATGTACCCATCTTCCACCTTACTGGGCCAAGATAAAGATGCAAATGTTGCTGCACTTCCAGTTGAAGAGCTGATTGAGAAAGCAGACGGATTTGCCGGAGTTTTTCCAGGTTCATATTCTTTTAGCAACTAACTATTCTGAAAAAATTTCCTTTTTGCTTATCCTAATGCTCTTTGAAAAGGTGTAGTTCCTATGAAGCACCGACACAGACACAAAAACCAGACATGACACTCACACTGACACATTTATTCTGAAGTGTCGGTGCTACATAGATTCTTAATTCTGTCCTTAATATCTCCTATTGTTTAATACTATACAGAACATAAATATGAAATTGTGAAGAAATTACAAGAGAGGAAGCACATTGTTGGAATGACTGGAGATGGTGTGAATGATGCTCCTGCATTGAAAAAAGCCGATATTGGAATTGCTGTTGCTGATGCTACTGATGCTGCAAGAGGTGCTTCTGATATAGTCTTAACAGAACCTGGTTTGAGTGTTATCATCAGTGCTGTCTTAACAAGTAGAGCTATCTTCCAAAGAATGAAGAACTATACGGTTCGTTACATTACATGTTCTTTTTTTCCCACTCATCATGTTGAATTAATAGTATTATCATTTGACACCATTTTCTTTGTATTTCAGATTTATGCAGTGTCTATCACCATCCGTATAGTGGTAAGTAAATAGTCTTGATGTGATTATATATGTGATAGTTTATGACAAGATATGATATGAATGCTAATGAGTTTGAATTTTCCATTTCTGAATGTAGTTTGGCTTCATGTTTATTGCACTGATATGGAAGTTTGATTTCTCTCCATTCATGGTTTTGATTATTGCCATTTTAAATGATGGTAAGTTCTTAACTTATATTTCTATAAAATGTACTTAGAAATCTCTTTATATCACTATGCTGTATGAAAAAGATGTGATTTCAAATAATAACTTTCATATATCTTTAGGAACAATCATGACAATTTCAAAGGACAGAGTTAAGCCATCTCCAATGCCTGATAGCTGGAAACTGAAAGAAATATTTGCAACCGGTGTCATGCTTGGAGGTTACTTAGCAATGATGACTGTGATATTCTTCTGGGTGGTGAAAGACACTAAATTCTTCCCTGTAAGAAATTAAAAACTTTACCTTTCATTGCATTGAATGTGTCCATCAATTACCTTGTTCATGTGTCGGCTCAAATATCTTGACGCACAAGTTTCCCTTGATTGTCATTGCAGGAAAGATTTGGAGTTAGACATATTCATGACAGTCCTGATGAATTGACAGCTGCTTTGTATCTACAAGTTAGCATAGTTAGCCAGGCTTTGATCTTTGTAACTCGTTCGCGCAGCTGGTCTTATGTGGAACGCCCCGGGATGCTGTTAATGGGTGCTTTCGTCATTGCTCAACTGGTAAGGATCCAAGCAACTTAAATGTGTCTATATAGGATGTTACTTATTTCTTGCGGTGCAATCGGATAAACAACTTATTTCCATAAACTCTCCAGTATAACTGCTTATATGCAATTTGGACTTGTTTTGAGGTTTTGTTCTTCTTTTCAGATTGCTACATTAATAGCAGTATATGCCAATTGGGGCTTTGCAAGAATCCAAGGAATTGGTTGGGGATGGGCAGGAGTCATCTGGCTTTATAGTATCATCTTCTATATTCCTCTTGACATCATCAAGTTTGCAATTCGCTATGGCTTGAGCGGCAAGGCTTGGACAAATCTTCTCGAAAACAAGGTAATTCCAAAATTTCTAGCCGTTTAGGGCTCGTTTACTTTCCATGTTTTATGTTTTCATTTTCACCTCAACTAATTAACATAAAATAATATAGATCGAATATTTTCATCACAATTTTCTTTTGCATTTTTTCGTTGTTTCTGAAAATGTATTCTTCGTATCTTGACTTCCATCTTCTCTCTATCGCAATTGCTAACTACATAAGTCTTTTATCTCATTGTTAACAATGTTTTTATACATATGCTTGATGTTGATGAGGTTTTCTATGAATTAAATTTGATTTGTTGTTTGAAAATTTGTGTTTTAGACCGCCTTTACAAATAAAAAGGACTATGGAAAAGAGGAGAGGGAAGCTCAATGGGCTCATGCTCAAAGGACCCTTCATGGACTTTCAGCACCAGAAGAAACTTCTAGTCTCTTCAATGACAAGAACACTTACAGAGAATTGTCTGAGATTGCTGAGCAGGCTAAGCGACGCGCTGAAGTTGCTAGGTATGCAATAACAACATACCTAGCTTATTAGATTTTCACGATGATTATTACTTTCTATCGTCTCGTATATAAGCAACAAAAATAGTTAATATCGTTTAATTTCCATGACGTAATATAACATTGGATGCTTTCTTCAATCACAGAAACTTAATTGAATGTTTAGGAATGATATTATTAAATAGAATATAGTTAGTTAAGATTTACATATATTTTAGACTACCAAACTTGAATTTTTTTCCACTTATATTTTAGGAATATTTGTACCAAATTTTTCATCATTTGTTGAATTAACTAATACTTGAGATTTAACTTTTTCTCAATTTTCACTATTTACAGGCTTCGTGAACTTCATACCCTTAAAGGACATGTTGAATCTGTTGTGAAGCTGAAAGGACTGGACATAGAGACTATGCAACAACATTATACTGTGTAATATAAGCAACACACACAAATGTTGTTGTAGATAGTTAAGGAAAGAAAAGATAAATTGCCATTAGGTAGGGAGAGAAATTCTGTGATATATCTCTCCCAGTGTTTTACTTTATTAATGCATTTCTAGTAAACTTTTTATGCTTGAGAAAAAGAAGTTTTAGTTTCAATCAAATATTATATGCTTCTCTATGCTTTTGAGTCCACCAATTTCTCAATTTGTGGTTTTCATTTTTATTTTATGTCAAATATTATTGGGAAACTTGTGGTGAATAAGCATCATGAAAAATTTCAACATGGTCTCAACTCATTTTCATATTATTTTTGTCTTTTGGGTAAACTATGACAAGCAAATACTTTTTTTGGTCTAAGACAAAAAATACACACCTCCACTTTTTTGTCCCGACCGATAAAGAATTGATTCATACCTCACATGGTCATGGATTCATCATCGCTTCCTGCATGAGGATATAATTTGTAGGTAATCTATGAATACTTATTCTGAGTTTTTATGCCTGCCCAGATGAGCCTTCAAGACCAAACTCGCAAAAACTTTTTTTCTTAGAAAAAGAGCGTAAGAAAGTAATCTTTAATTAAGTGCCTCTTTTGAGCTTTGATGTTTGTCTTGGGTAGCCTCTGAGTCTCAACTTGCATACAATTATACTTTCTTTTTTTTCCTACAAATAAGAGCACAAGAAAGAAATATATAAATACCTCTTATGAGTTTTGATGTTTGTCCTCGCAAGCAAGTTTAATCCCAACTCAAATAAACTTTTTTTATAAAAGAAAAAAAAAACAGAATGACATGTAAAAACAATCACACAAAAATTGTCTAATTATGTAACTTTTGTTCAATCCTACACCTCTAGCCCAAAATCTGTTGGTGGAAGTAAGTATTAGTAAATCAATTATGTTTAATATTAGTTGAGCTATAACTTGGTCTTGTGTCTCATTTGCAATCAATCAAAATTTCAATAAAGCTCTTTTCTCTAAAACTCTTGCACTCTTATATGTGTCCCACAATTTCTCATTTATATCAGATTCTATTCTAAATCATTATCCCTACTAATATGACTTTGATTTTATCGTTTCGTCTTTAAAATCAACTTTTCCGGCTCAAAACTACCAAAAAAGTAACTTATTGAATAATTATATTGCATAGCCCAATTATGTTTTTAGGGTTCAACTATTAGTTTCACTTCTTCAAATCCTCATCTTTCTATTTACTTTTCCTTTTCTTTCAAGTTTTGGTAGCTGAAGTTGATGTAGATAGGGTTTGATTTTTGTTTTTGGTAAGATTTTCTATTCACGTAAGTTTAGAGATGTAAGTTTAGGAGGTTCCATTGCCACATTCTTGCAATATACTTGAAGCTCAAGGTGCTAGTTTTCATTCATAAAAATTGTATACACACGTCACTACTTGTGATGTAATAGGTGATAGCCACACAATACAATGTAGTAAGATATTTTTGAGATAACTAAAACTTCCGTTTTAAAAAGAACTAACTGTAAGCTCATTCAACAATACTTTTGATCAAGTAAGTCTCACATATTATGAATAAAATGAATGTTTGAAGCTCCAAACCCTTTCTGACATGCATAATTGACATGCATAAACCCTTTCCCTATTTCCATTATTACAATAATTATAATTATTAATAAAGTTAAAAATCCATTAAAAAAGTTTAATAAAATTCAAAAGAGATACTTGTAGATGTATTTGCAATTTTAATACAACGAGATTAATATGACAACGAAGTACATATTTAGAGATTAAATGATGGTTTGCTCGTCTCTAATTATAATAATTATTACTAAGTACTTAATTTATAATACTTCGTCTTCTCATTTTTAAACGATAAATATATATATATATCAAAATCTATAATTTGACAAGAAATAATGTAATTAAATTTTATGTGGTTATTAAAAAAAACGAAAAAAAAAACATTTTTGATACTATGAAGATTGTAATGACTAGACTGTGTATAGAACAATTGCAGAGTATGTATGTAACTTTAAGTACAATGCAATTTTCCGAGTATACAATACATATATCTGTGCGTGTGTGCGCGAGGGCGCTTGTGTGTATCAACATTGTTGCTTTTCAACATGTTCGACCTTTTATAATTTGGAATTTGTCTTGAAAAGAAGTTTGGATTTAGTAAAATTCTGGTCATTGGCTTTTAGTTTGTTCTATGAACGAATTTTGCATATGAAAACTCCAAGCATTATACGTAAATAGAAATATTCAAATCTTTCAACTTGCAAATGTGTAGATGTAGGTTATGTTGTGTTTTCAGTGTACATTGGGATATTTCAAAAATTACTAGTTCCATTTAGGACAGTTTACTTTAGTGAACTTTAGAGTTTTAATATATTAAGAGCGAACTGCGATGATATGGACATGTAAACAAGTTAATTGAAAAATATTACTTTTACGGTTGAGATTAAAATTTTTACCTTGCTGGTTGTTTTGGAGTTCAAATTGGATTATTGCACGCGATGTCTGGTTTGGAAAGCAGTTTATTATCTTCTTTAGTCATGCCATCAGGTGTCTCTGTTGGTGCCTCTGGTGCAATTGTGTGCTTAGTAGGAGACACATTATCATATTTGACAATATGCATTTTCTCCACATTTATATATTGCAGTGCATTTTTCTTCTCTTTTTGACACAACATGGCTGTTGGTTATTAGGGTTCCATCTCACTAGACCAAATCAAGAATGAGATTGTTGATTTTGTATTTTTGCTCTAACGCCTTCATGTTTTTCGTACCATTTTTTTCTACGGTTAATCATGTGTTTGGAGTGTTCATTTGTCACTTAGAAACATACATATCTTACATTAAGGTTTTCATTACCTTTTAATATGGCCAACATGTAAAAAAGTGTTCTTTGACTTGAAAATTTACAATTTGACAAGAAATAATGCAATTAAATTTTATATGATTATTAAAAAATAAATAAATAAACATTGTTGATACTGTGAAGATTGTAATGATTAGATTGTGTATAGAACAATTGCAAACAATTGTAGAGTATGTATGTAAGTTTAACTAAAATGCAATTTTCTAAATATACAATACATATGTCTGTGTTCGCACGCGCGTGCATGCATGCACGCTTGTGTGTATCAACAATGTTGCTTCTCAACATGTTCGATCTTGATACTTTGGAATTTGTCTTAAGAAGAAGTTTGGATTTGGTAAAAATTTGACTATAATTTTAATTGAAAAATTCTGACTATAGTTTGGGATAACAAGGTTTACACTTTGAAGAAGGGAAATTAATGGTTTAACCAAATTTTACCTCATTGTTTATCACAACAATCTGATTTGAATTATGGCTCTTGATTTTAATTCCAGGGGACTTCTATACTTTTATCATTCTAGATATTCAATTAATATTTAGGTTAAGCATAAAATGATTCAAATATTACCACATACCCTTCTGGCAACTAACCTTAATTGAAAATAAAAAAATATTGTTGATGTTGAACCATACATTATTGTGAAAGTGAAAGTGAAAATGAAGGTGATAATATTCATAAAGTGAAAACAGCCTCTTGTTTGGGAGCATAAAGGAAAGAAGCATTTTCTCTGAAAACTGTTTACATTTTGCATTCATCATGCAAGTACTTTTTTTAGTTAGCCATCAAGGATTATGCTTGTGAGATGAGATAAAATATATTTACTTGGTAAAGTAAGTCTAGTGTAACCACCGCCATGCAGCACCCCCTTTTTAAATTCGTAGCATATTAGAATTGCTATGCTTTTGTATTAAGATACTAAGCCTATAAAAGGCCATGCGAGTAACCTTTCATGAATCCATGATATAAAATCAATTCAACTAAATGAAAATAATAGTGTTCAAAGAAAACTCTCTTCTGTTCTCTCTCTGTTAAGTGAGTTTGTGTATGTTTATATGTCTCGCCGATATCAGGAGCATTCTATCTATTTATTCATTCTAATTTTTTTCACTTTCGTTTTAGCATTCATCGCAATCTTTCCTTCTTGTTGTTTTGAGAGCTCTTAAGTGGTTGTTCGTTTCATCTTAAATAGGGTTGAATCATTGCCGAGGTTTGTCGTCATCACCATTAGCAATTCCCCAAGGTTTTTTTTTCTATGTCATTCACTTTTTTCTATTATGATGTTGCTGTTGTTCTTATAATTATTATTATTTCAGTGAAGGGAAAATGAAATTAACTAAAACAATGGAGCGACAACAACAACAATAACGTATAAGTACAATCAGTTACAGAAGAATGCTCAATGGCAACATTGCTCGTAGAAAAATATTGATACTAATAAAAAAAAATGACAATCTTCCGAGGATCAAAATTGAAGAAGGAATGGTGACAAAGACTTTAACGTGTTCCATTTGTTTGGAGGATTATTCTGCAAGATCGATAAGAATTCAGTTGCCATGTTTACATTTCTATCATAAAAAGTGCATTATGAAATGGTTTGACAGATCAAACACATGTCATTTTTGTCGTCAAACTGTTTTTGATGTTTCCTTGTAACATGTTTCATCACACCTTATTTTTGCTACTTATGTTGTCTTAGTTTATATAGTTTCTTTACATGTTTTGTTTTCTTCAATTACTTGGTGAATATAAAAATTTCTTTCCATTATATTTGTGGATCCTCTTACGTATCGAATAAATCCATTACTAAAAGAGAAAGCAAAAATAGTTTAATAATGATTACAAATGGAGCACATTAATTAATTGGTTTTTCCTTTTTCTCCTGTATATGTTTGGTATCACTGTGAATTAGATAAAATTATGAGTATATCATATAATATGTTTGGTATCACTGTGTATTAGATAAAATTATGAGTATATCATATGATTTTGTTAAAGCTGCGAAATGTATAGATTTTGCAGAAGCGCGATGAGATTTTGTCGAATTCTATGTGATACCAAACAAACATTAATAAAGTTAAAACTCCATATTTTAGATTTTACATTTTTTTTGGCACAAATATATACATACTTTATATATTATAATAATTATTAATAAAGTTACAAATCCATTAAAAAAGTTTAATAAAATTCAAAAAAGGTATTTGTGGATGTATTTGCAATTTTAATACAACAAGAGATTAATATGACAACGAAGTAAACATTTAGAGATTAAATGGTGGTTTGCTCGTCTCTACATTATAATAATTGTTACTAAGTACTTAATTGATAATACTTCGTCTTTTAATTTTTAAGTGATAAATATCAAAATTTACAATTTGTCAAGAAATAATGCAATTAAATTTTATATGGTTATTAAAAAATAAATAAATAAACATTGTTGATACTAGAACAATTGCAAACAATTGAAGAGTATGTATGTAAGTTTAAGAAAAATGCAATTTTCTGAATATACAATACATATTTCTAAGTGTGCGCACGCTTGTGTGTATCAACAATGTTGCTTCTCAACATGTTCGATCTTGATACTTTGAAATTTGTCTTGAGAAGAAGTTTGGATTTGGTAAAATTATGACTATAGTTTTAATGGAAAAATTATGACTTTAGTTTGGGATAACAAGGTTTACACTTTGAAGAAGGGAAATTAATGTTTAACCAGATTTTATCTCATCATTTATCACAGTAATCTGATTTGAATTATGGTTCTTGATTTTAATTCTAGGGTACTACTATACTTTTATCATTTTAGATATTCAATTAATATTTAGGATAAACATAAAATGATTCAAATATTATTACCACATACCCTTCTTGCAACTAACCTTAATTGAAAATAAAATAATATTGTTAATGTTGAGCCATACATTATTGTGAAAGTGAAAATGAAGGTGATAATATTCATAAAGTGAAAACGGCCTCTTGTTTGGGAGCATAAAGGAAAGAAGAATTTCCTCTGAAAACTTTTTACATTTTGCATTCATCATCTTTGTACTTTTTTTTAGTTAGCCATCAAGGATTATGTTTATGAGATGAGATAATAATATATTTAATTAGTAAAGTAAGTCTAGTGTAACCACCACCATGCAGCACCCCCTTTTTAAATTCGTAGCATATTAGAATTGCTCTGCTTTTGTATTAAGTTACTAAGCCTATAAAAGGCTATGCAAGTAACCTTTCATGAATCAATGATATAAAATCAATTCAACTAAATGAAAATAATAGTGTTCAAAGAAAATTCTCTTTTGTTCTCTCTCTGTTAAGTGAGTTTGTGTGTGTTTATATGTCTCGTTGATATCAGGAGCATTCTATCTCTTTATTCATTCTAATTTTTCTTCACTTTCGTTTTAGCATTCATCACAATCATTCCTTCTTGTTGTTTTAAGAGCTCTTAAGTGGTTTTTCGTTTCATCTTAAATAAGGTTGAATCATTGCCGATGTTTGGCGTCATCACCATTTGCATTTCCCCAAGGTTTTTGTTTTTTCTATCTCATTCACTTTTTTCTATTATTGATGCTGTTGTTGTTCTTATAATTATTATTATTTCAGTGAAGAGAAAAAGAAATTAACTAAAACAATGGAGCGGCAGCAGCAACACAACAACGTATGAGTGCAATAAGTTACAGAAGAATGCTCATTGGCAACATTGCTCGTAAAAAAATATTGATACTAATACAAAAAAATTATGACTATCTCTCGAGGATCAAAATTGAAGAAGGAATGGTGACAGAGACTTTAACATGTTTCATTTGTTTGGAGGATCATTTGGCAAGATCGATAGGAATTCAGTTGTCATGCTTACATTTCTATCATAAAAAGTGCATTATGAAATGGTTTGACAGATCAAACACATGTTATTTTTGTCGTCAAACTGTTTTAGATCTTTCCTTGTAACATGTTTCATCACACCTTATTTTTGCTGCCTATGTTGTCTTAGTTTATATAGTTTATTTGCATGTTTTGTTTTCTTCAATTACTTGGTGAATATAGAAATTTCTTTCCATTATATTTGTGGATCCTCTGACGTATCGAAGAAATCCATTACTAAAAGAGAGAGCAAAAATAGTTTAATAATGATTACAAATTCAACACATTTTCATTTTTCTCCCGTATATGTGTGGTATCACTGTGAATTAGATAAAATTAATAGTATATCATAATGGAGGTTTTTTAAGGGTGACCAATGTGGAGGGTTATTAGTCGATTTAGTTGTTTTCTACTCCCTCCGTCTCAAATTAGGTGTGTTCTTTGCTATTTTTATTTGTCTCAAATTATTTGTCCCTTTTACAATATCAATACAATATTTATTACTCTTTTCCACTAACATATCCATATTTTTTTGTATTTCAATCATTTAACTACTCCACTTACTATATAATTAATAAGGGTATTATAGTACTCCCTCCGGTCTCAAATGTAAGGAAATTTTCACTTTTTAGGTTCATTCAATAAATAATGTATGTGGTCTATAATGTATGT
>Ga0315914_1008238_pt1 | contig 14033 bp, 7 predicted proteins | sample MpolenodulesMG_FD_203920 | JGI IMG/M metagenome (GOLD analysis project Ga0315914, IMG submission 203920) | Medicago polymorpha root nodule microbial communities from Los Angeles, California, United States - elongated nodules | ecosystem: Host-associated > Plants > Roots > Nodule | place: USA...
CATAACAGCACTGATCTCAGTCTCAATAAACGTAGATTCAGCAGCATAAAGGTACAAACAGAAAATGTTCAGACTTCAATTAAATTATATATCATGCAGCAGAATATTTAGTCAAGGCAAAAGGTAGATGCACACATCTGGAAGCAGCTTTTGTCTCATTTGAAAGTTATATTACAGTTATTTTGCAGGAAATTCAAGGACATGAGTTGTTCTCAAGTAAAACTGAAACATGAGCATGAGCATGAACATTTATCTTCAGATAAATGAAGAAAAAATGTCATATAGGATTAGTTGTGTAATATATGATTTATGAGAGACTTGGGTTCCAAAAAACTTACGCACAGGAAAATGAAGGTTGGGGCATAGACCAAGCATAGAGTTAAGAATCATCATCTGCAACTAAAACCCATATCACATTCTAAAAAGTTTCTTATGACTCTGTTTGACGTTGTTTTAATAACCTACAAACACAGCATGAAAACAGAATTTACGTTAAAATTTTGTCTCCATCAGAGTTATATATCAATAAAAAAAACCTAGAGTCATCCATGCAAGCCGCGACATGAGATAATTTGATGCTTCATTCGGAAGACTGTCCAAAGTCTAAGCATTTTGATATAAGAGTCGAAGCATTGGGTGGCATAGTAGCAGTTGATATGAAAGGTATTAATACTGACTAAGATTAAAAACTAGAAAAACAATGAATACTAAAAACAATGAATACTAAAAACAATGAATACTAGGGTACGTACCAAATTAGGCCACATTCTCCTTTTCACAATGGGGTGAGTAGTTGGTTTCTTGCACAAGTTTTAGGTGTATTGGATTAGTATTTTAAGAGATTTTAAAATATTTTTTATTATAATCAAAAGTGTTGTGTTATTCAATCAACACTTTTTACAACTAAAAAAAAATGCTTATTCTCCCAAAAATTAAACTCACAACAATATCACGATGTCACAAAAGGTAACTATATTAGCACTTATTCCTCCCCAATTGCTCATGTATTCCGGGAAGTCCTTGATCTAACGGTTGCCATTATTTCGAGAAACGGCCGTGATGTATAAAAAAAGAGTTGTGTGGTATTCCTTCAACGACTTTTGTCATTTAAAGAAAGTGATGAGGTATTCAATAAAAACTTTTCATCACATAAAAAAAGTTGTGTTGTATTCAAAACCATTCATATTTCGAATGATTGTTTAATAAATTGGATTTTGATGGAATTTGTGGAATTTTTTAGTGAAATTTTAGAATGAAAAAGTCTTTCATAAAAACATGAGATTTCTTAGCATTGTTTTTTCTTTTAAGATTTTACTATTTCTCTAACTTTTCATCTCTCTTATCCCCCCAAATAAATAAATAAATTAAAGAGTTTGTATTGAGAATATTATGAAAGATAGTGTATTATAATCATTTAATGAGTCCTTAAAAGTTATGAAATCCATAAAATCATTTAATTCAAATCCTTTAAAATCTTATGGTGTAAATTCATTAAAATCCAAATTATAAATCTTGATAGTCTTTTAAAATCATGAAAGTCATTCAAATCATGCAAGGTCTTTTAAACTACCCAAAACTTTTTTAAACAAAAATTCTCCTTTAAAATTCTAATCCAATCCACCTTTATATTCAAGGATATATGCATTTAAAATCAAGACATTTGTTTTGATTAACTAACTATCATTCTTTAAAATTTCATTTTTATGCGGCATCTAAGTACGTGACAAACAATGAGCACAAGAGTTTCACTATTTTTCTTTCCGAAAAAGTTTAGTGTTTTTTTCCTAGTATCCTAGCGGCTGGAAATTCATCGTAAATAAATAGGGTGTTTGGGACCAACCTTACATATATAATGTAATGTCCTTACCAATTGAGTTAAACTCTCAGAGACAAAAATTTCATTGTTTTAATAAAATGTTAAGAGGAACATTAGGGACATTCTATTTTTAACACTTTCTTCAACATTCATTCTCTTATTGGATAAAACCAATGTATGACACACCACTTTAAGTGGAACCCATTTCTAAAGTGTGAGACTCATCATGATTTAAGCCAATAAAAAAAAGAGTGTTAAAAAGATAGTGTTGTTAGCACTACTCTATTTTAAAAATACACATTATTTATCTTTTTCTTTTTACATTTCTCGCATAGTGTTCAAATAATTATGACCAACCAAGTATTTTTCTAAGGTTTTCACTAATTTGTGCCCTCAGAGCACAAGATAAAAAACTAAATTTAAAAATTTATTCTTAGAAATGGTGCATTCATAACCTTAAAAGCTTAAAAACTTATCATTTTCAAAAAAAAACTTAATTTTTTAAATCTAAGAAACTTATCTTATGCCTTTATCACAAGTTATATCACCAAAATGAACACTCATCCTTGCAAAGATACACCAAAATCATAATTTGATACCCCAAATATTGAACTGGAAGTTCTTCAAGACGAAGCACCTCTTAAATTGTGAAAACCCAAAATCTTAGAAAGAAAATTTCTTTATGAACCTTAGAGAATCTCACAATATCTCTCTTTGTAATGAATTTAAATCATTTTAGAATCACTCACAATATGAACACTCAGTGAAACAATCTCACTCCTCAATCACACTCCAGAGACTTGAATCAGAGAAAATATTTAATATGAATTTTGGTAACCACTTGTTTGTTTGTTTTGCAAAACCCTTTCTCAATCCTGATTTACAATTGGAATTGGTGAACCAGGGGATTTGGAATTTAGGGTTCTAGATCAATATTTGCAATCGACCGGTAAAAATGTATTACTCCAAAACTAAGAGTGTGTTTAGATGGGGGAATGTTTTGAGGGAATGTAATGTTTTGGGGAAATTCAAATATTTTGATGTGAATTCCATTGTTTGGATGATAATTTGAAGAATTTTCAAAATGATAGAAATTTATGAAGTATTTTGTTCAAGTTAAATTTAGAAAATTTCAAATGACACCTAAAAGTTAAGTATTTCAAATTTCTTCATTGTTAGAATTTTTTAGAATTTGCATTTTGGTCCTCAAATTTAACAAAATTTCCAAATTGACCCCTCATTTTTTTCAAAAATTATAATTTGACCCATCAAATTTTTTGAAATTTACAAATTGACCCCTAATTTCATTTTTAAAATTTGGCGCAAAAAAATTAAAATTTATAAAAGTTGCCCAAAAATGATAACAATGAAATTTTTTATTACTCCATTCAAACAAAAGTATTGAGAAATGAAAGTAATTTAATTGAATAATTTAAATTGCTTAGAATTCTAAATTCTTTAAAATTTCTCAATTACCTCATTCAAATACACTCAAAGATATTCTCCGAATGATGCAGGATTTTAAATAAAGTTCTCATATGTTGATATTTCCAAGCATAAAATTCAATGGTGTGAGAAAATAAAGTTGCAATGCAAGTTATGTGTTCAAAAATCCCTCCACGTGAGTTGTAAAAAGAATACATGCATAAATAGGATCCATGAAAAGACTACAGCATTCAAAGAAATCTAGGTGACATGAAAATTGTCTAGACTGAAAGAAAAAAAATTGTGATATCCTCAATATATGGAATAAATGGTAAATATAATATTTATAATATCAGAGTTTGTGTCAAATGATATTTTGGAAACTTGATTCATAAGAGCAACACAGTTCACCTAGAATTCTCTATTTGTATCTTGCCTAGAGTGCGCACTTGTGACTATTTGAAAAACTTATGAAAACAGCTGATATAAAAACATTTTCACTTTCCTCTTTAAACCAATGCATGAAGAACCCATTGCCCCTTTCCATACTCTACAGCTCACTAATTAAACTTATGTATCAAACAAAAGAAAACACAAGATCTGAGTAGAGGATCATTCTCCAAGTGCCAAAACCCAAATTGAAGGTTTGTTCAAATCAAAACTGCATCATAAACTTTCAGCTAGGTGATCGTTTGGAACTGCGGTTTGGGGTTCACTATCGCGTACCAATGCAGAAGCTACAACTACAAGCTTCTATTCAAACGTGCGTTCAGCCAATTTAAACGCGGATGCATATACACTAGGTACTATGGTCGTTTCTTGGTCACCGAGAAAATTGGAGCGGTGGCTTTCCACCAGCAACTTCCAGTTGAAGCTAGGATACACCCTGCATTCCACGTATCTCAACTGAAAATGGGAGTAGGAGGCAAACCTATAGAAGCAGAACTACCTACTGAGTTTGCCAGGGAAGGGTACTAACCATGAGCCTAGCGAAGTTCTGGGTTTTCACACTATAACCCAGCAGGGTCAGCAAGTGGAGCAGATCCCGGTACAGTGGCAGCACTTTTAGACTAATGGAACTCCCGTTTTTAGTCTTCCGGGACCAATTAAAAACCCAAAGATTTTGTTTCAACAAATCCCTTTGTCTAATGTGATTCTAATTGTTGTATATTAAATTAAATTTAATGTCATATCATACCATGTCTATGAAGACCACAGGCTTAGCGTTAAGAATCTTCATCTGCGACTAAAATCCACATCACATTGCATAGAATAACTTTTCAAGAAAGTGAAGACCTAAAAAGTCAATTCAAAGAAATTCTGAAAAGTTTCTTATGAGTCCATCCATTTGTTGTTTCAATAACCTACAGCATGAAAACAGAATTCAAGTTAAAATTTTGTCTCCATGAGAACTATATATCAATCAGTAGAAATGCATGAAGGAAAAACCTCAGAGTCCTCCATGCAAGCCGCTGTCGCTTCAGATAATTTGATGGTTCATTCATTCAGAAGACTATCCGGGGTCTAAAAGAAAAGTATGGGGCATTTTTTTCATATAAGAGCCAATGCAGGAAGGTATTAACACTAACATTAAACATTCAAAGCATGGTAAAAAAATGAATACAAAATAGTTATAAATCCTTATGAAGGTAGTATTTTGGGAAAACAGAAAAACAACCCACAGAACACAGAGGTAACATATCAATCTTCTCAAAGAGAGACACTACACACAAAGGAGAACATTTACTGGTACAATTATTATTATCATGAAAAACATAATAGTGCAAATCTTCTTAGTAGTCCTTCTCTAATTCTTGAAATATTCATCCCTCCTTCCCCTCCTCAGCCTTCATGTCAAGCTCCTTCCTTGCCTTCTTGGCTTTCTTCTTAGCCTCCTTCTTGGCTTTCTTCTCGGCCTGCTTGCTATCCTCCTCGACCTCCTTCAATTCGTCATCCATAGCCTTCTTGTTTTCTTCTTCTAAAAGCTTCGCATATTCTTGTTCGTTCATAAGCTTCATATCAGCCAAGAGCTTCTCCTCAGCGATCTTAAACATAGCACTAAAGCATTTGTCTTCAATTTCGGCAGCAAGTCTCTTCCTACGAATTTCAAAAAAGTTGTGATTTGGTAACTTCTTTTCTATCTTATCATCCACATCTGAATCTGAGTCAATGAAACATTCAGACGCCTCATCGTCAGACTCAGACTCCACCCCCTCGACTAATTCATCCTTTACGGTACTGGAGGTTGCCCCAATTGTGTCATCGTCTGCACCGCCATAAAAGGGGGTGTGCAGGGTTAGGGTTGAGAAGGGTCCAATTCCAAGGCTAGAGATGAGATGGGAATCGTTTAGTCCGAGACTCAGAGAAAGGAAAAGACGTTGATTGGAAACAGGCATGCAGTTGATTTCTTCGATTGCGACCTTCAGCTGATGAAGAGTGGTGGTGTTAGGGTTTACGTCTAAGGCAAACTTTCACTGCTCGGTGCCACAATGAATACCATTGCTAGCTACTGTGTGGTACGTACAAAATTAGGCCACAATCTCCATTTTAATACTTTTCACGATGGGGGTGAGTAGTTAGTTACCTCCTGATATTTGGGGATTGAAAGTGATTTTTTTGGATGCCAATATAGACCACAATATATGAAGCTCTATTCCTCAGCAAATTTACATGATGAAATTGAGAAATATTTACATACGAGTGATACTTTCTCTATCGTTATCTTTCAAAACCAATTGAAAACAGTTTGTATGTGTTGTGGCCATGTCCTTAGGGACTAACGCATACCCTCCAAACGTTGAACATATAGTGAAGTCGAGTGATAATATGCAATGTGGCTCATCTTTGAAAGTGACTGTCAAACAATTGTGAACGTTGTGATTAATGGTTGTTTGTACGAGAATGAAGTGTTAGCCATCATGTAGTAACTTGTACTATGTTGTGACTGTCAAAGAAATTAACCCATCAAATTTGTGTTTTGATGTCTTCTCGCATCTGATTGCTTAACTAACTATTTAAGATTTCATTTTTCTGCGGCATCTAACAGAATACTATACATGACAAACATTGAGGACATTTGTGACCAACCAAGTATTTTTCTAAATGTGTTGATTACCAAAATGAGCACTCTTGCTTGCAAAGATCCACCAAAATCATAATTTGACACCCCAAATTTTGAACATTAAGATCTTCAAGATGAAGCACCTCTTCAATTGTGAACAACCCAAAACCTTAGAAAGATGGAAAGAAAATCTCCATGAACCTAGAGAATCTCGGTGAATCTATATCATATTAGTTAGAATCACTTGCAATATGAACACTCGGTGAAAAAATTCAATATGAATTCTGGTTCAAAGTAACCACTTGTTCGTTTGTTTGCAAAACCCTTTCTAAACTCTGATTACAATTGGAATTGATGGTGAATCAGGGGATTTGGAATTTAGGGTTCTAGGACATTGGAGGATTTAAGACCTAAGATTTGTTCGTCTTGTTGAGAAACAAGTAAATTGTGTAAAATACCCTGTTTTCAATATTTAGTGAGTACCAAAATGTAGTTCTTATCCGTGAACTGTTGTTTATCAATAAATAAGTTAAAAAAGACAATTTAGAGGTAATAATAATTCCAACCAATAATAAATCTAGAATCAATGTGTAGAGTAAACAAATAGTCGATCCAAAGAACAAGATAAATAGAGTAGAGGAACAAACACAACAAAATTGCTTACTCAATACAGTCTAAATTGACTTACGTATGGAGAAGAGAGCAACTCCAATTCATTATCGACAAGTCTTTGCAAGAGATAAAAAAGAGTTACAAGAAATTAACTTCAATGACAAAACTTTAATTTCTACATTTTCCCTTTCTCTAGGCCATCAAAAAGAAGTTTACAAAAAAATCTATCTAGGTGACATGAGATGAGACCATACAAAAAAATTTACTGAAAAATTTGTTTAAAAAGATAAAGAGAGAATAGAATAGGATTATATCCTAAATTTATAATATTTGGAATATCAGTGTTTGTGTAAAATGAACTTTTGGAAACTTGATTTGTAAAAGCAACAGTTCACCAAAGAAAAATTATGTCAAGAAAAATACTCTTGATTTTCATTTCCAAAGGAGTATCTTGCCAAGTTCTAGGATTATTCAACAGGGTGAACACAGGCAAAATATAAGGTACATCACGGGTCTTATGTTTGAGGTTCCACAATGTTGATTTCATATCATATACGCATTTCTAATTTTCAAACAACAAAATTGTACCAAAACATATATAACGACATTTCAACGGTGAAGTGAACAGTAATTGTCGTTTGTGACTGTTACGAGGAGGGAAGAATTCCTCCAAAAAGAAACACACACTAAACCAAATACCCAGGCGCAAGGGCAGTGGAAGAACACAGGCTTAACTGAACCTAAAGCATAATTTCTTCCATGAGGAAATACATACAAACATAACAAACATAGAGACTGCTTGGATTAGCTTATTTGAGCTTATCTAGCATAAGCACTTGTGACTGTTTAGAAAACCTGTGACAACAGCTGTTATAACATGTACATATGCAAACATAACAAACATGGAGCCTGCTTGGATTAGCTTATTTGACCTTATCTGCTAGCATAAGCACTTGTGACTGTTTGTAAGACTTATATGAAAACAGCCGAAAACGTCTTATTTCCTATAAAATCTCCAGAATAGCTTATAGCTTATGAAAACAGCTTATACAAGAACCAAGCCTGAACCCACCCACTAGGTGGGGTCAGCTACATAAATCAAACAACACCATAGTGTTCTATCAAAAACCATGAAAACAGCTTATAGCTTATTCATGAGTACTCATACTAATAAGTTGTCTACCTAGACAGGGCCATAATAACAGTTTTCACCAACAATAGCTTATAAAAAAAAGCATTAGATTATAGACAAAAAATTGATTTTATTTTAGCTTGTGTTATTGAAATAGCTTATTCACAAGCAAAATAAGTTGTTTACCTAGACAGGCTATAATAACAAACAACTTTCACCAAAATCAGCTCAAATGTGGGAGATAATTTCGCATCTAAGCATCATAACAACAGCAGAAACAGATAAACAAACAGATTAAAACCATTCAATCTAACTAACAAAATCAAAATCACAAGATGAAAAATCAGAGTATAATCAAAGCCACTAAATGAAACAAAATGAGGTTTTAAAAACCACAATTACATCCTTAAATAACAACACTGATCTCAATCTCAATAGACAATAATCAAAACATTAAAAACTCCAAAACAACAGAAGTCACTGTCTTTTTCATAACAAAAACTAAACCCATAAACTAAAAAACCTCAGAATCCAAGTTTGGTACGACGCCAGTGACGACGCTTGGCATTATACCTAAAAAAATCAAATCAAATAACATATACATAAGAAACCAAACAAGATTTACAATAATAATACAACGTTGTTGTTGTTGTTGTTGAGAGAAAGAAATTAACCTGATGGTGTTGTCGGTTCTCATACGGATCCAATAAGGAATGGGTCTGTTCTGCCTCATCTTCTTCGCGAGCTTCTTCTTGATGACGAATGTCTTGTGTGAAGGCTGCAATTAGAGATTAATCAAAAATTGAATCGAGAATAGTGGAATTAAGAGTGGGAATTTGATGTTGAGGAGTTTCGATTTGATTTACCATTTTCGCAGCTGCTTCTTCTTCTTCCTTCTTCGGCTGCGCTGGAGATGAAATGCTGAACCAACGGCGATACCAAACCCTAATGGCTAACTCAACCTCTTTTTATAGCTCTCGTTTTTTTTATTTTTTTTTATTTTAGAGGCTTAACTCTCATTATTTATTTTTGACCAAAATTATTTAATTTTTTTTTTTAGGGATTAATTTTTTCTAATATGTTTTTGTAATTTATTTCCAAATTGCAAATATGTCATTCATTTTAGGGGTTATTTTTGTCTTTATCCCCAACATTTTTTAATTTTAGGTTTTTTATCCCTACAAATAAATATCTTATCACTTTTGGGCATTTGGATCCTTTACTACACTAACATGTAATTAGGGCCGGACATAAATGTGTAAATTGGCTCAATCCGGCCGACCCAAAAGGCCCGTTAACCCATGTCGGTTAAAGCGGATAAATCGGGTCACTCGGGTAACCAATCTATGGATGGATGTGGTTGGTGGAAAATGAACCAGCGAAAACCGACTCGAGCCACTCCTAAACTAGTATTGGGCTACCTGTATCCAAGTTAAGAAGGCATGTAACAATAGCCCAGACTTAACTCCACAAAACAAGAAAACCACTTAGAGAAACTCTAGCGTCGTTCCAGTTCTAATATTGTTTCTCTCTATCAGTTTCTCTCTTGTTCTCTTACGCTTCAGATCTGAGAAGAAGATTCAAACACCAAACCCTAAAAAAAACCTGACTTCTAATTTAAAAAAATCCCTTATTTTCTTCTGCAGCATGTTCGATCCAAAAACCATGGTCCTCTTTTTGTTCCTTTTTGTCACATAAACTCGATTCTTCACACTTTTGTGATGCTTAAAACTTTGGTTCGTGTTGTTTCATCATTGGGTTTCAGAAATTCGTTTCCCTTTTCGTCACCGGGTGAAATTTAATTTCCCGAATTTTTATTCTCTATTTCATGGGTTTTGATGTTATAAATGTGTTTCATCTCATCTAATACTTGTTATAACTATGTGCTATGTACTAATATCAACAATCTTCTAACTGTTCAACACCCACTGAAGGTTAGGGTTTTGTTTTCAGTTTTTTTTACTTTGAATCTTTATAATATTATGTGTTTTACTACTGACTTTTTTTTTTTTTGTACGTGGTTTGAAAAGATGGAGGCAGTAACCGGAGAAGCTTTGGCTGGAGTAGCTTTGATTGGGAAACCTTTGGACACTTGTAAGTTTTATGGTAATTTTAATTTTCTAATGGAAATGTATGAAGTTGTTTGCTTGTATGGTGTGTTTATATCTATGTAATTTAAGAAATTATATGAAGATTGGATCTATCTTTTGTTTGGTACGTTTATTTGCATTGTGTTTATTAGGCCTTCATTATTTGTAACCGTTGGACACTTGATCACGTATTCATTAGGTTCCATAAGCCTTCATGTTCATTAAGCCTTCAATGTGGTTTAATTTAGTCCTATGAAGATTGTATGTTTATTTGCATTATGTTTACTACTATTAGAATTCTACGTTATGTTTATTTTAAAAATCACATTCTCTTTTTTTACATTATTACAAAGATTTACATAGTACCTTGTTCTATAAAGAACAAAAAGTTTCACATTCATTTTCTTTACATTACAAACATTTACATAGTACTATATTGATTTTTTTTTTATAATTCTTGATAATGTTTGATCTCCCTATATAATATATGCTTTTATTTTATCAGTTTTGAATTTGCTTTGATTTATTTATCTACTATAAGTGTATGTGCATGTCCTGCATTAATTTAAATCATACTTAAATTGTATGTATGATACCCATGTGTAAAAATTATAAAGTTTGAATATGTTTGTATGCCTTTATTTTATCAGTTTTGAATTTGCTCCGATATGCATGTGTGAAAATTATAAAGTTTGGATATGTTTGTTTGTTTGTATGTATGTGTTTCATCTGCAAGTATGTGTGTGTGTGAAATGTATGTACAGTGTGTATATGTGTATGTTCAGCACTAGTGTATTTTCCAACTATAAAACTATGTGCATTTTAAGAGTTAAAAGCTTAGACAAATATAACTAATAACAAATCTAAAACACTTGAATTTTAATAATTTTTTCAATGATGGAGAATCAAATTGATCACAGTCATCATCAAACACAACCAACAGCTGTTGTGCCTAATGATGCACTTCCTCCCCTTCCTGCTGCTAGGAAAAGAAGGAGAGCTAATGTCAAATCACAGGGTGAAACCATTGGTAAGAAAGTTGAGGAGGTGTTAAAGGAGTTGGGAATTAGGAGCGTGTTTGGATTGCTTTTTGTTTGTAATCTAGATTGCTTTATCCATATTACAAACACAATAAGCAATTCAGATTACAAACACAACACAAAGTATGTCGAACACGAATGAGAAAGATCCCTGAATCGAACACAATCTAACGGTTCCAAATTGAACAACGTCAAAACTCAAATACGAAAGAAATATTCATGGTATCCATACTGTTAAAAAAATCCAAAAAATGATAAACTCCTTTACTCACTTTCCTAGTAAAAATTAAAAACCTTTGTTAAATTCACCACCCTCATTACCATCAACGTATCGACCTCATCAGAATCCTCTCTCATGAGTTTATGCAATCACCAAACCTTTTTATTATTATTCTTCCGTAGTTATGTTTTCACTACGATTCACCGGTTGTGGAGGATCCATCACACTTCCATCCTGCATGAACAACAACAACAACATCTATAACCATAATTTCTCAACCATAGCACAAAATCTTCACCACCCTTACTATCAAACGCAATAAGAACAACAAATTTCATCAATTTTCATCAACCCTTCTTCCCAAGTCACACAAAGCCAGACATTAAACCTCATCGTAAAACGTACTTTCGCTGAATTTCAATCTCAAAACCAAAACATCCACAACGACAACAACCTTAACCTTTGCAATTACAATTACATCAACAACACCAAAAACAATAACAACACAATCCATTCCAACCTATTAATTCGTTCTGTCAAACCTAGGAATTTCCAACATAGTTCTCTTATGTCACCGATTTCTCCAATGGATTTCACAAGTTCACCACTTGAATTCATAAGCCCTTCTTTTTCTCAAGTTCACCAATTGAGATTGAAATTCAACGTAGGTACGATTTCCGATGAGGTTTGATGTTTGACTTTGTGTGATTTGGGAAGAAGAGCTAATGAAGATTTATGGAATTTGTTGTTCTTGTTGGGTTTGATAGTAAGGGTGGTGAAGATTGTGTGCTATTGTTAAGAAATTATGGTTATAGATGTTGCTGTTGTTCATGCTGGATGGAAGCATGATAGATCTATCAGAGAAACTAGTTGATCTACCATAGAAATTGGAGGATCCTCTACCGCTGGTGAATCCCGGTGAAAACATAACTAAGGATAAAATAAGCAAAAGTTTTGGTAATTGCATAAACTCATGAGACAGAGAGATATGATTCTTATGAGGTCGATATGTTGATGGTAATGAGTGTGGTGAATTTAATGAAGGTTTTATATTTTTATTAGGAAAGTGAGTAAAGGAGTTTCTCATTTTTTTTTTAGATTTTTTTGAATGGTATGGATAACGTGAATACTTCTTTCATGTTTGAGTTTTGATGTTGTTCAATTTGGAGCCTTTAGATTGTGTTTGATTCAGGGATCTTTCTATGATTGTGTTAAATAAGCAATTCAGATTACAAACGCATCCAACCCATTTAACACAATAAGCAACTTTTCTTTATCTTGCCCAACCTATATCAAATACATGTTTTCTATTTGCAAACAGGTCACCTAATAAGGGACGAAGGGAGTAATAATTACAAAACCTTTTTCTATATTTTGTTTTTTGTTACTTCTATTTTATTCTTTTAAAAAATATATTTAAAAATAAATAAATAAATCATTTTAATTTTATGAATGTGAATCAATTGAGTTTCTCCTCAAGTTGGGTCATTAACGGTGATAAATGTTTTAAACAACAGTCGCGGTCGCGTTAATGGGTTGTCTCAACCATTAGACAAAAAAAAAACTCTGCTTTAGGCCTCAATTTTTTTTTTTTTTTTTATAACTTGTGTGCGCGCGCGCGTGCGTGCATGCGTGCGAGAAGAGGAGGAGGGCTAATAACACTAATAATGAGATAGCAATGACTATTTTTTAACTTTGCGATTTTCAGAAAAAGTGTTGATTTTTTTAATCACAGTTAAAAATAATAAAATTTTATCTAAGATCGGCAATGTCTCAACAAAGATTATATGAGTTGACATTAATATCCATCGAAATAGAATTGTTAAACAAAACTGATTATGATAACTTAATAAGCAATTTTACATCTGAAAAAGATTGAAAAATAAATTTCACATAAAATATATTTAGGACCAATTTGAAGACCAAATTATCCCTTAATATTTTCTTTATAAGGACCAATTTGCCCGTACGTCATTGGTGTAAAACATGATCAATGTAATTGAATATATGTTGAAAACTTGATAGAACAACTAACACGTTTCAATTTAGTTTTGTCAAACACTAAATTTTTTGTTTTCCTAAGGCACGAAACTAGGTTAATTTTCACGAGAAATGACTATACTCTAATTCTATCTAAAGCAAACCACAATATATATTTTTATCTTTCTGTTTATTCTTGTCATATTCCCAAAAAAACACTCACCTAACACCAAAAGCAAGATGACTAAATTCTAATAGGCCTAAAACAAGACAACAGAAGAGGAAAAGGAAATCAAATCGGGGAAGAAGAAAAGGAAAGTCTGATGGAGTGATGATGATGAAACGCGTGGTATCGGAGAGAAAGAGAATAAGGAATTTTTGTTTTTAGTGGGGTGATACTTAGTAGTACTAATGGGTTATAATTTTTTTTAGGCCCATACCTTGGGGGGGGCCCGGCTCCATTGAGCTCCTTGCACACCCCAAGGTCCGGCCCTAACTGGATGGAACCAAAAATGTTGTAGTATCACTATCTCTCTTGCGAATATCACTCCAAGCTTTCAAAAAAGCCTTTGCAATTGAAAATTAAAAACCCCACAAATTTCATTAAATACGACAAAAATAAACAGAAAGATAAAATTGAAAAACACCCTTTCTTAT
>Ga0315914_1008239_pt1 | contig 14033 bp, 20 predicted proteins | sample MpolenodulesMG_FD_203920 | JGI IMG/M metagenome (GOLD analysis project Ga0315914, IMG submission 203920) | Medicago polymorpha root nodule microbial communities from Los Angeles, California, United States - elongated nodules | ecosystem: Host-associated > Plants > Roots > Nodule | place: USA...
ATATGTTTGACGATGAATTATTTGGTTCGAAAGAGTCTTTATTGCTTGTTGTTTGGTTGCAAGAGGTTGATGGTAAGTAGACAAGTTGTTGTGTTGACGGTCAGTTCATTCATCAGCCTTTAGACCTCTCTGGTTGGAGCTCACAAATGTCAACACATCATCTTTTTTTACATTTTGCTTTTACGCCTGTATGCAGGTTCATTGGATTGTGCTCGTGATGGATGTTTTTGTTAGGATAGAGTTGGGATATGTATGTATTGTATGTTAGGGTTCATTGGATTGTGTTGATTTATATGTATCTATTATCCGTTAGGACTGACATGCATTTTTCTGTGGGTTTATTTTGTCAGGTTTATGTCCTTGATTATTTTTTGTTTTTTTACGTCTGTTTTTATCAATTTACTTTTTCCTTTGCTTAAAAAAACTATCAATTCAAGATGTATATTAAAAAAATTGTGGAAGAGATTTTTTTTTCTTACTGCCAAAGAAAATTATTATTAATTAATATGGTATTTTATAATTATATGCGATTACATATTCCTTCAAGTTAAGAGGTCAAACTTGTAAACAACAACTTGTCTACTTACCATCAACCTCTTGCAACCAAACAACAAGCAATAAAGACTCTTTCGAACCAAATAATTCATCGTCAAACATATCAAATGACAAAGATATCACAAACGGTCTAAAAGTAATATAATCTACGTATTATTTAAATTTGAGAAGAAGAATTAATTATTAATTAATAATTGTAACATTAATTGTCATTTTATAACTCTTCTAGATGAGATTCGAATCGGATTGGACTTGGATTACACTAACTTCTTGTGATATTGATAACATTGTTTCTATCTCTCTCTTAATCAATAATTTCTCTCTATTATCTTGTTAAAGATAATTTCTCCCTCCATTATTCTCTTGTCTGATTTCAATCATTCAAACTCCATACAAATTGTAAACAAAGTCTCATCTAGCTTTATGGGTGAACCACTATAAATCTTTGTGTGTTAATTCTCTCTTCCCTATACTCTTTAATTTCAGTATACACTACACACACACACATTTATCTTATTAAGTAGTTTTTGCATATGAACTTCAGAACGAATCGAAGTTAAACTACTAACTTAACTATTCCAAGTAAACAACTTGAGAATCAATTTTAAAGTTACAGGTTAATTTTTAAAGGGTCACAATTCAACCCCCCGTGACTATTTTATCTACTTAAACTACTCCCCACCTTATAACTAGAAAAGAGATTATTAACCGACAAAGATTCCATCAACACGTTAAACCCCTCTACGGCTAAAAGAAACAAGAAGGGTGAGAGAGGGTCACCCTGCCTCAGGCTCCTCCCCAAAGAGAACTCATTAGTTGGAGACCCATTTACCAAAACTGAAGCAGTGGTTGTTCCAATGCACTCTTTTATCAATTTACGCCAAAGAGTCGGGAAGCCCATTTTCAACATAACCTCATCTAAGCAACCCCAATCAATTGAATCATCTCAAAATCCACCTTAAAAAGAATCAATTCCTTCTTACACCGATGCGCTTCGTCAACTATTTCATTAGCCACCAAAATGCCATCCATAATCTGACGGCCTTTAATGAATGCAGACTAAGAATCCGAAACAACAGAACCAATCATAGAGCGAAGTCTATTAGCAAGCACCTGTGCCAAAATTTTATACATACTGCCCACCAACGAAATCGGTTTAAAATCATTCAGGCGTTGAGGACTGTCAATCTTAGGAATAAGAGCAATGAAAGTGTTGTTGATCCTTTTGCCAACCTTCCATTCCTGTGAGCACATCATCCTTCAAAATGTCCCATAAGTCCTTTATGAAGCCAAAATTAACCCCATCAGGGCCCGGGCATTTGAAATTACCACAGTCCTACATCGGTGCCTTCACCTCCTCCATTGAGAACGGCTTTATCAAAACCGCCCCTTCTCTCCAAGACAATGTTCGAAAATTAAGAGCATCCATACTAGGGCGTTGAACATGATGAGGCTGAAAGTGAGACGAGAAATGGGTGAACACATCATTACGCATATTTTGAACCCCTTCAATCAACACTCCATTCACAAAAAAGAACGAAATTGAATTTCTTCGACGCCTACTTGACATAATACCGTGAAAGAACTTCGAGTTCACATCCCCTTCACATAAACCATTGAATTCTTGATTGTTGCCAACAAATACTTGATTTCATTCGAGATAAAGAAAACAGCTCTTCTGAAAATCCATGAAGCTCCTCAATCTCTCCATCACATAAGTCATTTGTCTCCCCTTTCAAATCTAAAGAAGCAATTTTATCCTTTAGGGGCAAAATTCTTGTAGGTAAATTATGTGTATGACACTGATGCCATTCTTTTAAGGCCAATTTTACAAGCTTCATTTTTTTCTTTCAAGACATAGCAACCCCAGCCCTCCAATTGAAAGGACTTAAACTTATCGCGAACAAAATTATTATAGCTAGGAAAAGTCTCCCAACATTTTAGCATACTAAACGGTCTTGGTCCCCAATTTTCATCATCATTAGCAAGCATCAAAGGACAGTGATCCGACAAACCACACGGCGTGGCCAACTGGAAGCAATTAGGTTAAGTCAAACACCAACTTTCAGATAGTGAAAACCGATCAATGCGACTCATAGACTTCCCGTCCCCCCGAAACCATGTGTACTTGCGGCCCCGGAGAGGGAGGTCCACCAGCAAATTCTCGTCAATAAAATTATTGAAATTTTTGCTCCACCCCAGATTAAACACACTTCCAAGACTCCGACGTTCCTCTGTGCACTGGACCGCATCAAAATCACCACACACACAAACATTTTGAACTGACAAATAACCCAATCTGATAGATAAATTATTCCAAAGGACCTGTTGTCGAGTAGCATCACAAGGGGCATAAACATTAAACAAAACAAACTCCTCCCTAGTGTTCAAAAAACGGCCTACAATCACCAAAACATGATCGAAAGGCATAGATGACCATACCTCAACCTCCTTAACATCCCAAAAAGTAACTAAACCACCAGAAGCTCCCATTGAAGGTTGGTAAGAAAAATCAACATTTACATCACCCCATATAGATTTACAAATTGGAGCATCAAACACAGACAACTTGGTTTCTTGTAAACAAAGAATAAAAGGTTTTTTCTCCCGCACCAACTGACACACCTCCCTTCTTTTTTCAAAACTCCCTAACCGCCTAACATTCCAAGATATTATTTTCATTTACAAACACACAACACCAATCCACCCTGTCCCCTCTCCTTAAACCTCAACTTCGGCCTACACACCCTACCCACCACCACCATTATTTTTCCTTCCCACCACTGACAGAACATCAAACATATTATTTTTATCACCATTAAACTTAAGACCAACAACCTTCCCTATACCTCAGACATCCTCATACATCGCCTTATCATTACCATGAAGCACCAACCAATGCTTCCAATCACTATTGACAGATGACTGAAACTCATTATTAGAAGAAACATCATTAGACATGCCCTTGGCCTTAGATACATCAGATACCGCCTTACGTTGTTTCATAGTCCTTCGCAAAGCACGAAGAACCTCTTTACATCTTTATCTGAAAGTCTTGCAATACGTTTTAGACTTTGAGCACAGTGACGTAGGTAACCGTCACCCTTCTTCTTAGTTATTCTTGGTGCACATTTAGAATTAGAATTTTCAGAAACCTTCAGCTTTAGCAATAACGGAACCCCGGAATCAAAAACTTTCTGTCTATTCACCACTCTAAACTCCACGGACCAGAAGTTGCCGAACGAACCCTACCTGGAGGGCAAGATGAGGTTCGCTTGACAACCCTCTTTTTAACAATTAAAGGATCCCCTGATTGAGTGTCACCCACCACCTCAAGAACCTGCTGAGATAACTGATCATTGATTTTACAAGGCACTGCATTCGGAACTAACTTCGGAACCGCATTAGCAACCAGCGTTTTCTGCAGAAGCTTCCCACCTTGCGGCAATTTGGAGGCCGTAGGTATAGAATGAGATGGTGACGCATTTCTAGGCTCAATGATTTCAGGAGATGAGTGCCGCACATTCTGATTGCTAACCTAAAGTTAAACAATCAGACTGAACTTTTAAAATAAATTAATAGATCAAATTGTCTAGTTTTAAAGTTAAGGGATTAAATTGAACCTTTAAAATAAATTAAATGACCAAAGTAGTATTTAAATCATGATTGATAAAATTATACCAACAGTGCTCGTCCTTTAATCTTTTATTACCATTATCTTATATTTATTCTGTGTTAAAACATTTTCATTAATTTAAACATATTATTGAACCTTTAAATAAATTAAAGGACCAAAGTAGTATTTAAATCATGATTGATAAATTTACACCAACACTGCTCGTCCTTTAATCTTTTATTACCATTATCTTATATTTATTCTGTGTTAAAACATTTTCATTAATTTAAACATATTTTGCCTACATTGATTTTTGACATATATAAATGTATTTTTATAAGATGGTAATGAAATGAAAAATGTTAGATAGACATTCTTTATTCCCATACATTCTTGTACACTTCATGCACTAGAAAGAGAGAAGAGGAGATGAAAGAGAAAGTGTGCTTGTGCAAGATCCACGTGTCAGATTTTTGTGTGGGTGCCAAGAGGTGTATTGCTATCTAAGGTTGTCCATGTATCGTAACTCTAATGAAATACTTCCTCTGTTCTAGAATAAATGACATTTTGATAATGTGTAATATTTACCTAACATATTTTGACCACATTTTTCTACTAATATACAAAGATAAATAATATCATATAAGATGTTAGATTCGTCTCAATGTATATTATTTAAATATTAAATTTTCACATTTTTTTCTAATATAAAATTATAGATATCTTGATGTATTAGTATGTGTGACAAAGTCAAATGTGTCTCTTCATAGTCATCATAAATCTCAAAATAGAACTTTTAACTCATTGGCATAGCAGATTGTTAGTCTATCTAAAAGTAGGTTAGTTTAATTAAAGATATTGATATGAAATAGGCTTTGAAATAAACTAATCGGACATAACACTTTTTAAAAAAATGCCAGGTTCAGGTCAAAAAATAAGCTTATGCCTTAAACTTTTTATAAGGTCAAAATCTAGTTCAGACTAGTCTATTTTCATCCCTATCTAACCAAACAAGACGTAATTGTTTAAAACCAGCTTTTGATTTGAAACAACGGAGACAGACTGATACATCTAAAATACAATTGGCAATTTTCAAAAGCAATGTTCAATAAAAAAGTTCTAAAAATATATTGATTATCCATCCAAGCTTACAAGGAGAAAAACAGTTAAATCTATGTAATTAAATGACACTTTCTGGCCATTGGATGGGAACAGTTTCTGGTCTCTCTCATCGCAGATGGCACTAAGCTTGTTTAACAGACCCTGGAAAATCTCTTATGAATACCAGCCTGGAATGAGAAATCATGCTTCGGTTTCTGGTTGATCTTCAACAGCATCCAATGTTTGATTAATGTAAGCCTGAGCTTCCTCTAATGCTGACTCTTTTGCATCAGCAGCATACAAAATCTTCTTAATTGCTACCGATATCTGCAAAAAGTAACGTTGCGCATGAATTGATTTTTTTCAATTTATTTTTAACCACGCTTCTAAGAGTACTGCATAACAGCCCCATATGTTCTAAATTCATTTTCAATTGATGTATGATCAACTACATGATTGAGCCTATTGGACTATTAACCTATGCATGGATTCTTCACACATTATCAAGCTGGAACGGACCAAAGCAAGCATATACAATTTCAAGAAACACAGGGGGTTACAATCCACGTCATATTTAAAGAGAAACACCAAATTGTCATGGATGTGGAAGTAGAAAACACGGCTTATTAGTGTTCCAAACCATTCAGAGAGTCATTTCTCCTTGACTAAAGAAACATAAAAATTTAGAACTCAAGGGTAAACCTAACTCGTGAATGATATAAAGCAACTAAAAATATACATGTCATTGCCAGAACAAAATATTTTTCAAATCAAACACTCCAGATGATTGAAATTTGAAGGTATTAGGAAATTTAGGTGAAAGAAAATAATTAATTAAAGGATGTGAGAGTAAAATATAATGTATTTGATGAACCACATAGAAGTAAGTAGACATGATCACGGGCAAGGAAAGAAACCTCTCATTTTTTAAAAGTAAAAGTAAATTAACTACAATGCAAGCCTTTGCCGGAATTCTTACAGGTTCATTCTCCAGTTCTGATGTCTGGCATAGAATTTCTATATCCCGTAGTTTTGAAAAGTAAAAGTCTCTTTCTTTTTCCAAGAGATCCACCGAGAGTTTGAGATCAGTAACCTGTGAAACAAAAAGCAAAGTGAACAATGAACAAAAAAAAAAGGTAAATAATTTTTTCATTAAATTATTAAGTGAAAACTTAAAACTGATATATACCAGAACTAATAGATTGGGTGGTAATTGAGAATGAGACATTGATAGCACAGGCATGTATATGCTATCAGGCACTACTACCATCAGGAATATCATTGGCTATGTATGTATAACCTATTACATACATCTAACAGTTTTATTACTTTCTGTCAATGTCCATGGTCTTCTTTGGCTATGTACTATATTTTCAGTTGGGTTTCAATGCTGAAAGGAGGTTTATCTTTCATGCAATTTTGCTAATAGTAGCAAACCTAATTTTCAAAGTTGTACCTGCTTGGACAAGGCCTGAATCTCTGCTGATGAATTAGCCCCATCCGATCCTCCACTTGACCTCGATATCTTAGGTCCTACACTCAAAAGTACTTTAATTAAAAACGGAAAAAAGTTAAGGGAGGGAATAAGTAGAATAAAATGAAATAAGCCAACCTGAATTTCTATTTGGACTTAGTTCGCCTGAACCAGTATTATTCGTAGTGTTTGATTGAAGTGACTTTGAGCTCCTTAAACTCTTAACATTTCGGTCCTTTCCACCCTTAATCCTACGCTCCACGGGATTATAGTTCCTAAAGGGAAAATAAGAAGGGTGTTATAAAATATATGCATAACAAGAGAACATATATACATGGCATAGAATTGCATATTCAAGTATTAGTGAAAATATACATTGGATATAGATCGTTCAAGCAATTACATCAAAATAGCAATGATCTAATTAAGTATTCTTACAAAATTGCTTATAAAAAAACAACAGTAATCAAAGTTGATTAAATGATAGGAAGGAACAGAGAGCAAGTAGCATACTCATTCATAATGCCACCATTAACAGAATCACAGTAACGTTTCAGCCATTGTAGGAACTCCAAGTTGTCCAAAGGTCGGCCTTTAACAAGCCTGTTAACTTCAATATGCTGCCACATGGTAATCAAATTAGCTTAAGTGCTCAACAAATGCAAGCATCAACCATAGATTGTGCCAAAGTATTTTCATATACCAGTTTTTGTTCTCAAGTAAAGTTATAACCCGAAAATAAATTACTTTTAATTCAAGAAGAATTTTCACATCCTAGCATAAAAGACATGCAATTGATGAAGGTAGGATAGCATGGCCCAAAAATAAAAATAAAACTAGTATTGAGCATCAAATCAAGAACACACCACAACCTTGTACTCCATCAAATCTTTTACGCAGGGTTAACCACCCTTCCTAAGGGTCTGTTTGGGAATTTGGAGGGGAGGGGAGTGTTTTGGGGGGTCGGAAATATAGGGGGGAAAAAGAATTTTGGGGAAAAAAAGTAACATAGATTGAATTTGAAGAGTTCATATAAACCCTCCAAAATCCTCCTCCAATACAATTTTGGAGTTCCCCCAAATTAGGAGGATTTTGTATTATGAAGAAAAATAAACCCCCCAAAGCCCTTTTCTCTCAAAGTCATCTATTTCTTCCACTTGCTCATTCATTTTTTCCAAAGCCCTCCCATCCCTTACCCTCCAAACTCACAAACAAAGCCTATAGAAATAACCCTAAAAAACTGCAGTCCACCAGTGAGAAAAACATAAGGATATATAATTGGGGAAGAGTAAAAGGGCAAGGAAACATAAATAATCTCCTTAAATATTGAAATGTACATGAACAAAGGGGCTTTGGATAAACAACTTAAATGAATGTGTATTCAGTAAACACTTAAAACACTTATCATACAATAAAATGTCCATAATCGAAGAGTTTATGGGTTAAGCGCTTATTCGTCATACAAAAGCTCATGTATAAGTTGTTTCTACAATCAAATAGTTTATGGGGATAAACTCATAAGCTCTGGAAAAGTTGTTTCTATATGCTTCTACAATTAAATAGTTTATGGCGATAAACTCTGCGTAAACTTTGTACAAGCTGTTTCCATATACTATCTTAGGGAGCACAAGAAAATAAGCTCAAAACAACTTATTAGGAATGTTATAGGCTATTTTTTAAGCTCTTCCAAACACCAATATAAGTGCATATGTCTTAAGATATGCCCAAATGCATGAATGGAACCAAGTTAATAAATTAACCTTCATTAGCATTTCTAGATCCTGATAAAGATACTATTTCATATATCCTAAGATTTAATTGTTTACATATGTATACATGATCAAAGCAAAGCTCTCTCCAAGTGTTCTGCTTAAAATTTTGAGGGAAAAAAAAATACCTTTGCAATTTTCAGCTTGTTGAACACATCCTGTAGAACTTTATAGTTTTGAATCATATCATACTCTGTCTTTGCATCAAAATTCACCTAAAATGAACCCGAAATTTCAAAATTATTTGTAATGCAAATGAAATATCAGAAGAGGGAGAAACGAAAATAAAAGCAAAGTTGTGTTGCTACCTTGTGCATCGGCACAACCCCTGGATACGTCATGTCCAACATCTGGCATTGCACAGCCCCAGATGCAGCCTGGCAATGAATGAACACAGGGCATAAGAATGGTGAGAACAAGAAAGTATACTTTCATTAACTGATCAGCTTTGAAATCGTTATTGTGCCCTTTTTTAAAAACAAATTAACCTACAAATTAATGCAAAAGCAATGGTAGCTTCACTCTGTGTCGATGCTCAAACTATAGCACAATATCATTAACAATAACAGCTAGGAATATAGTTATCTAACATCCTTCACTATCCAAATTGTCTCAAAAACTGTGTTTTCTACCACTAACGGAAAAAATAATGACTTCCAAGACAAATTTTACTGAAACAAGAGATGGTTTGCTTCCACAACAATCAATTTCGAGAGGCTAGGATCAGTCATAAGCATGCTAAGTAACGCATTCAACAAAAAAATGTACTTGAATTGGTCACAAGTACATATATGATGAATTAATTTTACTTCTTAAGCTGAATTAAAACAATGTCTATTTGGTCTTAGTTGGGCGATAAAAAACGTGTTTTTGGCTGCCAAATGCATACTACTTTGATTAATTAATTTAAAGACCAAATTGAATAAAATTCAGAATAATAACTTAAAAAATAATGCAAGCGCCAGAAACATATATAAAGTTTTTTCACAAAAACCCTGAATCAGTATAATTGAATATTAAGTTCTTCACATGTCCACAATGTGAACACCCAAAAATCAACATGCAGATCAAATGATTCACATTCAATCAACATTTCAACAATAAAACTTTTTTTTTTTCAAAACTCGGTATCCGGTCCAAGGACCAGCTAGTGCAACAATACCGCCCTCCAATAGCAGGAGCTAAATTGAAACTTCTGGAAACTCGGTATCCGGCCTAAGGACCAGCTTGTGCAACAATCCTGCCCTCCACTATCGAGGGCTTAATTGAAACGAGAGCAAAGCCCTGTATGGACCGGCCCAAAACATGAATTGTTAGCACCGCGAGGATTTGAACCTGAGACCTAAAGAGGAGCAGACTCCGAGGTCTCAAGCCTCCACCACCACGAAGTCAATAAAACATAATTAATCATTTAGAGGTTCAACAAAATCACAATGTCATCGCGAAATTGCGTCAATTAAAACAAGCACATTTCCTCATTCAACAAAAGAAATGAGGGGAGGTGTGAAAAGCAATGTTGATTACCTCTTCAATGCGAGAGAGATTAAGTTGAAGACGTTTATTGATCCAACTCAGAATCTCATTTCTACCGACAAAATATGCGCTATCCATTATCCCTATACTCGACGCCATTTTTCTCTTTTTTCTTTCTTTCTTTCTCACCAAAAACACAACAATAGAAGAATTTTTTATTCTCTCTTTCTTTTTGATGATTTTTAATGAGAAAAGAAAAAAGGGGTGAAGGAAGATTTAAGGGGAGAAATTTCAGGGGAGGGGTTTGAGAAGTTTAAAACAAAACAAAAAATGGATATTGGTTTTTTGTTTTATTTTTATTTTAGGGAAAAAATGTGTAACGGAAGGGAATTAAATGGATGGTAATAAAGAGAGGAAAGGTGAGAGAAAGGGAAACGGAAAATGCAAAAAGGACAGAAGAGCCTAAACGCAAACGAAACCGTACCTTTGATGCTAACAAGTAAGTACCTTTGATGTATTAGGCAAAAAAACTAAACAGATTAAATTTTGTATTCTCCTTCAAAAATAAATTAAAATTTTGTATTAAAAAAAGAATTTTTTTACAATTTTTTTCAGTTTGATTACATAAATTTTAAAATATTTTATTATATTTGTTTTTTTAACTAGTGTTGTAAAGATATTTGTTAACATTTCATTAATCTCGCAAAGTTTGAGAGATTAGCCTCCGCAGTTATGCACGCATAGGATAATTTACATAACAATAAGCAATGTGTGTGGGTACTCTCTTTTGAAGTCATTTTCAAATTAGTCAATGACTTTATTAATATTTCAAATTAGTCCTTATCTTTGTTAGAAGTTTCTCAATTAAGTCTCTTGTCACATGATAAGGAACCAAATTGAAAAACTTTTAACAAAGACAATGATTAATTTAAAATATTAATAAAGTTAAAGACTAATTTGAAAATTACCTACAAATACAAAATCAATTTGGTGGTTTACCGTAAATATGTAAATGTTTGCTTCGCGGGTGCCAATTGGAGGTGGGAAATCAATTTTTAAGTTATTTATTTTTTTAGTTTGTTGATTATATTTGGTTTTTAAAGTAGTTAAAAAATCAATTTGGTGTGGTTTATTCATGTAAATGTTTGCTTCTCGGGTGCGCCAATTGGAGGTGGGAAATCAATTTTTAAGTTATTTATTCTTTAGTTCGTTGATTATATTTGGTTTTTAAAGTAGTTAATTCTATCATTTTCTTTTTGTTGGTAAATGGTATACCAAGCACCAAACTCACACACGACAGCAATCAAGTTTGAAATCAGATGATGAGGTATTCAGTTTTAACAATATTGATTGATAGATAGAGAGAGATAGATAGATGATGAGGTATTCTGTCAAAAAAAAAAGATAGATAGATAGGTCTTGTTTTAAGATAATTGAGATGGGTTTTAAGAACAACATTTTTTAACTACATATGTGTTACTGATTATAAGAGTATCTACGATAAAGACATTTATTTTTTAGTGAAATCATATTTGACCAATCATTTTTTATAAGTTTTGTGAAAATTTTGTCTCTAATACTCACATTAGTCTTTCTATTTTCTCTTTCTATTGCTTTGATTTTTGTGTCACTACCTAAATTTCTTTATATAATTTGGTTGTGTAACAAGTTATCACAAGAAAGAGTTGTTCAAATAACACTGCTCTATTTTTTATATTTAAATAAGTTACATGTGTACACACCACTCATCTATAATTTTTAATAGTAGTGTTTAATAAACACTCAATCTCTCAAATAGGCATGGCAACAAAATCCATACTCGTGGTTACCGCCCGAACCAAACCCAATTTGACGGGTTTTCCCCGTTTTAACTGGGTTTGGGTATAGATTTGAGTTTTCCTCAAATTCAAAACACGGGTATGGGACGGGTAACAGGTATATAGGTACCCACCCATAAACCATACACAAACCCGTCCCGAATGCAGAAAATTATTTTATGTTGATATGTCATGTTATTTTGTTTGATAATTGTCGTGTTATAAAAACTACTATTGATATTTAAAGGAGCAACTAAATAAATCGGTCTAACAAATGTTAAAGTGAGCATATTGCTGGATAATGGATTACAACATTTCTCTTGGGGTTGCAAAAAACTTCTATTTTTTATTAAAAAAAATATTCAATGCGGGGACGGAGATGGGGCGGGGATACCCAACCCGTCGGGGACGGGGATGAAGTTCAATTTTTCATCTCCATTGGGTATGGGTAGGGTAATGTGTAACTATATGAGAATCAGGTATGGGGATGGGGAATGTAAAACTCGTCCTCACCCTGCCCCATTGTCATGCCTACTCTCAAACCAGCATCTGGCACAATTTTTTTAAAATAAAACTCATTAATCAACTATCAATAATTTTATATAATTATATTTCAATTTATTAATAATAAAAAAGTGTGAATCCCACTTAATATTTGGGGTACCTCGAAAAAATTTCTCCCTAATGAAGGTGCCTAATAGATACCAAGTTTTAAAAGGTTAAGACCCTCAAACTGAAGATGGTCTAAGTGTTTAATAGGTTAATATATTTTTTTGGTAAACCAGGAGAGAGGACTAACATTAAGAAGGAGCAATGACATCCCAACTAGGTTGGCACCCCGATGAACTTCCATCTTATACCTCCAATCTCAAATTTTATTTAAAAAGGGGGGAAAATACAAGAGGGGGGACTAGGCCAAAACCCTCGAAGAAAAAATAAAAAAGCGAAAAAACATAAAAGAAGAGCAAAAAAATAATAAAGACAACCACCTACGAGAATCTAAACCGAGGCATTCCACAACAGTCCGAATAAAAGTCTGGCTGCAAATTAGAAGGTAAAACCGACAACCAAACTGCACCAAGTAACCCATAGCAGCCATCTTGTCAGCACAGCCGTTACCTTCACGAAAAATGTGAGAGTTTTGTAAGGCAATTTTAGTGTCCGAGTTACCAAAACCACAGACATTCCAGAACAAAACTATCATTGATCAGTAGTAGAATTATCACCCGTAGAACGTGTTTTGTACGGCTTACCCACAGTGGTCTTCTTTAGGTGTTGCTTCTGCTTCCTTGTTAAAACAGGGAGGAAAGGTGATTCAGTGCATTTTTGATCATACTCCTTAACTCGGCGCCATAGCTCCATGTCTTGTTGAATCCTAGAACTACTGCGAACCTTTGGCATAACATTATTCCCTGGACCATCTTGAGAGACAACCTCTTTCTCGACATTTCTAGTCCCATCAAGGGATCCCTCTGCGGCCTCAAAAGATACCAAAGAAAGATCAATAGTACGGTCAACAGGTGGGGAGTTGTGTGAGTCAGATTGCATGTCATTGCCCTCCACAAAACGACCCGCTTGGATTTGTAACAGATCAACATACACCTCATGCACGTCATCGTGCTCAACAGGGGATAAGTGTGAGACATGCGTAGCAGTAACATCATCAACCATGGGGATCTCCAACCCCTCCCGTGATGTTCGATGTGACCGCTCCACTTCGGAATGCACGTCAATGTGCGCTACTGGGGAAACAACCTCCAACACTGGCTTGGTCTGTGGCAACTCATCAGTAGAGATACAATCAAAACCATTATGAAAAGGAAAGCTGAAAGAGTTGGATGACATAGATGGTATGGACACAGGGACAACCGTCTAAGAAGTAACCATTGATGAAGAAACAATATTAATCGGCACCATCTGTGTATTAGAAATCAAAGCAGAGGATGGAATAGGAGCCGGAATTGCCTGAGAAATAGAATCCAGTGTTGTAGGTGAAGGTGAGAAAAACCACAAGAAAGGGGGGTTGAATTGTGTTTTTGGAAACTTCTTTTATGTTCTAGATAACTGTCCTCAGGTTCAGAGTCTGAAGTAGTTCAGAGTCTGAGTGAGTTCAGAGTCTATGTGCAGCAGATAATGTAAAGAACAGAAGAAGAAAGAACACAAGCAATTATACAGGTTCCTTCCACAAACCGGAAGTAGTCCTGTCCTCCTTGCACTTCCAAGGAGAG
>Ga0315914_1008240_pt1 | contig 14030 bp, 7 predicted proteins | sample MpolenodulesMG_FD_203920 | JGI IMG/M metagenome (GOLD analysis project Ga0315914, IMG submission 203920) | Medicago polymorpha root nodule microbial communities from Los Angeles, California, United States - elongated nodules | ecosystem: Host-associated > Plants > Roots > Nodule | place: USA...
TGAAGTTACCCAACTTCCGTGTGACTTACAGTGATTTTTGTTTTCCATTGTGTACTATCCATTTTCTTTACTTTTTTTTTTGGGATAATCCTCCTTTTATGTAAAAGACTAGAAGAAGCCTTATCATACTCCAAAACGCATGTCCTGGATGATTTACCCACTTTATGGAATTTCATTGATATCTGAATTGTATTTGCTTGGCAATTCTGCACCAGATATTTAGGTAGTGCTGGGACTGAAACCCTCTAATCATAAAAGAGTTGGTGTTTTCAGTATATAACATTTTTTATGCGAGACAAACACTACTTAATTTGAAATGCCCCAGTGTCCCTTTTTATCTATCTATTCAGACAAGCTAGTTAAATAAAACAGGTATTGTTTTGGCTATAAAGACAAATGACACACCTTGCACGTGTTCTTATTTTTTCATCACGGATGATTACACTTCATGCTGGTTGGTATCTTCCAACTTGTATGCAAAATTTTAATGCTCTGGTTTAAATTACTCAAACTCCGTCCGAATACACAGGAACATATGCTAGGAGGGAACATGCTTGGCCAAGGCAATTCTTTTACCAGGCATACAATGAGAAGAAGTGACAAAATGTGTTGGACCTGTTGAGTTGTTTCTTAACCCACTTTTCTGTTGGGTGGGTTGGAATGTCCAATCCTCAAATCTGCCTCGGAGATTTTGACTTTACCCACCCAGTTTTACTTACATCCCTCAAAACGTTTAAATTACCCAAAACACCTTTTATTCAAACATTTGACTTCTGTGATTCGGTGGGTATATCTATAATTGTTGTGGTGGTATGAATGTCAATTCTCCTTGACTCGTCCCACGTAAACCCATCAATATATTTTATTTGTTTTTGACTTTTTGTTGCAGTATTTTATTGGTGAGCAAATCTGGCAATCTAAGACAGTAAAATTTTCAACTCTCTTCATCCCGTTTTAGATAAAATGGGGGTGGGTTTAGGGTTTATGTTTGAAAGATGATATATAACATGTTTCAGTGTTAAATTCGATAATTTTACACTTCTTTGGAAATCAATTTGGTCACATAATATTATCTTTGTAACTTGATATACAAATTTGGTTTACCGTTTACATAATATTATCTCAACATGTTACTACTAGTATTCTTTTCCCAAAAAAGAGAAGAAAAGTTCAAGACTATGTCTTCTATTAGAAAAGAAAGGAAAAAAAACTAGTATTCGTCTTAAAATAAGTTATTTGTACATTTCGTGGTCCTTATTCTTGCCACCAGCTTTTTTGTTTTTTTGGTACGTTGGATGGATATAAGCTTTTTACTGCATGCTTGTTTCAACATGTGCCTCTTGAAGTCGTCCTATCTTACTTAAAGAGAAGTTCGGTAAAACTCCACTTAAAGCCGATTTGATTTGTTTTGTTTTGGATATAGAATGTGTTAGGCCTATGTGTTGACCAATATATATCTAGAAATAGGATATAGATGTTGATGATTTCTCCTCCCTCACCATCTATCAAAAACAAGCCATTTGTTCCAATTAACACAATCCGGACATGTAAAACAAAACCACATTCACACGTTCCACACGTTTGGATTGTATAATCAGAAATATTGCGTGGAAAAAAACTATCGTAGATGTTTAGGCCTTTAGATGACGGGTGGCACTTGGGTGACATTGTGGTTGGTGACATTGTGACATTGGCCAACCACAATGTCACAAGTGTCTTTCTTCTTTCTCTTTCACAATATTTTTTTGTTTCTTTGTACATGTGTGACATTGTGGTTGACCAATGTCACCAATGTCACGCACCACAATGTCACCCAAGTATTTTCCTTTAGATGACATAAGTTATACTAAATGAATGATTTCAAAAGAAACACAAATTAGTGGTATTTTGGATATGTACATTCAAACTAGGCATGACAACAAAAACCGTGTTCGTGGGTACCCGCCCAAACCAACCCTGATTTGACGGATTTTTCCCGATTTGACTAGGTTTGGGTTTTCCCCGATTTCAAAATTCGGGTACGGGACGGGTAACGGGGATATAGGTACCCACCCCAAACCCATACCCAAACCCTACCCAAACGTAGAAAATTACTTTTTTATCCCTTTATTACCCCTCTTATACAAACAGAAACTCAAACCCTAAAAACCATTTCACCACATGTGTCTGTCAAACGACGACACTCACTTGAGTTTTCTCTCTTCTTTTTGGACATCTCACACCATCAGTCTCTCTCTATCACCATCATCTTCAGGCGTTTTTCTTAATGATTTATGCTTATTTTTTTTTGGATTTTGTTTTATTTTGTTTTTTGTTATGTTCGATTCTGTTTGTTATGTTCATAGCCATGAGATATGGAATGTCTTGAATTGATATGATATGTTACAATTGACCAAAGTTTTGCGAAGACTATCAATATTTTTATTAATTTTAAAGTTTGGTGGAATCAATGGCATGAGATTTGTAACATGTACAAACACACGAATAACAACACAATTGTATTAGTGTTTGATTAATATGACTTTTTGTGACTAATGTTATGTGATGGAAATACTAGTGCAGAAGAGATTTATTTAAACAGTGCTGCTATATACAAGGAAAAAATCAAATAAATAAAGTCTTAGAAGTTAGAACATTCATCCATTTTATCCCTTATTTCATCCATTTTATCCCTCGTTATACTGTTCAAGCCGCTGATGATTTTCGAATGCATTGAATTAAAATTTCATCGAAGAGGGGATGGAGCGGGAATAAGTATATACGAGTAGGGGATGGTGATGGGGAAGGTGATATCCGTCCCCACCCCGTCCCATTGCCATGCCTTATTCAAACTCAAGCTAAGGGTAGGAAAAGAACCGGCCATTTATGCGTTGTGTGCTTTTTTTCCTGTTCATAGTTTGACCATATGGTACAGTAATTGAAAAATGGGAATTCTTTATGATGCACTAAGTTAAAAAGCACTGAAAAACAAATGGGCTACATGTGGTTAGGTTTGTAAATGGAAGGCTTACGTACGTGGAGCTTTTCGACATATTAATTTATTGTTTAGAGACAAAGTAATGCAATTTAAAGATCAAATTACATTATTTTTCATAGCTACTTTATACAACTATTAAGTTTCCTATTATACGTTAAACCTCTACACGTACATATCAGTTTGAGTACTTTATACAACTATGAAGTTTCTTATTATTCATATATTTAAAGATAATATATATGTGTAAAATGCATCACTCTCATACTATATTTAAAAAACAATGAGAAACTGACTTTTAAGCTTTATATTTTTTCTTTCAAAAAAAGAAAGCTTTATATTTTTCCCTTTTAAAAAAAAAAAACTCAGTACCCGATCCAAGAACCAACTAATTTAAGGGGACCAATCTCACTGCCCATTTGCGGGGGTCCAATTTTAAGCCAGAACAAAACTCTGTATGGACTTGCCCACCGAAATTAGCACCAGAGAGAATCGAACATGAGACTTTAAGAGAAGCAGACTCCAAGATTTCAAGCCAACTCCAAATGAATTATTTTCCCCCTTTTCTTAATTCGTGCATGTAAAAATATTCTCTAATTCTTAATTTAGACCGGCTGAAATGAGCAACAAAGATATGCAATGGTGGGTTTGGCTTTCGACACACTTTTTTATTTTTCTTCATGATTATACAATACAAGGAATAAGTGGGTGACATCACTAAATCATTTATGTGGTCCTATATTCTCCCTCATTCTATCCATCCATTTCCCTCACCTTTTTTACTTTTTCAATGTTTGAAATTGAAACTACCATCCATTTGTATTTGTTGGATTTGGCTTTGGGGTTTATCCTTACTACCAAAATTGAATGTTGGAGAGGGATACAATTTGGTGGGAACTTTCCCAACGGGGACTTCTTGTGTGTTATTTTCTTTTGAAAAAGTGAGATATATATCTAGTCAACAGACAAATAAAGTGATGATAATTTTTTGTTTTTTCATTCAAAGACCATAACAACAAAACTCACACATATTAAGGGTGTGTTTGGTTCGGAATAAAAGTTGGAAAGAGAGAAATAGGCAAGAGAGAGTTTGTGAAGAGAGAAAATGATAAGAAATAGAGAAGATTTGATGTATTGTTTGGTATAAGAGAAAAAAGAAAGAAATAAAAGAGAAAGAAATGTTATTATTTTTAAAAGGACAAAAATATCCTTGATAACACAACATTATAATTTATGATTAATTAAAAATTCAATAGCATAATAGACTTTTTCGTCTTCTTTCCTCTTTCTTCTCACTTTTGAAGAGAAACAAAAAAGGTATGAGCCCACCATTTATTCTTCTCTCTTCTCAATTTCTCTTCTTGCCAAACAAGAGAAATCTCCAACTTCTCTTCTCTTCTCTTTCTCTCTTCTCTATCTCTCTCTCCTCTATTTCTCTCATACCAAACAAAGGTTAAGTGATGAGAAGTGAAAACTTACCCCACAACATATCAAATGGTGTGCATGTATTCATTTACAATCGAGTTGTTTTATGTAAAGATTTAATGTTAAATGTGATTTGAATTAGAAAGTAATGACCATTTTAGGATTCTTAATACTAAGTTTTTATTTGTTGAACTCATCCAATTAAGTAGGGGGGAAGTGAATTACTAACCAATATTAAAGATAAAAAAGAATTGGTCTCTAATTTTTATGTCTCAAGAACTATATATGCAATACAATAAAAAACTTTTTTTAGTCTTTAATTTCTTTCAATTGTATATATTTTTCGTAGTATTCTCGAGACATAAGGAATCAAGTAATACAGAGATATATGTTTTAAAATGTTGGATTTTCGTACATGTTCAAAATATAGAGTGTAGACGAAGTGGATTGATATGTTCAACCATTTTCATTGTCTAAAAAATGTGAATGGATTGGACTATGACCACCAAATTGATTTTAGAAGTGTAAAATCGATTTTGAGTTGTTTATTGTTTACGAATAAAATTGATTTTATCTTTAAAATTAACTTTGACCTAAAACTAGGATTTATAGTTTTGAATCTAAACATAATTTTTACATTAAAATTTATTACTCGATTCACATTTATGTAAATGTACTAAGATATAATTCAATTTAAGCAAAATTAATTTTAAAAAAATTAATTAATTTTTGTTACCGTAAAAGCAGAAAAACCTTTAACCAACTTTCTAATGTAGAATTTCATCCAACACTTTCCCTCTGGTCTAATTCAATTATTTCGAACTATTTTATAGGTGAATTGAGTCAGTATGCTAATATGCAATTTTGGTTTTAATACTTTGATGAATTTTCCCATCAGTCTAATCTGAAGAGTGTAGACTTAGTATACCTGGTTAGTGTTCACAAGTATGGCAGGTGGATCCTCCAAAAAAATTAACTAATTAGACTTACAGGAGTGTTATTTGAACATCCATTTGGTTGATAACTTATATGACAAACCATAATTTACAAAGACAAAATAGGTATTTGCACGAAAACCAAAACAATAGAGAGATAAAATAAAAAGTAATGTGAGTATAAGAGAGAAAGTTGTCACAAAAATTATCACAAAATAGATGTTCAAATATTATTTCTCTTATACTTAACTTGATTTCATTTTCTCAGATGATGATGTGAGACTTAAGCTGACAAGAAAAAACGTTCATGTGCTATCATTATATTTTTGATGAATTTTCCCATAGTCGAAACCCCTTGAATAATTGATTCAATACATACCACTTGGCAATTCTTTTTTCTTGATTCGGTAACAAAGAATAATATAAATGCTTTTGGTGTGGTTTTTTTGAGGTGCATACATAATACTTCGTCATCCTTTTGCTTAATTAGCAATTTACGATATTTGATTTGATTTCATTGCTCATCATCTTCGTATGTATTCAATCAACAATCAGTCAGGCTTGCTGCTACATCAAGTACTATATACGAGAGAAAGACTTATCAGTTCAATTATTGAGAATAAGATCACTATATACGTAAGCTACGTACTCTCTTTTATGATACATGTTTTTATATATAATTAATTTAAATAGTTTTATAAATTTATTGTAGTACAATAAACAATAAATTGGTTTTAATTTTTTTTAATAATACGTACTTTTTTTCAAGTAATACGTACAAGAAAAAAAAGAATTAATCTAAGAGAAATTAATTAACAACAAAAATTAGTTCCTTAAAAAAAAAAACAAAAATTAGTCGAGGTAATAGTTATTTTGATTTTAAATGTGTAATAAGTAGGCACAGTAGTTTGCATCGAAATTTCAAAGTAGTTATTATTGTGCATGATTTTAGTCAAAATAGTCTCTTACGTTAAAATGTCTTATTAATATTGACATATTAGTTTCTTAATATACTTGCTTATTATCATATTAGTCATTAGAAATACTTAATTAATGTCAGCGTTGATGGATAAAATCAATGTCAGTGTTGATGGACAATTTCAATGTCAGAGACAGTTTTTACTAACGTAATGTTGACTATTTTAGAATTTTAATGTATTAAGGGGTTATCGTAACTACTTATTACACATTAAGGGATGAAAGTGAATATTAGCTCAAAATTAGTCCTCATGTACTTCACATAGCTACAATTCTTGTCAATCATTGAGGTTGCAACATGTAAATGAAGACGATCAAGACCTTCTTATTTTCTTTTTCATGTACTTTGCATTTCTTTTTCCAATTAATTTCTTTATTTTTTTTCTTCAAGAAATTTCTAAAATATTTTTCTACTAACAATATTTGTAAGTGGAACTACAACTATATTTAGATTCTAAAATGTTTTGGCCTAACTATTCCAATTAACTGCAAATTGAAATCCTCTAAATGGACAATTAGTGTGATTATTTGATGCACAAGACAGTATATAAAAGTCACGTTCCTACGTATCCGTTGTTGAATTGTGCAAGTTAAAGACAAAATTGCCAGCTTCTAAACACACTTTCTACAACTTTTTCCCATAAGAAAATACAAAAGTAATGTGGATGACTTGGTACACTTTGAACTCTCATTGTCAAATGGAAAGGAACTTTCTGGGTCACGTTTTAGGCATTTTATTTTGTAGGCTTTAAAATATACCTCAATTAACAATGAATGTGATTCAAAACAGTATTCTTGTTGTGTTATTGGCAGAATGAAGCTTATTGCCCAGTAGTCCAAACATGGATAAGATATAAAGCAAATAGGATGAGAAGAAAAACGATGGGGAATTGTGACTATCATACGATACAGTGTTGGGTTGAAATGTTTGACCTTTTCAAAACAAAACAAAAAATATGTTTTGCATTACATTTGGTCGGATTGCATAAATTTTTAGAACATTTTTTTTTTTTACGGTAAATCAACTTCAATTTTTAGAACTTCAGTGTAGTAGTAGTTGGCAAAAAAATTTCGTAGGGATGGCAAAGCGGGTTGGCCCGTCCCGTTTAGGCTCATCCCTCCTAAATCCACTTAATATGAGACGAGACGATCCGAGTCAAATTAAATTATCGAGTTCGATATCTCATCCCGTTCCGTTTAGTGGTAGACAAACGAGTTGGCGGACCAGCCCGTAAAACAAAAAAATTATTTTTTTAGAGAATAAAACAACTTTTTTTAATGCATTATTTTTTACAATATAATTGTTAAAAAATAATAATATGTTGTTTTTATCATAAAAGAGAATATAAAATAATAAGCATCAAATAAATTTGAGGTAAAAACAAGATAATTAATAAATTGTCGAACCAAACATCATACTTAATAGCAAAATAAGAAAAATCCGCCAACATAAAACAGATTCGTGACATAAAACAAATCCTAAAATAAATCCAACAAACAAAATAAATTCAAAAAGATAAAATAAGTTTAAAAAGGAAAGAAAAACGAGTTAAGCGGGCCAGCCCGCCCCACCACGTGCCGACCCGTTTTTTCGACGAGTTAGACAGGACGAGCCAATTTTAGGATGCGAGTTCAAAACCTCGACTCAGCTCAACAAAAATAGCGGGCTAAACGGACCAGCTTGACGGATTGGCCAGTTTTGCCACCCCTAATTAGAGGATTAATCAGGAACATGGGAGAAAACCGTAGTTCGGAGTGCTTAAAAATTAAAGCTTAAATGCACTAACTCTCTCTTTTCAAATTAGAAAATTTCATTACGATAGACTTATTATAGGACATAAATTTTTTCTACCATTTATAAATTTATAAAAATGATTGTGAGTGGAAAATAGAGGCCGCTACATTCAACATTGATCATTTATTTAAGAAGTCTAAATCTTTTTTTTATGAAATCAATTAGACCAATTTATCTTTTTTGAGGAAAATTAGACCAATTTATTGTTGGTAATTTGAATGAATTATTATCATATAATAATAAGATCTAGAAAATTATTGTTATTTTCAACAATAAAGCCGCTTATCCAAAAATTGTATAATAATTATTGTTATTGACGGGAAGGAGTTAGACTTAGACCTTCACAACGTGGGCAATCAAAAATTGAACTTCAATTGAAAGAAGTATATATACTTTTGTATATGATGCGCATCGAAAAAAGTTTGAGAGAAATTGAGAGAAGAAAAGAAGTTCATCCTTCCTTCTTAAAAAATATAAGGAGAATGCTAACTAGTATTCTAAGGGCAGTGGTTAAACATCCAAAATAAGGAAGTTTTTATGAAAAAGTTGTATAATAATTACTTAATCAAAAGCAGGGGCGGAGTCACCCCCAGCTAGCCTGGGCACTAGCCCAGTCTCAACTTCTAATTTCTTTGTAGCAAGCCCAACCATTACTAGAACCTCTCGCTTTTCCTGTGGATTTTGGTGTAAATTCCGCATGAAACACATTTCCTGCGGATTTTGCCAAGGATTTAGGTTCCTAGGTAAATGTAATACCTTCGTGGATAATTGTTTCCTTAGGATTTTAGGATCCGCAGGAACGAAACAACATTATATGTGAAGTCTATAAAATTATCCGGAAGAAATGTGCAATTTTTGCCCAAACTCTATAAAATTTCTGGCTCTGCCACCGATCAAAAGTAACATTTTGTATTTCTAAAACAAAATCTTTATTTGTAAATTTCTTAATCATTACCCCGAGGACACCCCTTGTTAAAACCCAAAAAATAATTATCAGTCATGTCATGTGCGTCAGTATTGCATATGCCCTAAGTCACTTTATTGTTTGCTCATGGTTAATTTGGGAGTAGTCATTTGAGAAGCAGATTTACGAGCCTTTTGGGAATGTCTGAGCTTGCATATTGCAGTGAGCATTCGTCTTCTTCCAATGTGGTGAAATTTAAATTAAATGATTTGGAATAGAATCTTTGACCTGCCAATTAATTAATTAAATTAAAATATAAATAATAAAATATAATCATATTCATATATATCAAACTGCCTCAAGTCCAAAGAGACATATTGCCAGGAAAATAATAGAGAGTAGTCATCTTTCACAGATCTGCATGCAGACTTGCATTTGTAGTATGCTTTGGATTTTCTCAATGTTTTTGGATTCCATCGAGAGAGTCAATCTTAATTCCTGCATTTTGATTGTGACAACTACAACATAATTTCCAAACAAATATCTAAGATAGAATGAAAATGTGTCTTGATTTTTTTGATGTTATTAAAATATGCCTTACTTAACATTTATAATATCAGTATTTTGTGTGTGACTATATGAGTGTTAAATTCAATAAAAAAATTGTTGATAATTTTATACACGCAGTTGTAAAGATTGATCTCTCGAGTAGAGTAGAACTGCAATCAATGACAAAGTTCTCACTCAAAAGTATTCAGATAACCGAATTCAAACTCAAGACGTCTAGTTAAGTTGAAAAAAATCTTTTAGCATTCTATCCAAATATCATTAGGTCAAATCTTATTTTTGATTGACGTATCATTTTAATGTTCGAATATATAGGTTCACCACAAAATGAAGCTGATTGTAAGGCTGGTTTAATTGATGATATATGTCAATTTTGTTAGATTGAATACCTTTATCCAAATTCGAAGTCAAGACACATTGCCGTTATGCGTTTGTTAGGTTGGATACATTTATCCAAATTCGAACTCAAGACACAATGCCGCTATGCGTATGAGTTTAAGTGATATTTTTCACTTGGCTTATATACCAAAATAGATAAAGTAACGAGAACTGAAAGTAAATAAAAACTTCATATGATTAAAATTTAAAAGTCAAATCTTATCTTAAAAAAAAAGGTAAAGTAACCAGCGGGCGTTTTGGTTTAGCAAGCTATACGTAGGTTTTGAAAACACAAAAATATGGGGTTTGAATTATGTTGACAAATTTTGATTTTCAATGTGTTCTTTATCAAAGAGATTTTCTATATTTTACTTAATTTATCCTAATAAAAGGTTAATGAATATAATATATAAAGAATGCTTATAGATAAGGATAAGAGGAGGGATGGATAAAAGACACAAGTAATTTCCATGCTAATTTAGAACAAATGCTGCTATATCACTTGAGAATATATTCGTTGAGAAGTAGCCACCAGAGTTAATTAGGGCACGTTAGAGGTTCTAACTTAGAACACATACGACTAGTTGTTTGAATATTTCACTTTGATACGGTATGTGCTAAAATGGATATATCTTTTTATATACAATTAAACTTTTAGGAAACACCACAAAAAAAAACTCATAGGAAAAACATATAGACAAGTACGTTAGTATGCGTCTTTCTCTGTACATATTTTTGTCAAAGTCAGAACTCAAAACGATTCATGTTTGATAAATTATGCGACATATTGATTTTGGAAATACTTTGTTTTTATAGTTTACATATTGAACATAAATTTTTAAAAAAAAAGTTAAATAGCCCATTTAAATTAAAACTAGAAAGAGTCGAACTTACAACTTTAGGAAGAACATATTCTAAAGTTTCAAGCCAACATCTCCTTCATACCAACCTAAGTGGATTACATTGAACGGAATATTAAACTATCAATTATCGAATAATTAATTATCAAACTAAGATAGCCTAGTAGAAAGCGGGACATTTGTTCCCGTAAGCTTAGTTCGGTTGGTAGGGACATTGCATAATTTATGCAGGGGTCGGGGTTTAAACCTCAGATACCCCACTTCTCCACATTTAATTGTGTGAGCTCTAGCCACTAGGCTACTAGACAAAAAAAACCGGGACATTTGGCTTGCTTGAACCATAATAATGAAGCATAATTTGACGTGGCATTGAGATTGAATTGAAAAGTGAGAGCAGCACTAATACATTTGGACAATATTGTTTTGGTCCAAGATTGTACGCACAAACGATCGAAAAATCAACGAGTAAATAGGTCTGATATTGTAAGTTTCGTCAATTATCCATTTGAAATTAACAAAATTTTAATTACCCCTCTTGAAATCGCACAACGTTAATCAATTTACCCCCGTCAAATTTTTCTGTTAGTCAACATGACGTTTTGCAAATATCTCCTGAAGTTTTGCACTTATGTGCAAAATGCCCCCTGAACTTGAAAACATATATTTTTTTCTTATCCTTAAAAGACTGCATTATCACTGGATTTTAGAGCATATTAACTAAGTTTTGACGGTATGCAGCCATATATTGGCAATATGGTAAAACAAATTGGCAGTATTTGGTAAACCCTACAATAATGTTCAAAACTCAAGAATATTTACAAAACAAACATAAAAGCATTTCTTTGTTTCAACATCAGATGTTGTTTTTTCTTTTTCAAGTTGTCCTTCACCCTATTAGAGATCAAAATGATGGTGGCTATCATGTTTTTTTTATTCTCTTAAAAAAACATAATAAATATACATAATATAATATTATGATCATTCCTTTGAATCCTAACGAGGGAAAAAGACCATGATTCCTTCAAGATCTTTTATAAAGTGAGAGAAGTAACAAGTTTATGTATTTTTTATTGAAATTGAGAGAAGTGTGTTGGTGTAGAGTGTGATGTGCTCAGAATACAAAGGAAGTGAAAATTTTTGGTGTGGTTAAAATTAGCTATAACAGAGCCATACATTTTGACATATTAGTTATGCCAATCATATGTCATTTATGTTCTTCATTATGTATGTCATGCATTAGTTTTCCATCTGACAGGTGTGGTTGTACTTTGCTATGCTGACTTTCATATCATTAGGTTCTAATACATGGTTAATGTTTGATTGTTTCAGGGAACATATATGGTTGTATACCGTCAAAACTTAGCTAATATGCTCCACAATTCAGTGATAACGCAGTCACTTTTAAGGATAAGAAAAAAATATAAATTTTTAAGTTTAGGGACATTTTGCATATAAGTGCAAAACTTCAGGGGAGTATTTGCAAAACGTCATGTTGACTAACAAAAGAATTTGACCACTCATTACACACTCAGGGACCAAAATGACTATTACCCCAATATTTATTACTCTCTTCTTTTAATTTTTTAATTTATCTTTTATGTATTATTAATGAAGAATAATTTTGTAAAATGACTTATAATTTTTATTTCTCATATAACATTAATTATATTTCTTCTCTGTGATATAATCAAAATGTCATACCAGTATAATTTAGGACGAATGGAGAAAACATTTTAAGAAGAAACATTTTTATATGTTTTGAGAGGAAACATTTTTATATTTAGTGTCTTAATATAGCACATACTGTCCACCACCCAAAAGAATAAAATAACACATACTGTGTGGGATTTTAAGAAGAGGGAAAAGATTGAAGAAAGGACATGTGTATATGACATAGTATGGTATGAGTTATTATAGATATTTGGATCTTTAAGTGTTTGATTATATTTTTTTATTTATTTATGTTATTGATACGAAATTTTCACCGTTATTTAACGATAACTAATCTACGTCGAAAAATGTGTAGAACGCATAAAGTGAGTTCTGTTTCTCAATCAGATTTTCTCTATACATAAAGGTCATAAATTGAACCCATAATCATTTGTTTCGAACACACACTAAATTGTCCGGATTAAACACGCACTAAATTGTTGAATCAAAATCAAACACCTTAGGGTATTTAAGATTTATGCGACCATGATTGATTCAAACTAAAAGTAAGTTAAATGTATTGTTATTTGTGTTTAAATTGTAAAAGTGAGTCGAATTATAAACTTTGGTGTAAAACTCAATTCTAATAAGAAGTTACAAATTTTAACTTCCAGTAGAATCAATTATAAAGGCATAATTAATTCTATTAAAAAATAACAAAACATATCGGAGCCAATTTTGACCCCTTGAGACTCTAAAATTTAACTGAGTTTAATATCAAAATCGATGCTTCCGGGGCATTGGTTAATGAATCAAATGTAGTAAGCATTACATTAAAACTTATGATGTCAACTCTTCAAATACATAAAAAGTGTTATTTTCATTTTTAAACTTTCTTTTTTTTAGTTTCCTTAACCAGTGCGTCGGGGGCACCGGTTAACATCAGGGACGGACCCATGCACACTGCTATGAGGGTCTGCGCCTGACCCTCACTACTTTATTTTTTTATTTTTTTTAAATACGAATAATGGCCTACACCAAATTATAAACTAAATAAACCCAATTAATAACACAATATTCTACTAAATCCCCTAACTAAAACACGAGAAACCCATTCATACTGTGTGAGAGAAGGGGCGCAACACATTACACAAAGCTTCAAATACATAAAGGCATAGGTAGTGAGTTTATTGTAAGAGTTATATAGTAAGAACATGATTTTAATTATGTTGTTCATGTTTGCAGCAATTAGCAATGGAGAATTTTTTTAAAAGAAAGTCGTCTTTGGCCTTCAGGAAAATCATCGACTATTCGAGCACTTGATGAATGTAGAAGTGTAAAATTGGGTCCATTATTGGAAGAAAAAAAAGTTTTTGGGTCGTTGAGTCATAATGGCTAGGTTGAGTGGTATGTAGATATACCCAAGTTGAGTCCATGGTGTCATACCCCAATTTTTGACCCAAACTGTCACTGACACGTGTCGTTGAGCCTTACATTCGTATGCAGTTTAATCTGGTCGATCTCTGACGTTTTCGACAAAATGTCGGCAGGGAGGTATTTTAAA
>Ga0315914_1008243_pt1 | contig 14026 bp, 8 predicted proteins | sample MpolenodulesMG_FD_203920 | JGI IMG/M metagenome (GOLD analysis project Ga0315914, IMG submission 203920) | Medicago polymorpha root nodule microbial communities from Los Angeles, California, United States - elongated nodules | ecosystem: Host-associated > Plants > Roots > Nodule | place: USA...
AAGAGGGGTCGATTTTCTTTTGTTTTTAATTAAAAATAGGTTTGTTTTGTTTTTCATAAAAAATAGGATAATTAGTTTAGTTTATTTGTTTAGTAAAATTAAGGAGAAAAATTAGGAGATTTGTTTTGTTTAAAAAAATAGGTATTGTTTTGTTCAAAAAAATAGGGCAAATTTGTTTTGTTCAAAAAAATAGGAGATTAGGTGTGATCTGTTGAGAACACTTCAAAAAATAGGGCCGATTTGATCTATCAAAAAAATTAGGCTTGATAATTAAATAGGGGTAATACAGTAAAATTAAACATTAGGGTTAGGTTAAATCTTGGGCAACAATTAGCTTTCGGGTTAACTTTAATAAATAAAAGATATGTTTGTTTTGTCTTTCATAAAAAATATGGTAATTAGGTTAGTTTTGGTTTCATAAAAAAATTGGGGTCGATTTTCTGTTGTTTTTAATAAAAAAATAGGTTTGTTTTGTTTTTCATAAAAATTAGCGTAATTAGGTTAGTTTAGGTTTCATAAAAAAATAGGGGTCGATTTTCTCCTGTTTTTAATAAAAAAAATAGGTTTGTTTTGTTTTTCATAAAAATTAGCGTAATTAGGTTAGTTTAGGTTTCATAAAAAAATAGTGGTCGATTTTCTTTTGTTTTTAATAAAAAATAGGTTTGTTTTGTTTTTCATAAAAAATAGGATAATTAGTTTAGTTTATTTGTTTGGTAAAATTAAGGAGAAAAATTAGGAGATTTGTTTTGTTTAAAAAAATAGGTATTGTTTTGTTCCAAAAAATAGGGCAAATTTGTTTTGTTCAAAAAAAATAGGAGATTAGGTGTGATCTGTTGAGAACACTTCAAAAAAATAGGATCGATTTGTTTTGTTCAAAAAAATAGGAGATTAGGTGTGATCTGTTGAGAACACTTCAAAAAATAGGGCCGATTTGATCTATCAAAAAAATAGGCTTAATAATTAAATAGGGATAATACAGTAAAATTAAACATTAGAGTTAGGTTAAATCTAGAGCAACAATTAGCTTTCGGGTTAACTTTAATAAATAAGAGATATTTTCTGGTAAAGTAATACTAATTTGTAAAATATTTAAAATATAAGTATTTTTGTCTATGTGTTTGACCAAACATAGTTTTCTTTCTTTCTTTGTTTTTTTTTATAAAGAAAGGAGCAATTGTTTTTCATGTTTCCTTTACCAAAATAATAATTATAATAATTTTCCTTGTTTCCTTTTACCAAGAATAAAAAGTAATAATGATAATTTTCCTTGTTTCGTTTCTTTTTTTTGTTTGACTAAAATAAATACAAAATGTTGACCAAAAATCAATAACTAAATATATAGAAAATGCTTAGTGCCCTTTTAACCTTCAACATTTCTTCCTCCCAAAAAATAAATGTTAATATTTGTAACAACATCACAACAAATGCATAACCTCACTCCCACTCAGTCACGACGTTCTCTCAACGGCATACCACCACCGGTATTCATTCCCGACGAACATATCACTGGTATTCTTTCCTTGCTTCCTGTCAAATCTCTCCTTCGATTTAGGTGCTTGAGTAAGTCACATGACTGTCTCATCTCCAGTCCCACCTTTGTCAAATTGCACGTTACTCGATCTGCACGTAATGCAGACTTTACACTAGTATCTACCTCCGATGACAATATCTTATCATTCACAGTTTTTTGTTTGCTACAAGACCCTCCAAGCATTTTCAATCTTCCAGAAGATCCTTACTATCAACTTGAGGACAAGCACTTCCTCGACTTAGTTGGCTCTTGCAATGGATTGCTCTGCTTGTTTGGTCATACTTTCACTGCCAATTTCGACATTGAGACGTGGATACGCTTTTGGAACCCAGCCACAAGGACAATATCTAAAAAACTAGGCTATACTATTCATAAAAACCTACATTTCCATCATAATTTGACATTTGGTTATGTTAATTCAACCGACACTTATAAGGTGGCGTATTTAGTTCCAAATACAAATAATGTTCGTGTTTTCAGTATGGGCGATAATGTTTGGAGAAATATTCAAAATTCTCCCGTGGATCATGGGTATTCGATGAATGTTGTGAACCTATGTGAGAGTATTAATTGGCTGGCAATTTGCGATTACCGCTATCGTTATGATTGCAACAATATTACTATTCAACAATTTGTGATCATTTCTCTTGATTTGGGCACTGAAACTCATTCTCAGCTTTTGCCACCTAAAGGTTTCACGGAAGTGCCAATTGTTGTACCATATCTAAGTGTGTTAAAGGATTGTCTTTGTTTTTCACATGAATACAAACAAACTCATTTTGTGATATGGGAAATGAAGGAGTTTGGAGTTGAAGATTCATGGACTCAACTTTTTAAAATTAGTTATGATAATCTTCAAGTATATGATCAATTGAATGATTCGAAGTTTTATTTGTTTCCATTATTCCTCTCGGAGAAGACTGGTACACTTTTATTGACAAATGATCTTGAAGGTCGGGCTATTCTCTATAATTGGAGATATAATAGAGTAGAAAGAGTCAATAAAACTTGGTTCAACAACATGAATTATGTTGAAAGTTTGGTTTCTTATTGTTAAAAGTAAGTTTCTCTACAACAATTTACTTGTTTGGATTAGATTTACTTGTATTATAATTAAATCATGATGACTTTGATTTGATTGTGTTATTGAATGATTATGTATTTGCTATTGAATCTGTTTTGCTTTTTGCTATTAAATCTGTTTTGCTTTTGCTTTTGCTATTGCATCTGTTTTTCTTTTGAATACTCTTTATTTGGTTGTCTTCGACAACATTTTAAACAAAACTTAAGTGTGATATTTTCCTCAACATGGCAGTTGAAAGTGGGGAATTAACTATTTAGTGAGCAAGTGGTACATATCAATTGATGAGAAAAAGAAAATTAGATTCATTATATTTCTTCAAACTTATGTTAATTCCATTTACATCTAAATTTTGTTGCTGATACGAGTGATCCTATTACCACATTTAGAGCTTGGTTATTTATCAAGAATTGAAGTATAAAGATATTTTTGCAAATTAATATATATTGAATATGCTTGGTTATTTACTCATTATTTGTACTGGATAATGGTATTGCTATTGAATCTAATATTTAATAACGTAGCCCTCATGTTACCTGTGATGTAGGGTTGTATTCATGTCAGCACGGTTGAAAGTTGTTGCAGCACGTCTTTCGTGTATGGTGTGAGCTTCCAGTGGCTGCAGTTTGAGTTGGTGTTTGGTAGTTTGTTTTGTGTTTGTTTCTCTGCTGCAGTTTTGGCTGCTAATGAACATTTATTTTGTGTTTGGATTTGTTTCATTGTAGTTTTCTTTTGGTTTCTATTTTTGGTAGTTTTGTTGTTATCTGCTAGTGCAGAGTTGTTGTATCTTTCCGAACTTTCTTGGGTACTTTGTTTGTACTTCGAGTGAGCTGTTTTAATAAATTCATTTGTTGTTTAAAAAAAAACTAAAAATTCCTCGATATAATGTTATTTGGTTTCAATTTAATTTTCATAAACTTGTTCTTGATTCATTTTGGATTCTGCTATATATCGTTTTCTATTCACGCAGTTTATGAAAACTTATATTCATTGTCTTTGTTTTGACTCAAAGGAACTTTATGCTTGTTGGTTGTTTTTTAAAGTTTATCAGATTAAATTAACATTTGATCAAGTACTTCCTACCTAGAATAACTTCAATCACAGTTTTTATCAAGATAATGAATCTTGACATTTTTTTCGTTTCTCTGCTTTTCGTTTACTCGCATTTCTGCAGACCTAAATAGGCTTGTTTTCCTCCAAGGATTTCAAAATGAATTTATAGTTTGATGCATTTAATTGTTGAATTTCCATATGTCTTCTGCATTGTTTATTTATCCACCAGATAGATACAGACATGTCAATACACTCCCTCATGAACTACATCACAGTCGATACCTAAGTGTTTAGTTTTCTTAAAGAACATTTAATCTCTAGATCTGTGAGAACTGATCTAGTTTTCTACTTAGGTTTTCATTAAACAGAAGTATGACCAAATGAAGTATGTATTCATGACAACCGGGCTCGTCTGCATCACAAAAACAACAGTGAACCTCTTGCAATGATTTTCTATTGGCGTGGGAAATTAAATCAATACGATTATAAACTTGGTTTGATTGGCATTGATATATCATTTAAGCACAATTGTCATTTTTTTCGGCGAGATTTACTTAACACATAAAACAGATACAACAGAAAATAACAACGAAGCAATTGAGTTATTTCATGAAAATAACTATAAACCATGAAAAGCATGTAATGACTTGAAATTTTTGCAAATCATTCATGCATAATGATCCATTCTCCATTAAGGGAGTGATTTCCCTATTTGACTTTGCCCAACTATTATTGATTGCAATTTTGTTGATGAAGAGTTGTAACTTACAATGTCCACCACAAGATTTGTTTCTCCAACATGAACAAAACTAACAAAACAATATCTTGAAGATTGGGTTAACCACTTGAGCCACACGGATTGAATCAAGCATTGAAAGCCTTATATCATATGTGAATGTTGGTTTATGATATCATGTACCTATAAGGTAACTATGAAAGCAAAATGTATTGACAATTATCCGCTATGTGTTGTATTTCGTTCATTCAAGTCTCGTTATTTTGGAGTTTATTTGAATCTTTCTATTTCAATTGAAGAGGATAAGAAGGTTGGAGAGGAAATGGTTTTCTCCTTCGAGGGTGCGTCACATCTTGATAACTTGAAATTGGTTATGAAGGTCAGAAAAACACGAGAAAAGGGGGTTTGAATTGTGTTTTGAAAGTTTTAAAATTTTTATAAAGGTCTCGGTAACGATATAAATAAGTGCCAAAATTAAAGAGAGAAGGACAAAAAAGAACACAACAAAATCTATTCTGGTTCACTCCTCAAATCAAAGACAATCCAGTCTCTTCACAAGTAAGGATTTTCACCATATCAAACTTTACAAAATTACTAAGAGGACTTCTACCTATGTATAATCAAACTTTACAAACTTTTTTATAGATTACCTTGCCTTGACCTAGAGGACTTCTACCTTGCCTTAACCTTATAGATTTCTTGCCTAAACCTAGAAGACTTCCTTGCTTCAAACTAGAGAAATTTGGGTATGAATAGCAGGTTGGTAGACTACAAGTGCAATAACGTTCCTTAAAAGAGGAGAGGGACTAGAATTTTTCTTTGACTTTTTAAATATGGGGATCATAAAACCAGTTTTAGAAAATGGGGTATCAAAAGTTATAACAAATTTAAAAATAGGGGGATCGAAATTGCATTTAAGCTTAATTAATATTTAGCATTTTTGCAAAAATTTGGTCTTACTGGAGGTTAAGTGAATAACGGTTAAAAAGTAGCTGCTCAAAATCACGACCTTCAAAGAAATCAACAAATTTTCATCCCACACAAAGACATCAGATAAGGCATGGATGTCGTCACACACAGAAAATAATTAAGTCCAATGATTATTGCTCTGATACCATAGTACAACGCACCAGATTTTCATTTAAGACATTGCTTTAAAAATATGCTAAATTGGATACTTGATCCTGTAACTTATTTAGTGTTTTCATTTTGGTCCCATAATTAATTTTTGTTACGTTTATGTTAGTCAAATTAATTCTTTTTTATTAACCTCAATGTTTAACGTGGACTAAATTATAGAAGTGGTCCAGCAAAGACCACGTTAATTTGTTTAACATTGATCGTTTGATTTTTTTTTCCTTCCAAAATACAACCATTATGAAAATGCACCACCTATTTTTTTTTAATGTTGAACTTCTTTTCTCCTCTTCTTCTTCATAATCATCATCATCTTCACCAACTTAAGTCTTACACCAAATAAAATGAATATAGTCACACTTCAATATTTCAACAAGTCTTTCGTAGAAAATACAACTATATTAATTTTATTTAATTTTGGAAATGATTTACGGCATGGTGTAGTACTTTAAGTTTGTGAAATAATTAAATTAACCATTTGAATTGTAAAATATTTTTTTCTAACTCATTAACAGATACAAATATAACTTCATTTTTACTGCTTTTTATTTTGAAAATAGCCATCATTACAAATCCCTAAAAGAAACTTAGACAAAAAATTTAGAATAATTATAGAAAAAAAAGTGTTTAATGATGATTATTTGCTAACAGAAAAAAATTGTCTCCTCAATAAAAGACAGTATAAACGAGAAAAGCAAATTTGATTCATACATAACGTCTTTATTTTTTTTTAAATATCTTTTCGCCACCTTACACGCTTCAACCAGTAACTTCAAGCATGCATATCTTCTTTAGTACCTAAAATGTTGGTATTAAGGGTTAGTGAAAACCATATAATTAACCACAAATTATAACCACATAGACATAAAAAACACAAGGCAAGAAGAATTGTAAAACACTTGGCACATAAAGTTCAAAGCCAAATACGAATAAAATAAATAAAAAACAGAACTTTATCCAAATTATCTATGATATGCACATAGACCATGATCTGAATATTGCATCAATTGGCATGATAATTTAATTGTCTCATTTATCATTTTAAAACTAATTGCGTGATTTGGCATTTAATAATAATTTGCCCTTTTTGATAAAATAAAAAATCTCCCTTTTCGGCACATAGTAAATCATCCCATTTTCCACCTACGAACACAACGATATGCCATGTTATGTAGACTTTCTTTTAAATCGTCAATACTTTCACCAAATCGACTACATACTTTAAATTTCTTACGTAAACTCTCATCAAACCATATTTTTCTAAAAACGACAAGTGAAGCACAACTAATGTCATACTATGCCACAAAAGATGAGACATATTTTCACCCCACATATTAAATAAAATAAAATTTATTTACTCTTTTTATTTGTACTAAATTTTTTCGTCTTTTATTAAGACAAAAGCCAACCACCAAAACCTCAATGATTCTAGGATTTGGATTCTCTCATTCTCTTCATTCTCTCATTCTTCCTCCTTCACCAAATTGTGTCTATCTCTCTAAATTTCGGAGAGAAGATCATAGAGAGAAAAAACAAAACAAAAAATAAGATCGAGAGAGAGAGAGAGGGACAAATTGAAGAAAGAGGGAGAAAGAGAGAACGAGGGAAGAAGATAATCCAACTTGATAATTCTATGATTATATGGTTGTACGGAATAAGTCCTTGTTGTTGGTGCTTTTCCATCTAAACAAGATGTCTCCGAAAGAAGAAAAAAACAAGCAAGTCTTATAATTCATAAATGAGTAATGTTTTTGATTAAAAGGACGTAAAATATGAAGAACAAAATGAAATGGGTGATTAGGTGATACCTTTGAGGTGAGAAAACATAAATGAAATCAGAGAGGTTTTTTTTTAATGGTAGAAAGGAAATTAGCATTTCGTAGAGTAGAGAATGCTACAAGCAGCTAGTGTTAACATTGGAGTGACATTCCACAATAATTTTAAAGACAAATATAGGTTTTTTGATTTTCACAACCTATAAACTTTGCAGACAAATATGAAAAGTTAAACCAAATTTGATAACATAATTGTCCATCTATCAACAGCTGGATCTTCTAATGCTTACAAAGGAGATGAGAGAATCCAAAGTATTTTTTTAATGAAAATAGTGCCATGCCCACAATACTGTTAGGGAGAGGTTATGGAAAGAATACATTCAAAAGATGTTTCCAGCTTATTTTCATAATACTGCTTATCCTAGTAAGTTTTATGGTCCCACTGGACCGGAAGCTTCTCAAGCTCAAGCATTTACTCTTCTAGTTAGAGACCAACGTCTTGGAGCTAATGTAGGATCCACTCAAGGACCTACCGGTTTAGGTAAATATTTAATGCGTTCTCCGACCGAAGAAGTTATTTTTCGGGGAGAAACTATGCGTTTTTGGGATCTGCGTGCTCCTTGGTTAGAACCTCTAAGAGGTCCTAATGGTTTGGACTTGAGTAGACTGAAAAAAGACATACAGCCTTGGCAAGAACGTCGTTCTGTAGAATATATGACTCATGCTCCTTTAGGTTCTTGAAATTCCGTGGGTGGCGTAGCCTTGGACTTCAGTTTCATAAGCTCTCCTATGAAGAGAACTTATAGTTTATAGGAAATATCTTTCTTCATAAAAATAGTTTATACATAGGAGACTATGAAATAGGATCTAAAGTTCATAAAATACGTGTTCTCATAAAATATACTTCAACTATAAAACTGAAAACATCCATCTCACAAATTCACTATCAATGAAATAGAGAAAATTAGGTTAGACATGTTTTGCTTTGTCACTGTGAGCTTAGCTCAATTGATAGGGTTCGAACCATGAACACCATCAAAAGAGACATGTTAAAAACTTTATTTTTTAAACACAAAACTAGCTAAATAAACTTATTTTTCTTATTTTTTGAACAAGCTAAATAAACTTATTAAAAAAAAATAAACTTATTGAATATATCCATTAAAAAAATCTTATAAAAAACTAGCGTTTAGATGTGAACTCTGTGCCCTTCAGTCCCATGTTCTTATTGCTCTAATACATATAAATTACATATTATATTTTTTATGAAATTTTGGTTAAAATTATTTTGATTCTAATGAAAAATATAGGAATAGATAATAGATATTTTGCACTTTCATATTATAATAACAAACTATGTAACCAAAAAAAAAAGTGTAACCAAAAAAAATATTATAACAAATTATACTTATATTTTGTTTTTCCGATACCAACAATATAACAAATATGATATCTTTCAAAAAAGTATAACAAATCTAATATACGTTCTTATCTTTTTGATTGACACCAAAAAAATAACATATCCTTAAAAAAGATTTTTTTTGTTCAAATATGTTTAAGGGTATAACGGGAAAAAGAAAAAGTCAACCCTAGTATTGGTAGTATATATATCCCTTAAAAAACCAGTGGATGCCCAATTATTCTCATAGAATAGGATTGTAAAAGGGTTTTAGTTTCCTCTAATGAGTGTTCCCCGAAAGTCACCGCGGCTGCCGTCCAATACTCGGGAAGCAGCTGCGGCCGTTTTCTCATACGATCTTATCGCCGAAGTTCTCTCTTTCCTTCCCGTGAAATCTCTTGTTCAACTGAAATCTGTAAGCAAGTCATGGAACAATATCATATCTCATCCTACCTTCATCAAGAAACATCTCAAGCGTTCTTCACAAAACCCCCAATTTACACTCCTTTCTTTTACTAGTGTCGTACCAATCTCCGTTCATCGTTTGCTGGAGAATCCTTCAAACTTGATCACACTTACCAATGATCGTTACTACTGGTTAAAATATAATAGAGTGATTGTTGGTTCATGCAATGGGTTACTGTGTTTGTTAGGTGATTCTTCTCGGAAAGCAAGCAATAATCAGAATTATCGAATTATCTGGTTCCGTTTCTGGAACCCATCTATAAGAACAATCTCTGAAAAATTAGGGTCGTTTGACGATTTTAGCAATCTCCTCCCTTGCAGTTTTCACTTCGCCTTTGGTTATGATAATTCAACCGACACTTATAAAGTGGTGGCATTACGCGACGGTGACGGTGACGGTGAAGCCAAAGTGAAAAGAATCACGGTTAGAGTTTTCTCATTGGGTGATAATGTTTGGAGAGACATTGAAAATTTTCCTATGGTTCCTTTCAATTTTCGTTGTATGGAAGAGAATTGTGGTATTTATGTTAGTAACAGTCTTAATTGGTTGGCCCTTGGCGGTGACACTGCTTTTGATGACTTTTACCATCGTATTGAGAAGTTTTTTATTGTGTCGCTTGATATGCGGAAAGAGACATACACAATGATGCTGCCACCTCATGAGTTTGATCAAGTTCCATCTGTTAAGCCAACTATTTCTGTATTGATGGACTGTCTTTGTTTTTCTTATGATTTTGAGAAAACTCATTTTGTTATATGGAAGATGACGGAATTCGGAGTTGAAAAGTCTTGGGCTCAATTTCTTAAAATTAGCTATCAGACTCTTCAAACTAAACAATTTGGCTTTGATGATGTGAAGTCTTTGCGGCCAATGTGTCTTTCAAACGGTACACTCATATTGGCTAACAAATCACTAAAGCAAGCAGTTCTTTATAACTTGAAAGATAATAGAGTAGAGAGAACTAGAGTTAACAATATTTCTTGTTTTGTTTTCGCCAAGAATTATATCGAAAGCTTGGTTTCATATTGTTAAAAGTATGTTCTTCTTTGACGGTTCACTTTTTAAATTTGTGTCAATTCATATATGTTTTATAACGTGTTTTGTGATCAATTCCTATATGTTTTATATATTTGTGAATTTTTGCATTGGTCTGATGACTTTGATTTGATAGCACGGTTGAGTGATTTTTTATTCCTATGGGTTATTGTTTACGATTTTACTTTCACTTAATCAAATGAATTTGTTTGGTCTTATATTCAATATATGTAGACGATGTACTTTCTGAAGTTTGGTTCTCCAACAAGAAATTATTTCACAATTTGAATATTCTTTAAGGGTTGGTCTTTGATTTGGGAGAATAATAGATTATTTAAATTTCGAATGCAATGAATATTGCCTTTAAAGACCAATGAGTTTAGATGAAAGCTGGAAATATCTTAATGAGCAAGCGGCATTTACCAGTAGATTAGAAGTCAAATGGATAATTCAGGCTTGTTCTTATTTTCTTGTTTAGTGCTCACTTAACAATGGATAATTCAGGCTTGTTCCTATCAGTTTCTTCAAGTGGTTCTTAATTCATTTATTTGATTGTAGGCTTCAGAAAGAAGTCAAATGGGCTAACCTGTTTTCACAATTATGTATTGTAAAGGCAAATTCTAGTTAATTATGTTGTATTATTTTTTATGTAGGGGGATCCCAAGAAGGTTCAATGTGTGCAAGAGTGACCCGTTACTCCGAAGGATGTTATGGGGGCGAAGAGATTAATTGTTTTGATCATGTATTTTTATAGGAAATTCACAAGAGATTATGGTAACATCAAGTCCATGAAGGGACCGAGTTATTCGCCAACTGTGCCACACTATATTGGTCTCTGAGACTTTTATTCATTCAAGAAAGAACAAGTGGAAATAGAAAATCAGAAAATAAGCTTGAAACTACTTAATTACTTGATGATTGTGTTTGTTCCAATTTTACATTTAATGTGATTCTGGAAAATGTAATTTTGTTTCAGCTATAGGCTTGTGAGTGCTTTGCTTTACCCTCAAAGCATTGATTTATGATAATCTAACCTCAAGGATATGAATTGAACAAGTTTTTGCATTCTTTTCAAGAGTGCATTGAGTACTAGGGTTGATAATGTGTAATAAGATTTGTCATAATGTTATAGTAAATGAATTTTAGTCCTTCAGTTTAGTGCTATATACAATGTTTACAACTTATTTTAAAATTTCCACCTATATTGCAAATGAAATAATCTTTTATAGTAAATTCACCACTTTGAGGCTTCACTTTTGTTGCATTTATTTCTTAGTCTTTTATTTTACTATGTTTGAATCATTTTGACATAAATGTAATGCTTCTGTTAGTAGCAAAGTTTCCATCTTTCATCTTGTCTCAAAATGAATGTCAAGTTTGAAAAATAGTTCCTTCTTTCTTCTTAGACATGTTATTCTGAATTTTACTAAGATTCAACTATTTTGTAGGTCCCATAATAAGAAATTTTTCTGATACATTGAATGTTTGCTAAGCCAGTAGAGCTTTAAAGAAGGAAACAAGTTAGAAGTGGTGTGATTGGCCAATCAAAGAAAATGTGTATGCAGTTACAACTAGGAAAAAAAATGCACATATGTGTGTCTGTATATGTGTGTTGTTTCTCCAAGTTGCTTTTAGAAAAGAAAAAGAACATTCTTTTGGTCTTATAAAATTTATATTATCATTTTAAAATTCACTCATATAACAAAAACAAAATATATTTGTCATTCAGTTTTGTTTGTCATTGGCTTTGTTTTCAAGTTTAAAGGGGAAGTGAAGGAAAGGTTTTGTTAAAAAAGGAAAGAGTATGTTGCGTTCTCATCATATGTCCCATCAATCACCAGTTTATATAGCTGCTATCTTATACTGAATACCATTTTTGTACCAATTTTTAGGTCTCAAAATGGCTATCACACAAATTGATATTTTTTTAATAAGAGAATGATATTTATGCACGCAAATTGATAGACTACATCAAATAACATTGTTAAAAACGTAAAAGATGAATCTGTAAATAAACTCAGATCATCGAAGTTATGCAACTACAAAATGCTTACAAATTGTAATATAATAAAATCTAAGTGACCAGAACACTCATGCCTCCGTATCTGCAACATTGACGCTCAAATCATTGATTGAATATGTAAATGATTGAAGTCAATCTTTCAATAGGAATAAAGAACACTACAACAAAGATGGGTAAACCAACGGTGCACAAGAAACGAACAACATAACAACACACTCATATGATGAAATCACGAGAAAAAGTAACTGAGATCTATGTGAAAATCACATATTTGGATCAAAGTGGAGAGAAACAAACGAAGAGGGGTGATTTATGGTAAAAACATGCTTGAAGGGGGCATTAAACGGGGGGAATCGAGCATGTAGTTTAACAATACCGAGAGCATTTGATTGTGAGCATCTTTATGTAATAAACAAAATGTAAATGAATAAGGTGGTATCTAATAACAATTTTTGTGAGTGTGTTCTAGTTGCGAGTTAAAGGTGTGTCATCAGTTCAGTGATAAAGGAAGCTTGGTCTACATCGAAATTGCTAAAGGAAAGCCTAATACCTAAGTCTGCAAAAATTATTTCGTATATCATAATCCGAGTAACTCCCCAACGTACGGAAGATCCTACCTCTACGTGGTCATAAACCCTCGTAAAGGCGTCAATAACACGGTACAACAAAAGAAGCTCCTAGGTTTTTCCAGCAATTCAAGAATATTTGTCTCCATGTTTTCAGAGGCTTGCATTGTCTACATTTGAACTAATCACTCCTTCATCTACACACTCCTACTGGATAGGAAAAGGGAGAATGCTCTTATATACTTGATACTTATACTCTAAAAACGATCATCCTAACATACCCTAACCAACACACAAGGACGATTGAAAAACAGTCCTAGATGACCCATTACTTCTCTCCTATGGGTCGAACTACATCAAGAGATGGGAACGAGGAAAGGCAAAGAGACTCTAAGAGCGTACCTTATAGAAGTTGAAAAATAACACCAAAAGAAGGAAACATATTTCTCTCTCTAGAATAATTTTAAAATTATCACGCGAAGGTTCCACCTCGTGGGATGGCCAAAAAACGACCAAATCACCAAAATCAACAACTTTTCAGGGAGCCTAGCATACAAGCGCTAATATTACATGCGGAATTCAAAGAATCACTGAAATGAAAGGTCAGATCATGTGGTACCTTCAAAGTTACACCCAAATATCCATAGAAGCATGTCTCACGGATCAAAACTCTTAACATATACATAGCATTAGCAAAAAAATGAACGTCTTTGTCTCAAGCCACGAGCCTATGATTTGGAAGGATATTGTTTTGGATTGGGCCAAGGCATAATCCTCTTGACTCAAAGTCCACTAAAGTCTAATAAGACGTCCTATAACATTTTACCTTGTACCCCTGATAGAGGTTTGGCAAGTGTACCAAATACTATCGAAGTAGTAAAAATATCGTTCCCACAAGGACTGGTTTTAATCCCAAGAATTCAATTACGTTATTAGGAAGGATGTATAAAGTTTCTTTTAAGTTGCCACTAGGCGGTTGGTTTAGTTCGATTGATTAAATCAAGCAATCAAGTAACTTAAAATAAGATTGATTAAGAAAATTTAGAGAGAGATGAGATCAGGTCTGTTGATGAACACTATTTTGTGAAAATTGTTCGTATTTGACTTTTTAATTTCGAATTGATAAAAGATGCTTGCTGAAAGATTAAATATGGGCACAAAACAAAAGAAATGGACTGAAAATATTGTTAATGAAATTATGTGCCAAAAGGAAACGAAAATTAT
>Ga0315914_1008244_pt1 | contig 14022 bp, 7 predicted proteins | sample MpolenodulesMG_FD_203920 | JGI IMG/M metagenome (GOLD analysis project Ga0315914, IMG submission 203920) | Medicago polymorpha root nodule microbial communities from Los Angeles, California, United States - elongated nodules | ecosystem: Host-associated > Plants > Roots > Nodule | place: USA...
TGATACGCTAAAGAGAAACTTGTCTTTAGAAAGTAGGTCCAATATAAAGTCATGGTTTATGGTTTGTTTGTGAAGGATTCGTTGTTATGATGAACCAATAATCCCAAGGTGCCTTTTTATTATTATTATTTTAAAAACCTTTAAAACCCAATCTTTACAATCAAACTCTCTGATCATCCATTAAAAGCAAATCAAATTAAACAACTCCCTGTTGGAACGATACTCTCTTTTTACTACTTCGGTAAAACCGTACACTTGCGGTTTTGCTCATCAGTACTCTTGAAGCTCATAACATATATTAAAGTTATTCTTCCTTTTGTGGCTGCTCTTGAACATATTTCTATTTACACAAAGTTTATGGACAAGTTAATATCAAAACAACGTGAACTTCGAGAAATCGAGGAAGCAATGACAATGGGAAGCTGCACCTTAGTTCGTACGAAAAATAAGGAGCATGGGTGGTGGAAGAAAAGATAGAAAAAGCTAAAAAAAAAAAGAGAATCCAATTAAATACGAAAGCAAAGAAGAGGTAGCCAATAAAGAACCAAGTGAATAGGCAACTCCAAGTGAAGTTGACTCTAGTGCATAAGATGAAGATACAGTCAAGTTGTTAGAGATGAATTCCGAGGAAGGAAAAATGCCAATAATTGAATTGAAATCAATCCAAGGGAAAAAGAAACTTTCACGGAAGAATAAAAAAAGAAGAAAGATGAAAAATCGAGGAAGAAAAGAAAGGGAAGCGTCTTAGTATCAGAAACATTGATTGAAGAAGATGTGTGAAATAACCTAGAAGCTTGCAAGAGTCTCAATGAGAAAGTTAAAAATGATGAGAGTCAAGAAGAAAATTTTCAAGAACTCATCAAAGCCTTATAAAGGTTCAAAGTAAACATTCCCATCAAGGAAATGCTCAAGCAAAGCCCTTGTTGCATCAAATTTCTTCAAGACATCCTAAAACTTGAGGTGAAACCATCAAATGAATAATATATTTCTTCAAGAAAAAGTAGTTGTGTTATTTCTGAATTTCAGGTTCCAAAAAAGGAAGGATGTCCTAGATGTTTCAATGTTTTTGTCAATTTAGGGGGCACATATGTAGGTTAAGCTATGTACAACTTAGGATCTAGTGGAAAACTCATGCCTATAGCCATTTTTAACTAATTGGAGGATTGGAGCTGAGGCCTTGCTTCATGGGGGATGGGCTTGTAGATGGTACAACAACAACTCATGCAGGCATGGTTAGAGGCATGATGATAAACATTGGAGGATTTGAACTCCTAGTCGACGTCATTGCCACAAAAGACAACGAAGATCAAAACTGCCCACTGATTCCAGGAAGATTAGAGCAAAAGGAAGTATTTATAAGGTCCAACAGTTATTGTCAATGCTACAAGGTAACTCCTTCACTTGATGCATATGCCAAGGTTATGGAATTTTCTGATGATTAACTTAAATTCAAAAAGCACTCGTAGAGAGTTGGTATGATTGGTCAGAACCAGAAGTGGAAGACCCAGAAAAAGAAGAATCAAAAGAAAAAGAGAAAACAGAAGACAAGGATCCTGAAGGTTTGAGGTTCCCAAGCTCAACTTAATGTCATGCTCGAGACACTAGACACACGATGAGTGGGAGACAACCCATAAATTTACTTTTAGTCATTTTGAATTTAAGTCATTTAATTTTCCATAGCCACTTCATCTCATAATTCTTTTACTTTCATTGTTTTTTTAACTCGTGACTGTACTCGTTGTTCTTACATGAATTGCATAACCACTTTTTTTTAAATTCCAAAATTTTTGTTTTAGTCTCGAAGAATTATTCCAATCAATAACATCATAGGGCTAGCTTATTTACGAAGTTCAAGAGCATGATAACTATTGAGACTTGTTGTGGAAGATACTTAGAAAAATTCACCATTTTGATTCTATATAGTGTAACCGGTGAGATTTTGAGTCAGATATTTGTCCATTTTCTACTATATTTCTTTCATATATGTGTGTTCCACGTGATTGCTATTTTTGCTGGAAAGTGCAGTCGTTCTCTACTGACTATCAGTTCTATTATCATACACACAAGAAACTTGTCTAGATACCTTGAGCATTTTTCAAGACACCTTGATTTATTATTGATATATCCTTTATGGAACAATTTTGAGCCTCCATGCATTAGATGACTTGAATCATGTCACAAGTTTTTGAACTCTATGATGTCATATATGTTTAATTTCTTTGAAGTTAGATAGATTACTGAAATACTTGTTATGGTTTGAAATTAAGTTTGAAGTCACTTTTTGAAATTAGAAACATCTTAAGTTTGGGTGGGGTACTAGCATCACTTAGTTATGAAAATGAAAATTGTAGATAAAACATAAAAAATTGGTCTACACAAAAATAAAAATAAAAACAAGAGACAAAAACAAAAGTTTGGTCTCTTCAAAAAATGAATAAGTAGTTCTACTTGTACCCATTTTTCTTGCTTGACACAAAAGCTAGTACCTCCTAAATTCTGGTTGTGACATTGTGACTCAAAGCTAAAGGTTTGACGGAGTATTTCAAGTTGGGAATCATTAGGAACTAACTCCAAAATTTCTTGTTAGCCAACCTTCCCAAATATATCACACCTTAACCTAAGTCACCTTATAACCTTGAAAAGATCTATATATGTGTGTGTGGTAGTATTGATTTTGAATGGCCGTTTAGCATTGCTTCAAATTCAAAGCAAGGTACAATCACACGAGGACTAGAGTGTGACAAATTCATTAACTAGCCCCCACTGATTTTAGAAGATACATACGTGTGTTTTGGAATTGAATGTGGTTGAAAGTATGAGTATGTTCTCTAAGTCTGTCCCGCTTGCATGGAAGTGATAAGTTAGGTAAGTCTGGAAGTGGGAAGAGTAACAATCTAAACACCATCTCCGGAAATGTATGTTCCAATTTTTAAATTCATGTACATTCAAACTTCTTGTTATTTTGTTATTTGAGGATAAGCAACAATTTTTGTTTGGGTTGTGATGACGGAGTATCATATGATATTTTAGGCTATGTTTTTTTTAGTTATTTTCTTTGCATTTCTCCTCTTGTTCTCTCCAGGGTATGTATTTCTATTGTTTTGTTATGATGTTAGTTACAATGTGTAATTAAACCTCTCTTGATTAGGGTTCCACAGTGAACCTCTACTTATTTGTTGGATTCAATTAATAAAGTGTTCTATCTAGTTTATGATTCTATTGCCTGATTTAATTTGTATATGCTCCACGCTCATTGCTTTTCAACAAAACCTTGACATGATATGTAGGTTAAGGTATAAGACTCGATTATCTTGTCGGTGCACAAACAAGAATAGTAGTAGATTGCTTATTTTCTAAGTTAATCTCTTTTAATTGAGTATAAGTATGATCATTAGAGTTATGACTAATCTTTAAGGGTACATCGCAAATATAGCCTTTGTTTGGGCACAAATACTTGAATTTCCCATTGTTACATCAAAAGGTCATATCATAACCTTCATTTATCAAGGCAGGTCATAACTAATATCAAACCGAGCTAATTCCAACAAATAAGATAGAGGAGATTTAAGGATACCCTAATCGTCGTTAAACATCCGAATCAAAAACCTAATCTCGCATTGTGCAAGTCAATTGAAAACATGCAAACCTTTTAAACTCTTTTACTTCTTTTACTCAAATAAATTCCAATAATTGTTAAGTTGAATAGCAATCTTTATGAAGACGATAACTTACTACTTTATTACTTGTTACAATTTAGTGCACTTACCAACTCGTCCATCAAATTTTTGGCGCTGCTTTCAAAGATTGTTGATATTTATTTTGTATCAAGACAATTCACTAAATTTATTTTGTAAATATTTAGTTTTTTATTTTCTGTTTTTAGAACAAACAATTAAATAAGAGTCTCTAATACTCTCCATCAAAAACAAAATTAATAAGAGTCTTTAATACTCTCTATGTTCCTGGTTATAAAAGAATATTCTTTTTCATATTAATTGAACAATTGATGTATCTGGTCTGTATAATATATCAGATACAATTATTCAATGAATTTGAAAGAAGGAAATTCCTCTTATAATTAGGATTGAATGGAGTATTTATTTATAGACTAATTTCAAATTAAACTATACAATAATTCATTAAAAAATAAATATATTAAATTAAAGTTATCATAATAAATGAATTTGTTGAATACTTTTAGACATGTTTGAATTTTCTTTAGTCATTATTAATAATTAATTATTTAGTCAAAAAAATAATTAATTATCTAGTCAAAAAGGTAATTAATAATATAATAGAATAGTTTCTTTTAAAACAATAATATAGAACATAAAAAAAAATAGAATAGTCATAAAATAATTTAATTTTTTGAGGAAAGTCATAAAATAATTTATGTTTACTCTACTTTTATATTCATTCAATTCAATACTTAATACATTTAATAGTTTTACGTGTCATGGCACTAAATTTTCTAAGCCAAACAATGATTAAATAAAATAAAATTAAAAATAATTTTTTTACCAAATAAAATTAAAAATAGTTAGGTATTGATTTAAATTATCAATTAATTATTTAATTGTTGGGATGTTTGTCTGCGTTGCGGTGATTTTTTTTTTCCTTTTACCCTTGTCGATTCTTTTTATGTTTTTTTGAAAGAATTCCTTTTACGACGTTCCAACAGAAAAGAAAAGAGAATAATGATATTGTAATGAGATTTTACAGCATAATTGAATGACATTGTAAAATAGGGGTGTAAAATAGGGGTGTTCATGGAACAATTTGATTCGATTTTGAGAGAACATATTTCTCAATATGATCAAAGTACACATATCAATATGGGTTGGATTTACACATTTTCGTGATAAAATCCAAGTTGAATCAAACCGACAAACAACATGGTGGCTTTGGTTCGATTGATTGTGTATACTTAAAATCAAATGCACAAAAATAATTGAGAGCTTTGTCAAATATAATTTTTTTTTAAAAATTTAAGTATTTCAATAGCTAAAGTCTCACTTCAAACTTAAAAAATGAGTGTGTAAATAAGTCTCACACATCAATGGTACCATATTAAAAACAAGGCTAAATTACTCATTTGGTCTTTTTACTATTTATTTGGTTTTGTTTGATACCTTAATTAATAAGGTCTTTGGTGGATTATTTACGACCGCAATCATTTGGGGTGCATTTGATGGTCAGGATAGGGAGACAGGATATGATACATTAATCATATCCTGCTTAAATCTCATGTTTGATGCACCAAAAGGATAGAATAAAATAAACCATTTTCCTATTCTATCCTGACTTTCCTTTGTAATTTCTATTCTGAGTATAGGCTGGGTTATAAATTGTCCTGATGAGATTAGAAGATCATTCCTTATTTATTATCTTGATATTCAACCATTTTTAAAATATTGTCATTTTAAAAATAATTATAGCATGTATTTTCTATTATAATTAATAACATGCCATATTTATAATATTTAATTAATTATGAGAGCAATTTTTTCATTTAATTATAATGATATTATGTTTGTTATCATGTGCGCATCAAACACATGATAGGATTAATGTTTATCATGTCTTTATCATATTATATCTCTATCCACCTTTATATCATATTATGCCTCTATCCTATTCTGACCATCAAACATGCCCTTGAAGTTAAATATTAACGGAAGATATCTACTTTAGTAACAAAGATATAATTAAGAGATACATGTAAAACGAAAACTAGTTAAGAGAAAAAAAAAAGTAATTTAACCTAAAACCAAAATATTATAACTGCCAAATTAAAACACTTATATGCCTGTTACCATTGCTCTATATCTATGTTTCAAACCTCGAGAACCAAAAAACACTCTAAGCTAACCTTTTACTCACCAAACATCGAGATAAATTGTTGTGTCTTATGTTGTATTGTTATGTTTTGTAATGTTCTATCCAATACTTATCTTTTAGCAGATTAAAGTTTTATCGTAAAAAAAAATTGGGTTAAATATGTTTTTGATCCCTATAAATATACAAATTTTTCGTTTTAGTCCCTCTAAAATTTTCCTTCAACTTTTATTCTCTAAAAAAATTTCCATCTTCACTTTTGGTCCTTCATTTAAAATAAACTCATATGTAGAATTCATATTTTTGAATAAAATTTTGCAGAAAAATTCATAATATTATAAGAATCTCTCCCCAAAAAAATTAGAATTTTTTAACAAAACATGAATTTAATATGAATTTTTATATTTTTGACGGTTAAAAATTCTAATTTTTTTTTTGATAATATACTACATATTTCTGCACAATTTCATTAAAAAAACAAAAATTAACTTAAAAATAGAGACCAAAAGTAGTGATTGAAAATTTTATAAGGACTAAAAGTTGAAGGAAAATTTTAGAGGAATTAAAACGAAAAGTTTGTATATTTATACGGATAAGACCAAAAACATAAAATTTCAAAAAAACAAATGGCGGGTGAAAAACACTTAATAGAAGAGCGCGTGAAAGCAGGTGAGTCGAGTAGTGAGGTAAATGGAAAATGGAATCATTCTTTTCTCCTCTATTACTCCTTCCTTTCTTCTCTCTCTCTCTCTCCGCAATTCTCTCTCTCTACAAAACCCTCTCTCTCTCTCTCTCTCTCTCTCTCTCTTCTGCAAACCCAATTCAGGTTCGTTTTCCGATTCCCAAGTTCCTTGTCTTTTCTTCCTTTTTCTTCGTTCCTTCTATTTACGTGTTTTTCGCTCACTGTTCTAATCTTTTCAACTTCTCAAACATCTTCAAAAACTACTTTTTTTTTCGTCTTACACTCTCAACTTTGGAACCGAACAACAATTGGTACTGTTTTTGTTTTTCTGATTGTTTTTATTCTTATGTCATTGTTGTTGTGTTTTTCATCAATTGGAGTTTCTTATTGCTTTGATTAGGGTTCTTACTTCTTCGTGTTTTTGTTGATTTCACTTTGTTCTGAAGGTGATTTTGTTGTTTGGTATCGAATTGTTAATGGGTTTAGTTTAATTTTTGGAAAATTTTGCTGCATTTTAATTAGGAGATTGTTTTGTGAATTTGGGATTTTGTTGTGTTGTGGAAATAGTGAATTTGGTGATGAATTGTGGGAATTTGGATAAAGTTTGAGATTTTAAGTGATTCTCAAATTGTTAATGAATTTAGTTTAATTTTTGAAAAACTTTGCTGCATTGAAATTATAAGATTGTTTTGTTAATTTGGTTTTTTGGTTTGTTAAGTGATGTGTAAGTAGAGTGATTTTGGTGATGAATTTGTATAAATTTTGAAACTTTGAGTGATTTTATTGCAATTAGTAAAGTGTGTAATTTTGGGTTTTCTTTTGAATTATGTTTGCTTACTTCTTCTAGGTGATTTGTAAATAATTGCTGCATTGAAATTACTTGCTTGTTTTCTTTATTGGGATTTTTTTTCGGGTTTTTGTTTTGTTGAGTGTTGTCGAAGCAGTGATTTTGGTGATGAATTTGTAGAAAGTTTGATACTTTGAGTGATTCTATTGCAATTTGCGTGTGTACTTTTGGGTTTTCTTTGGAATTTTGTTTACCTCTTGTTTACTTCTAGGTGATTTTCTCTGCAGGGCTTTTGGAATGTGTCTCTGCAACAATGTCAATATATTTACAAGAAATACTCTGTTGATTGTATTATATATGGGGGATTAAGCTTGTTGATTATTTGATAATACAATTTTATTTTGTAACAGTGTGCTTTAGTGGTATAGAAAAGTGACCGATTTTTATAGATAATGTTATAGTTTGTTGCTTTTGTTGTTGTTGTTGTTGTACTGTATTATCTTGTTGAAGAATTCAAAACATAATCGGCAAACGGGAAAAACTGAATTTTGTTTGATGGGTAATAAACTTGGGAGGAGGAGACAAGTGGTAGATGAAAAATATACACGGCCACAAGGGTTGTATAATCATAAGGACGTCGATCAGAAGAAGCTGAGGAAGCTAATCCTAGAATCAAAGCTTGCACCTTGCTATCCTGGAGATGAAGAAACTGCTGTAGATCGTGAAGAGTGCCCGATTTGCTTTCTGGTATCATTTCCATTACATATCTCCAATAGCTATTCAGTTACAGTAAATTTTTTAAATAACTCAATTCAACTTAGCGCACATATTTCAATCTACATTTGACCTGTGATCAGTTTTGGGGTTAATTTATTTTTTCTTCGAACTAAACTAATGGAGAATGTAACCTTGAACACTTTTACATAAACATGCTAATCAGAATAAAAGTAACACTAAGCATATGGGCTGTTTTTACTTTTTGTTTCTTTGAAATCTGTTCCAAAATGTGAATTTCGCCTACCCCTTTTCTAATCAAACTATTCCATTGTGCTTTGTTTTTTTCCCATGAATTTAGTATTATCCAAGTCTAAACCGATCAAGATGTTGCACAAAGAGCATTTGTACAGGTAATGATTGGTTATCTTCACTGGTTGTATATATATATATATATATATATATTCTGTCATTAGCATTTCTATTCATCCTGATTAATTTCCTTTTATCAGAGTGCTTTTTGCAGATGAAAGTTCCAAATTCAACTCGGCCTACACAGTATCCTGTTACTAGTTGTCTGTCTTCAATGTGAGGATGTAACTTCCAATTGATTGTCTAGCGACTTTCTTGTAGCTTTAGTATTAGGATAAATGTTTTCCTTAACAGCATTAGATGTCCCTTCTGTAAAACGGCGAATTATGCTGTGGAGTATCGCGGTGTTAAATCAAAAGAAGAGAAGGGGATGGAACAGATTGTAAGTTGTTATCTTCTATGATTATTGTCTTTTGGAATGCAATTTCTAAAAAAACAATTTATAGTGAATAAAGTTTTGCATGCATACTCATAAATATTCAGGAGGAGCAGCGTGTTATTGAGGCAAAAATTAGGATGCGGCAGCAGGAACTTCAGGATGAAGAGGAAAGAATGCATAAAAGACTAGAAGTAAGCTCTTCGAATGTGAATGTGGCTGTTGCAGATGTTGAATATAGTTTAAATGCAGGTATTTTTATTTTTGATTAAACGTAGTTCCAGATTTTTTCTGTATGTGTAATGTGACTATGTGACAAATTCTAGTTGCATAAATTGTTTTGTTTAAATTTCTGTAGTGGCTGAATCTTCAACGTCTGCCATTGAACACGATGAAATCGTCTCTTCTCAAGACTCGTGTGCCACACCAATGGTTAGACCACCTCCTGCCACTAGGGCCAATAGGTATGACAGCGTTCACTTCTTTTCTTTACCAATCCCGCAACATTTTCCTATTATGTCTTATCGTTTCTGAGTCCATTGTTTTTGTACCAACTTATGGATATTTGATCTAGTGTGAATATATATAAGTTAACCATCTATGATTTTGTGCTAATACTTTTGAAATTCTTTCAACCAATAAGGTTACAAGGAGTACTATACTCATAAATTGTCTAAATTTAATTATCTGAATCATAAGTCTATAGGCAAGCTGAATTCAAATAGATGGAAGTCTGATTTCATAATTGCGTACCTAACAAAATAGATGAAGAGGGCAGTAGGTGCAATCAGTTATAATTTGATTCCTTCATTTCGATTCAGTCGCTCACCTTGAACCAATGCTGCTCCTGATGTTTTGATTGTATGGATGGATATGATTAGGCATGCGAGAAATGATGAGTCACACAGACTGACGGACATTATTAGCAATTAGCTTTTTAAAAGGAGGATTCAAGATACTGATTTGTGGCAAATCCATGATTTGTTCTTTTGTATCAGTATTTGATTTAGAATGTTTTATGGGTTTGTTCAATGTTTCAATGTATGCGTAATTTAAATTGAGAAGTAGAATGAGACAACTATTTAAGGATTATGGTACTACTACTATGTTTTAGCTGTGCTATCACTATCCATATACCATTTTTAAACTGGCTTGTTTGCTACAATGTGCATATCTTATAGTCTGATTTTATAATATATATATATCTATATCTATCTATCTATATATATATATATATATGTGAGTTTTGCTAGAAAGGTGTCTTCTAGCAAGTTATAACTAAAAAGTGGATAATGAAAGACACCTTCATAAAAACTAAACGGTGTCTTCTCGCAAAACCCTATATATATACTGTAAAATGGTTTCTGCATTGGTCCTGCACTGAAGACCAATGAAACACATACTTTAAAATGGTTGCTGTATTGGCGTTGTATTGTTCGGTACTGCCTGGCTGCATCCTGTAGTTTTTATTTTTTTAGCAGTCTCTTATTGCATCTCCATTTACTAATGCAAGGCTAATGACATCCAAGTTGAAGCTTCATTGTTACTCCACCACATATATATTTTCAAAAATCTAGCCTAAAAGAAAACTCTTCTCTCTATCTTGTGATGGTTGTATACACACAACACCATGGGTGGGGCCCGATCAATGTTTTTTCATTTATGTTGATGTCTTAATAAATACTCCCTCCGGTCTCAAATATAAGAAAAGATTCTTCTTTTAGGTTCATTGAGTAGTTAATGTATCTGGTCTACATTGTAAAGCAGATACATTAATTATTCAATGAACCTACAAAAAGAATATTTTCTTATATTTGAGACCGGAGGGAGTAAGTTGTAAATCGGTGTCCATGATTGTAACGGTCTTTTATATATTCCATTTTTGAAACTATACTTTCTGGGCATATCTGATATTTTTTGCTAAATGTCGTAAACTGCAGAGATGATGAATTTGATGTCGATCTTGAGGACATAATGGTCATGGAAGCAATCTGGCTTTCCATTCAGGTGAAGGAATTTATTCGAATATACTTACTTACTGTGTGCTATCATTGATTTGATTACATTATTAAAATTGAAGTTCACCACTCCCTTGCAATATAGCGGTTCACGACTTGTTTTAAAATCTCTTAATGAATAACAATATGCTAGATAATCTATTGTTCAGTGCCAATTGTCCATCAATTTTGAAATTATTCAGTTTCAGTTTATTTTTCTCAAGATCTGAACACAATTATAAAAAGGAAGAAAATTCTTCACATGGAGTGCAATATTTGTTCTTGTCTTGTTGAACCTCATCATTACTATTTTTTGCTTCAGAAAAGTGATTTTCAGATGAAACAAATATATAATATCCATAATTGAGCTAGGTGCACTACTTTTGTATATATTAATATTAACTTCCAAACAACAGCATAGAAAAACCCTCTTCATTTAAATTTCTTCATTGCTTGTGCATTTCTAGGTAGTACTGACTAGTTAGTACTTTTATAAACTATCGGAATTACATAACTTTTCATTATTTACGTCCATGCTGTGTGAGACAGTTATATTTTGGCTTGTTGTGTTTTTGTGTCCATGTGATGTGATGTCTAATTTATGTTTGTGATGACTATACGTCTCAGCTTTTGACTGACCCTACCATTACAAAACAACAATAATAATTACTATAAAACACATCTAGTTTCTAGATATAATTAGCTCAAAAACGTAATTGATGCATAATTTTATCCATTAAGTTTGCATACAAGCTAGCACCTAGTAGGTTGCAATAGCACTCCAAAGTCAAAAAGCAAATGCCCATCATTTTGGGTGACATTTCTATTGTGGAAAAACGACCCTTCCATCCAAACCATATCTTTCCCTTTTCCTAAATAGATGTTAATTTATACTTGGTTCGTTAAGAACTTTGTGCATTGCAGAATATCCACTACTGTAAAGCATTAGGTAAAACTATAAATTATGTTCATATTATGAAATTCAGTGGTGGATATGCTGCCATGTAAAAGATTTGGAAAACCCGAGTCCATTAACACTACTATGTGGCTTGTATAATCTTGTTTATTTGATCATTGTGATTGACTCAATATATGTATTAAAATTACAGGAGAATGGCAGGCAGAGAAATTTATCTTTTGCTGATGCTACTTCTGGCCACTACGTAGCTGATGATCGCTATGCTTTGTCTCCCATTGGTCAACAGGCAGGGACATCCTCATCCCCATCCCCATCGGGGGGTCTTGCTTGTGCCATTGCAGCTCTTGCTGAGCGTCAGCAAATGTCTGGAGAATCATCTGTAAGCTCCAATAATGAAAATACAACATTCAACATGCTACCAGGTTCCAGAAGGTTTTATAACCGGATTGGTAGAGATATGGTTAGTTATTCACCCACAGAAAACCTGGATGAGGGGCCACCAGATGATACTATGGCAACGACTAGGAGTCATGGTCAATGGAGCATAGATCATGGATCACAGGTAGCTGAAACGGCAACTAGCTATGCAAACTCTGTTGAAGCAGAAGATCGTGGTGAAGTGTCATCTATGTCACAGTCTAATGACATTGATGGAAGCTTTGAAAGTGCCACAGAACCTATTGTTCCTGAGAGTTTTGAGGAGCAGATGATGCTGGCTATGGCTGTCTCTTTAGCCGAAGCTCGAGCCATGCCGAGTGGACAGAGCGCTTCATGGCAATAGTTTTGGTCAAGGTATTGCTTCAATCTTTCTTAAATTGGTGATGCTTGCCTTGACTATGTGGCCTACCAGGTCCTGTATTTGGAGTTTGAGCAAAAGTCACACGTTGTGTGCAATTTTGGTCAAGGATCAGGTAGCGATTCTCTTTTCACATGAATTTATATATACAGATGTCAAAGGAAAACTAATGATTCAAGTTAGTGAAAGGTTGTTGCTTAATGCCATTTTTTTTTACTGTGTGATGTCTCCCTGCTCTCATTGATTTTCTGTAAATAGTTTTTGTCTTTCCATTCTTATAGTGATATGCAGCGCATTTTAGAATTGTAATGAACAAGATAGGAAATTAAATATCTATTTCAGTAAATTTCATCAATCGTTACATTCATTAAGATCTTGAATGAAGTTAAACTCTATGGCGTCACACTTTTAAACATCTGAGGAATTCTGCATAAATTGTCTGAGTGACCTTCGGAAAACTATTAAGAAAATGTGCAATCGTAGTAATACACTCTAACACACTCCATTATTGAGTGAAATTCATATTGTCTTGATCATTCGCAGGACACATTCAAAGTGGTAAGACTCGCATAAATTTCATTTCATAATAGTGTATTGCTACCATTTCTCTACAAAGAATTTGGATTTAAGTGGTCTGTCATTGGACCTTTTTCATCATGGGATAAATGTGAGAATTATCTGAAGGTAGAAACAAATAATTTTCATGATGGGTTAAAAAAACAAATTCTCTACAAAGAATCTTCAAGATGGGATAAAAAAAACATGAAGGTAGAAATAAATAATTATCTGAGAACTCTAAAATTATTTCAAAACTGATTTTTTTTTTTCCTTCTATAGTTTAAATAAACATGTATAAAATAACAAAATACACTTATCAGTTTCTTTTTTGAAGGGAAAATACACTTATCAGCTATCACTGAAGTTAATAATGGATTTAATTCCTCCAAAGTGGGGCAATTCATATTAAAAGTAAGAGATCCTAATTGTTGATGAAAGACACCAATGTTTTTTTTGGTGGAGAAAGAGTCTATTGTTTGATATTACAGACACATTGCTAACAAATCGTGAATATGTTTGAATATCTATTATATGATATTCTCAATAACTAAAAATATTCTACACTTTTTCTTTTTCTTCTAAAGTGAGAGCTTATTTTGGATGCTAATATGTTAGTGTAGTTTGTTCGCTAGATGAATGAGTTGATTTGGTGTTACAGGAGAAATTCTGGACAATTTCTATTCTGATTAAACTGTTTTTAAGTGACTGGTCTTAGTTATGATGTGAGAACAAAAGGTGGAAATACAAAAGATTTTCTGATAACTGAAGGTGTAACCAAGGGTCAAATTTGAGCATTTATTTTTGGCTTAAATATTGCACTCGTCCCTGCAAATATGCCTCGTTTAAGTTTTGGTCCCTGTAAAAAAAAAAATTTGTTTTTGGTCCCTGCAAAATTTTTTGTTTTTTAAAATAGTCCCTGACCCCATTTTTGTGATGATTTGCATACGTGGCACATGATGACTGGACCCATTTTGTAGTTTTTG
>Ga0315914_1008247_pt1 | contig 14018 bp, 11 predicted proteins | sample MpolenodulesMG_FD_203920 | JGI IMG/M metagenome (GOLD analysis project Ga0315914, IMG submission 203920) | Medicago polymorpha root nodule microbial communities from Los Angeles, California, United States - elongated nodules | ecosystem: Host-associated > Plants > Roots > Nodule | place: USA...
CCAAGGGGGGGGGGGGATAGGGGAGATTGGTTCGAGGTGATGCCGAGACGTCGGAAAGCGCAGGAACAAGACGATCGAGGACAAGACAAACGGTATCAGGGTTTGCAGCAAGGAGGAAGGTTCGATCAGCAGCAAGGCAAGGTTAGGGTTACGACGGAGACAATGCGTGTGCAACAACAGGGTTCGGCTAGGGTTTCTGGTGCAGTTCGTGATGCACATGTTGGGAAGCGAACTGTCAATGGTGTTGGATTGGATAGAAATTTTGCAACTGATGATCACCATAGCGACAATGGCACAAAAAGGTTCTTTACTTTCTATATTACAAACTTTCCCGATCATGCTAATTACTGGTATTTAAGGATGGGTTTTGAGGTTTGTGGAATCTTGGACGATGTTTATGTGGCTCCGAGGTGCAACGCAAGGGGACAAAGGTATGGCTTTGTTAGGTTTTTGAAGGTTTGGGATGTCGACAACATGGTACAGGCTTTGAACAATGTTTGGTTCGGTGACTTCCTGGTTTGGGCAAAGGTTGCGAGTTTCAAATGGAAGGTGTCTGGCGGAGAGCGTGGTTGTGGGGTAAGAGCGGTGAGGGAGAAAAATCAAATAGGGAGGGGACGAAGGAGGTGGGAGAATCGGTGGAGTTGAAAAAATTGGGAAAGGGGACGGTGCAGGTGGAGTGAGTAGGCCGAGGGAGTGGGGAAGTGTTGGGGAGAGAGAATAGGGACGAAGAGGGAGTGAGGGTGGGGGATGTGGTAGTCCGGTTGGATGGGAGGGAGTCTAACGGGGTGGCGAAGGTGGGGAAACAAGGGGTGTCGCTGGCGGGAAGGTTAGAGAAGACGGTGGTGGAGGCGGTTATTGTTATTGGCAAGATACAACAAGAAATAGACAATGGTGTGGGAAAGTGTAAATTGATACGCAAGTTTAGGTCGGTGGAGGCTGACTTGTCTTGGGCGCATAGGGGTATCATGGTGACGGTCCGTGATAGGGAGTCTATTACAATTATGCAAAATAGAATTATGGATGTCGGTTTTAATGATCTGAATATTTTTACCATAGGGGGCGACAAGGTATTTATTTCCACTACACAACAATTGGAAGTGATGTATGTTATTAATGGTGCGAAAGAATTTTTTAATATGCTGTTTGTGAATTTTAAGCCTTGGAACAAAGATACATTGTCTATTCAGAGAGGTGCATGTGTTTGTATTTATGGGATTCCATTGCATGCTTGGAATGAGTCATTTTTTAAATTATGCATTATGGACTGTGGTCGTTACTTGAGAACGGAATATATTGCCATTGACAAGGAACACCTTGAATATGCCCGGGTGTTAATTGCAATGTCGTCTTTGAATATTATTAATGCGGTGGATACTATTCTGGTGGATGGCATGTTGCTGGAGGTTAAAATCATTGAAGAGTGGGAAGTTAATTTAGGTGAGGATGCCTGTCTGTTTGAGGAAGAAAATGTTTCCGTTTCTTCTCATTCTGATCATGAAGAAGGAGTTATAGGGGACGACGTTCGAAATATTGTTGATTTGATTGTGGATAAATTAGCAGAAGATGGGGTGGACGCATATGGGTGTAACGTGTCTGAGGACGCTGGTTGTATGGAAGATAATCCAATTATTGCTTCTTCGGTGGTTTTGAAGGAGTCAACATTAGTGAAGGCTTTGTCAGACAAGGGGAACGACATTGAGAAAGAAGTACAACAACCACAAGCTGTCGAGAGTGTGAGTTCGACATACAACATTATTTGCACAATATCTTGCTTGTAGGGAAGTGTGGGATGACTAACTTAGGTCCTTGGAGTATCGATTGGTTGAATGATCATTATGATGAAGAGGCAGGTATTGTTTTTTCAACAAAAAAGAAGAAAGTTCAGTCCAAGAAAGTTAAGGCAGTTGTTGGGAGTGGTTCAGACAGAGTTACTAATAAAAGGAAGAAGAATGGTGGTGTTAGCCTGTATTTTTGACAGGCTATAATAAATGTGGTTAATGAAGTTTGACCTAAATTTTAAAGAGAATGAAATGAGTTTGATTCTCAAGTTCAATTGTCGAAGTGAAGTTTAGAGGATGTGTTGATCGAGAGGATGGTTCGACAGAATGAAGAAGATATCGAATGAAGATTGGCATCGAAAGGAGGAGCTGAGCAGCGGTTTCTTGTCGAAGAGGCATTATTTGAAATTCAAATAACTCTGTAGTAGTTATTGGCAATTACGTCTCGAATGTCTCTGTAGGTAGTTACTTAGTATAAATAGCATTTTCCTCTATGGAAAACGGGTCACTATTCAATCATACTGAAAACTTACGCTTAAACAATCCGCCCACATAAGGAGAAACGAGCAACAAGTCCTAATGTATGAATCTGTGCACCAGTTTACTTTCATTTTAATGTAATTCTGGTTTACCTTTTTCACTCTTTTTTCGTTTTAATATTTGCTTTTAAGCTTTCACATCGATCCCTTGAAGATAATCTCGACAGGTCTTACCCTGTGTCTGGATTTCGACGTTATATTCATAGTTCGCTACTTAGTAACAAGAACAATCACAATTTTCTAGAAAACAATCAAGCACAATATGTCTTGAAATTTCCTGGTTGATCTCGCTCGCCATTGTTTTAAATCAGTTCAGTAGTTTACCAAAATCCAGGGTAAACAAATTGGCACGCCCAGTAGGACAATTTGTGCTTTTGTGTAAATTTTCTTAAAAATTTGTTCAGTTTTTTTTTCCAAATTTGTGATTTTTGTTGTGTATGTTCTTGAGGAATAGAAAGAAACTTCCAGAAATGGTACATTCTACTCGCAGTAATGATCCACCCATCAAGCCCAACAAGGGCATTGATGAGTCAATAATTAGTGTTTTTAATATAATATTTGAGCCCGTTTTATTTATATTTGATTCCGTTTTATATAATATTATTTCCTTTTTTGAACTATTTTACTTCAATTGCAAGTTATTTAATTTCAGGAACAAATATTCTAAAGATTGAGTCTTGGAGCAAAAGAAAGAGGATTTGGAGCTAATTCGGGCTGAAAATACGAAGATTGAAGACAAAAATATGTTTCCCCCACGTCAGAAGCTTGGCACAGCCCGTGCCACCAGCCACACGACCGTGTTAACCCCCAGGATTTTCTTTTGCTGCTTCTGCTTCCCGGACAAGCTACCTATTAGTTTATCTCTGACCTAAAAGCCCGTGGTTTTTTGTGGAACATTCTAGTGATGTATTTCTTAGGGCTTAAGTCATTGTAAACTATAAATTGAGTAGCTAGCTATCACAACAATTCATCTTTTGTTCTTGGAATTCAATAGTGACAATTGTCTTCTTTAATAAAAGTTCTTTCTTTTATTTTCTTGTTATTTTATTTATGTTATTCTTCTTCTTCTCTATGTCTACGATGAACATGAGTGAGTAGACTCTTCTTGTCTTGGGATTGTTGGATAAGTCTAATGACGTAATTCTAATCAAAACCAAGCCTTAAACCCTAATTTTATGTAACCTTAATTTCTACTCTATTTCACCGTTCTTATAATCAATAACAAATATTAATCGATGGATCGAAAGATGAAGTTTAATAGTTATTATTGATTCATCACAAATATTAAGCGATGGATCGAAAGATGAAGTTTTAATATTGGAACAAGTGAATATAGACAAGGATTGCGAAACATGAAAATAGTCTAGCAAACCTTGAGACAATAAAGTTTCGAGCTTCAAGGATTTCAATAGCAATCAACCATAAAAATAGGCGTGGTTGCTAGAGAAACACACTCACAGAGACCAAAAGGAGATGTGATAGGCTAAAGAGAAACTTGTCTTTAGAAAGAAGGTCTAACATAAAGTTCTAGGTTTAAGGTTTGATTTGAGAAGGGTTTGTCACCATGACAGACCAATAATCCCAAGGCTCTTTTATTATTATTATTTTCAAACCGTCTAAAAGTCCCAACTTTGCAACTTAACTCTTTCTAATCATCAACTAAAGATAATTGAATTGAGCAACTCCATGTTGGAACGATACTCTCTTTTTACTACTTCGGTAGAACCGTGCACTTGCGGTTTTACTCATCACCTATGAGTAAAAATGCCTCACATTTTCAATAGAATGCTCCCAAAATAATTGAGCCAGACACAACAATTCTCCACCTTGACTCTAAATTACTAGTGATGTCAATTTAAACATCAATCACCTTACTGCTTGTTCTTGCATCCAACTACACTTTGTAGTCCTACAAGATTCACCTTTACCTATTCAATCATCGGAATGTTTCCGTCATCTTGACGATTGAGAACACAAGTAGTGGCTTTGGACTAAGAGAATGTCGAAAACAACAAAAAATCAATGTTCCAAAACCACAAGAGAGAAACATTGCACAGTCCTCCAAAAGCATGTTTCTTCTTGACAAAGATGAACATATATAACAGTAGGGTAAAGAGTCATGTGAGGACTTTGGTGAGGTGTTTTGATCAACCATGTATTTTAATCTAAGTGCTGATAATTACTACTCTCACTCTCACATAAGAAAGAGCTTTCTCACCACACACACAGTGGCGGAGCCAGGAATTATATCGAGCCTAGGCAAAATTTTGACCATTCACATAAAAAAGGCTCGTCATTTTGTCGATAAAAGTACAATTTGAAACAAGAGAGATGAAACATAACATGCCACTAGTGTGCTAAATATAAAATATAAAAAAAATAAAATTATGGAGTTAAATTTCTTGTAGCGATACAAAGAAAGTATGCGCAATGGCTGATCTTGAGTTATTTTCTTAGGGGTGCCAAACGTTTGTAAAATATATATTTAGCTGTTTGTAAAATATATCAAAATTGTTAACTGCTTCAGAGGTAGATTTTGATTGATTGCATAGTAGGGTGTGCTTGTTTGATTCCCATCCAGGACCTTCTTTTTTTTTTTTTGCACAAAATCGTAAAAATATAACAAAAACATAAAAAGGAAGAACATGGAGAAGTCGAACACGCGACCTCCGTGAGAAAAACAAACCAACTTACCACTGCGTCAACAGAAACATAGTGTGTGTGTGTGTATATATATATATATATATATATATATATATATATATATACTTGGTGGATGCCATGGCTTCCATAGGTCCCAAGGAAATTCGCCACTGAGTACGGGTTGAGCCCGGGTGTATGCCCAGGCTAGCTGGACACACACACACACACACACACACACACACACACACACACACACACGAGTAAAGTTTCCCTCGTAAAAAAAGAAAGAAAGAAAAGAAAGTAAAGTCATTAACAATCAATGTGAGAATATCATTCACACTTGAATAGCAACACGCAAAGCCGAGGCCAATGAATGAATATCGAAACAAACTAAATATTTGTAGAAATCTCCCATAAAAAATAGAAACTTTCAAGGAGATCGACCGTATTCTATCTAATGTTGTACTACATCAGTAATTACTATAGAATCGTACCATTGCAGCCTATGGTGCTTAACATTTGTTGACAAGACACTTGGACAACTATTATATGCATATATATGAAGAAAATAAAATTAGAAAATATGAAAACATTTTCTTTCACTAAAAAAAATATTTATATAAAAAAAAGTAATAGTAAACAAATTAAAAAGAGAGAAGGAAGATGGATAAGATTTTTTTTTTTTAGATTAGTCTTTTGGGAAGTCTTTGTGTTGCACCTATTTTAAAATGTAATCCCTTGAGTTTAATTCAGTTGCTAAGATATTGCATATTATATGCAAGGTTAGGGTTCGAACCCGGGAGACTTCACTTCTCCACATTTAAGATGTGTGAGTTCTAGCCACTAGTATAATCGACAAAAAAATTGAATATCCCTCAAAAATAAAATAAAAAACTGGATAAAGCATCAAATTTTCACCCCAAAAATCAACTATACATTGAACTTGACTTGGACACCCATGTGTTTCTGCAGTTAACCTGAAAACACGGGCTTATACTCCATATCAAATAATTAATGGATTTAAATATGTATCACCTTTTTTTATAGAGGAAATATCTAGCACTTATACTACACTATGCAAGAATTTGTCTCAAGAAATCAAACAATATTATTACACACGTATGGTTGTTGTTTTCTTCCATCCATGTAAAAATCTCAGCATTGGAATCCCTTCTTTAAGCCCTGATCGATCGAACTACAATAGATAAGGCTATTTATTTTTAAACAATTTCCATTTTCCACAACTCAAGTAAAAATTATCTATCTATAGAAAACTATGATTATCTATCCGTGGCAAAAAAAAGTACAAACTGTCTATCAAATTAACAAAGTAGTTAAACGCAAATGATTTAGCAAGAACTTATTTATGTTATGATCAAATTCCAAATTACTCCCTCCATCCCTATATATAAACACCCTTTTATTAGAGGCAAAGAGTGCTTATATATAGGGACGGAGGGAGTATATTACTATTCTCTCCCTATTCAATTTTCAACGATAATTCAAGTTCTTCTCCTAGTTAGTGTAAATTGAAATTCATATATATTTTTTAAATTCCATACATCTTTAATGGATTTTCAGCTACCCACCCAATAGGAGTGATCCAGTAAAATGCATACGTAACTGTGTCTATCACATGCATGATACATTTACTTCATAGCAAGAAGTCTCTAACTGGATTGGTCATAAAAAGAAAAAAAGTTATTGAAGAGAAAGAATTTCCTTTGGATACAAGATATTTGTGAATTTCTTTAAAAAAGAAATAGTTCAGTTTATATATTGTTGGAACATTGGTGTGAAGATGGAAAAAAGTTGGAAGGCTAGAAGAATAAACACCAAGTAATTAAACTTTGATCTAGTGTTGTGTGAATTGAAAAAATAGAGTGTGGGGTCCCATATAAAATAGAACACAAACTCCCAAATTTTAAGGATGGAAAAAATAGATCTAGTGTTGGAACATTGTTTCTTTTTGAACTTATCCGATTATTTTGTTACTTGAGCTGATATGCGGGTTGTTTAATTTTTAAGTTTACTTAATTCTTAAGTTTCTCCAAATTAGTTACAAACTCTCCCAATAAAAGGAGAGCTCACATAGTTCAAAACACACACACCAAAGAGTTCTATTGAGCTGTCGAGAACTCTTTCTCTCTTCTCCCTTTCTTGACTTGTGTTGATGAGTCTTTCTTCTCTTCATCTCGTTTTTTCTGTCCATTTGGAATTAAGAGTGTTCTTAAGACATTAGTCCCTATTCGGTATAATGTCCCTTCGGAATTAAGAAAGGTCTTAACAACATAGTCCCTTCGATAATATATGTCCCTTCGGAGTAAAGAGTACTATTAAGATCATAGTCCCTTTTTGAATAATAATGTCCCGTCGGAATTAAGAATGATCTTAACGGTATATAAATATTCTTTCAATATTTTTCTATTTGAGGAGAAATTAAAAAAGTCGAAATGGTGGTATCACCATATTTGAATGGTCTCAGTACCATAATAGAATGGTCACAATACCATATAACAGTGGTTTCAATATTAAAAGAGTGGTCTTAGTACCATATAGAAGGTGTAATTCTCGAACGGTTTTCTACAATGCAGTAGTTAACCGCACAGTTGTAGCTGAACTTGTTTTATCCTGGAGGCGGCGCGATTGATAGTCTGCCTTGCATAATTTTGGGCAGTGCCATGAAACATCTTAGAGAGAGCGACCTGGTCGTGACTCAACCTAGTAACAACTTCAGTAGAAAATCGAATTTGAAAAACCAAAATACAACAGTTTGGAAATCCAAAAAACAACATAAGCTTGTTGATCTTCACATGCCTTAATTTAATGGATACCACTATGCTTTTGAATTGAGAACATTGTGGAGACTTTAAAATCAGCTATATTACAATATCCAAACCATGATATTTGTAAAATCTGTTAAGAGTCTCACATCGATTAGGAGATGACCTGACAATATGTTTATAAGTGGGGGCAATTCTCACCTCACAAGTCGGTTTTGTAGTGTTGTGTTAAGGCCAACCACGATTTCTAAGATGGTGTCAGAGCCTCCTCTAAGATCCGTTGGACCACCTACTATCAGGTTTCCGTTATCGAGCCACCCGCCATTTATGTCCACGCTTCAAATGATCAGTCCTGATCAAGAAGGGGGAGGAGGGTGTTAAGAGTCCCATACGGTTAGGAGATGACATGACAATATGTTTATAAGTGGGGGGTAATCCTCACCTAACAAACCGGTTTTGTAGGATTGTGTTAGGCCCAACCACGATTTCTAAGAAAATCCGATTTTTAGGGTTATAAAATCCATTTTTATTTACAATAAAAAAAATCGTTTTTTACCTATCAATGGTTCTCATTCTATTACTTAGTTACTAGTCAATAGAGAACATTATAGCTTCAATTTGTTTACTACTTAACACCAACACTTTTGATTGAAGAATTATATGAGTATTTGTAGGGGTACGAGTCTGAGTGATCCAAACAAACCAATCCATTCAAGTTCGAGTCTAATCTGTGTAAACCTAAAATGGTTTGATACTTCAGGTAACATGTATTTGAATCCGTCAACCCTCAATCCAAACCCTTTCATAAAACTTGATAAGTTTTTTATAATATATTTTTATATGTTAATTTTGAAGTATTTCAAGTAAATTTCTAGTGTTAAAATTTCAAATGGTAAAATTTAGCATAAATGTTAAAGTTTTCATGAAATCACAGTATACAATTTTTTTATAGATAAAAGAAATGACAAAGCCATTAAAAACTCACACATATAAATGGAGGAGCCGATATTTATTAACACTCACTCTCCTATTGGGAGAAACTCGTGTGGATCTCACCATTTTATCAGATTAATTTTTTTTTCCAAATTGCCGTCCATATGTAGGTGTAAGTATCAATGTTACTGTCTTGTCCAATATTTGTGTATCTATTGATGCTCATAATTTGTCTATAACCGTTTGTGATGGCTGCTTCACACTATCTTCAAACTTTGGCTTTCATTTTCAAGCTCAAAGTTTTGTCCTCCACGCTTAAAAACAGTTCCCTTGCCGACTATCACTATCAAAATCTTGTGCTTGAAAATGCTCCACGTGTTGAAATCCTGTTAATTAATTATACTACAAGAAACATCTCCAAATTAAGGGACTCGTGTAATGGAGTTCACAAAGCTAGGGAGGGGCTCTCACACTTATGCATGCAAGATATTGAATTATAAGAATAAAAGGACAATGTACATGTCATTTTCTACACGTACGTACCACGTCTCTTTTTCATCATATATTATTGACTATACCATTAAGAATATGTTTCAATTTAACATATACTTATCATGAAAGTACCCTTTCCTAAGTTCTTTTCCGTTTTTTTTAGACAGCATTTGATTCCTGTTTTTCAACATCAAAATCAGATTACGTATAAACTATATGAATAGTATTTAAGAAGTGTGAATCATATATTAAATGTCTTTAAGATTTTAAATTGGATAAAGATGTGATGTTAGTACCTTTTAAAAGTCTTGATCGTTAGCTCGTTATTGTTTGCAATGCTCCCAAAATTTTCGAACAAATAGTATAGTTATGTGGATCAAGTATAATAATAAATTGATCTGAATTTGCTAACCATTATTACATTAGTGTGTTGTTGTAGCCATAAACCATTTCGACATTCATTTTTCTAGATTCTTTGGGAGGTTTGTAATGAATGAATTTTCTTAAATTTATCCCTAAATTTTGGTTTCACTGTGGATATTAATGGTATCATAAGTTCCAGCTGGTTTATTTGTAAAAATAATCTTTGAAGATTAATTTTCAGATGAACATGATATAAATCCGGCTTAAACATTCAACTATTGAATAGAAGTTGGTTCGGTTTTATTTACTTAAAACTAAATCCTAAACCCGAATAAATTTTAGTTAAAACATTAAAACAGTATAGTTTGACTCATCACCTAAACCCTAAACCCGAATAAACGTTGGTACAATTTTATTTTTTTTAGAAGTTATCAGACTCAGTCTCATCAGATTAACAAGAAAGGCTTAACAATTTTTTTATTCAACCGAATGCTAATTTTTTTTGTTGACAAAAACAGAATGCTAAATGTTTACCAACCCGTCATTTGTTTAAGCTTATTATACGTTTAGACCCGTTTTAAACTGCAACTTATATTTTTATTTAAATTTGTGAAGTGACTACATAAAATGTTTTTATTGATGGAGTAAGAATTTAGTCGAGGTTCAACTAATGTCATCGAGTGTGACTCCCTTTTCTTTAGGTGATTAACGATGAGGGATAAATTATGTCTCTCCCTTATCCGTTTCCTAATTTCTCTAGCAAAGCATTATGTACGGTTGTTTTTAGGGTTTTTGGAGCTACACTAAAAAATTCATAAATAAAGATAAAGACGGAAATATAAAGATATAAGAAATGGGAAAAAGCTTGTTTTATTGGTTGACTCTCTTTAATTAGAGTGTACAACCCGATTATTTACATCAAAACTATTCTTATTAGCCACGGCTGGAAATGAGTCGAGTCGAATGTGTCTGACCTTGACTCGATAAAAATTGGTTTGGCTTAAAACTCAAGCTTAATAAGAATCTTTTTGTAGCACGAGTTCCGCTCATTTAAAGTTCACGAACCACTTGGTTCGACTCGTTATGTTCAACTCGTTTGCCTGAATCACATAATTCAAAAATCTTTTATTTTTGTCAAAAGAATTATATCTTAACCCTTTTAATTTTTTTAATAAAAAGCATAGCTTGTAATAAAATAAAAAACTTGGCAAGTATCTAACAATGTAGTCTACCATATTGGTACATTGGTACAATGTAGCTTTCACATATATCATGTACCAAATTAAAAAAATAATACTAGGGCCCTTAAAAAGAATAATATGGTGCAATGTTTGGGATTGAGAAGGAATTAGATTCCCTCGCTCAACTGTTCTAGTATTTGCTTAACCTTTCATTAGCTGGGGGTTTCTTCTCTTAACGTCCAATCTCATATATGTCGATGTTGACTAACAAGATAATTATTTTTAGGTGTAAAAATTTCCTCATGCATTGTATTATCGGTTGGTCCTTGAGTGATGAGATGATGTGATGTGAATATTAGAGTTGCACATGAAAAAGTATCATCATTGCACCGGAAAATAAAAAGTTGGTTGTTAGAACCTTTTATTTAGCTCGCGATAGGTCAGAAAACTTACTAAACCTTGTCGATTCACTCAACCCAATGGTAGCCATAGATCTTCTCAACAGGTCATCGTTCTCTTCCTTAAACAATGGGGTTGTCTATTCCTTTCTTTGCTCTACCAGTTTTTATCTTCTATGTTAGATCGACTGAGTTAGTGGATAGAATCTTTCCAAACTATAAGTTGCCCTATATGGATTCTCCAACTCTAGGTTCTATTTTGTTACAAGAATTTCTTCAAAAAGGTTTCAAATCTTAAAAACCCACATTGAATGTGCTTTGCGGGGAACATTGATCTTATACCCCATCATCTTTATTGAAATCCATAAAGTAGCTCGTCATCTTCATTCTTTGCAACATCTAGCCGATCGGGCTCTAATTTTTTGAAGGAATGTGTACAAGCTTGGGTTCTTTACATGATTAACACCTCTCTCTCTCTCTCTCTCTCTCTCTCTCCCCCTCCTTTGACCTCAAATGTAATACGAGAGAACTAGGTTGGTGTTCTTACTTCCAGGGAATTACTATGCGGCTTGAAATCCAAAAGCATCAAAAAAAAGACGACAATGGAGGCATAATTCCTCCATTGTGTGGCTCAACAATTTGGTCTCCTTCAAGACATACACATTGGCAATTAATTTGCCTCCGCTGTGTTGACTAGACCAACCTTAAATCAATAATTAGTTCACCAAATATTCCATCTTAACTGGTTGAAAGTTCAAAGCTTCAAGATGGAATTATTCAGCAATTTTCCCAGGGAAACAACTCATTTCACTGAGTGGTGGCTCTCCATAAAAGATACCATCTTTTTTGCTTTTACATGTGGGAACTTACCAAAACAATCTGCCACGGTTCATCCTAGCACAATCCCTGCAAACTAAATTATTCGTCAATACATTTACTCTTTTTAGGGTCACCTTTGGGTTTACACTATGCCTCTAAAACCAAAGAAAAAAAAATGAAGTCAAAGAGAATGGAAGAACGGTTTCCAAACATAAATGGACAAAAAGAAATTGAAGAAAAAACATGAAAACTCGTAAAATTATTATTGAAGAAGCAAGTTTTCATTGAGATTGGTGATACATCCATGAACATTTGTGAGAGAGCAAATAAAGATTTAGAGTGAAAGATGAAGAAAAAAAAAGGTTTTAAAAAATTAGAAGCACAACGGTAATTTTTTATATTATCAATAAAATTTAGACATAAACGGAATTTTTCAAGGTTTAAGTAGACAAAATCCTCGTGTAATCATGTCTGACTCCTTTACATACATACTCTTTGGGCAATACAAACAACTCAAAATCTTACATTGGACCCCCTCAAAAAGTTCAATAGTAATATAGTATATTTTACTTTTTAACAAAAAAAAATTCTTCGTTTTTGTATAGCTGATTTTTTGTCTTTTTGCATATCTATCACTATTTCTTAGAGGAGGCACAAGTACACTTGATCACATGCATATAATAGAAAAAGTGAGAAAGAAAAAATAATTAAATAATATATATTTTTGAATTAATTTAAAGATGTGTATTTTATAAGTTTCTGCCTAAATAATTTTAATTTGAGGTTGCCAGTATATAAGTATTTCAACGGAAGATGAGTGTTTTGGATTTTCTAATACGATTTTTAAAATTCATTCTTTTATTTATGACATTTATGTGGTTTCGAACCCTCTCTCTCTCTCTCCTCTCTGACCTCCGTGTAATACGAGAGAACTGGGTGAGCGTTCTTACTTCCAAGGATTTAATATGCGGCTTGAAATCCAAATCCAACAACAAAAATTCGGCAATGGAGGCATAAATATTCCATTTTGTGGCTCAATAATTCAATCTCCTTCAAGATATACACATTGGCAATGAATTTGTCTTTGTTGTGTCGACTAGACCGACTGTGAATCAATAATAAGTTCACCAAGTATCCCAACTTAACTGGTCGAAGCTTCAAAGCTTCAAGATGGAATTATTCAGTAATTTTCCCGGGGAACCAACTCATGTCACCGATTGGTGGCTCTCCGCAAAACATACCATGTTTTATGCTTTTACAAGTGGGAGCTTACCAAAACAACATGCCTAGGTTCATCTTGGCGCAATCCATGCAAACCAAATTAGTCATCAAGACAGTTACTTTTTTTACGATCACCTCTGGGTTTAAACTATTCCTCTAAAATCAAAGAAAACAAAATATGAAGTCGAAAAGAATGGAAGATGTGGTTTCCAAACATAAAGGGACAAAAAGAAATTGAAGAGAAAACATGAAAACTCGTAAATTGATCATTGAAGAAGCATAATTTCATTGAGATTGGGCACACATCCATGAACATTTGTGAGAAAGCAGATGAAGATTTAGAGTGAAAGATGATAAAAGGTTTTAAAAAATTAGATGCAAAAGAGCAATTTTTTTATATTATCAATAAAATTTAGACGTAACTGGAATTTTTTGAGGTTTAAGTAGAGAAAATCCTCGTGTAATCATGTCTGACTCCATTACATACATATTCTTTGGGAAATACAAACAACTCAAAATCTTACATTGGACCCCCTCAAAAAGTTCAATAGTAATATAGTATATTTTACTATTTAACAATTTTTTCCATTTTTGTATAGCTGATTTTTTGTCTTTTTACATATCTATCCCTATTTCTTATAGGATGCACAAATACACTTGATCACCAGCATAAATAATATCTATTTAGATATACACAAATAATTGAAAAAGTGTTAAAGAAAAAAATAATTAAATAATATATATTTTTGAAATAATTTAATGTTGTGTATTTTATAAGTTTCTGTCTAAACAATTTTAATTTGAGATTGCGAGTATATAAGTATTTCAATGGGAGATGAGTGTTTTCGACTTCCCAATACGTTTTTTA
>Ga0315914_1008249_pt1 | contig 14014 bp, 7 predicted proteins | sample MpolenodulesMG_FD_203920 | JGI IMG/M metagenome (GOLD analysis project Ga0315914, IMG submission 203920) | Medicago polymorpha root nodule microbial communities from Los Angeles, California, United States - elongated nodules | ecosystem: Host-associated > Plants > Roots > Nodule | place: USA...
TCCAAACCCACAATTATATACATCATATTAATGTATAACAAAAAAAAAAAAAAACTGATACGTGGTCAATAGCGGTTTAGACTCAAATAACCTGGATCCAAAAATTGACAAAATTTGCTTTATAAAAAAAAAACTGTTTAATGAACAAATAAAGGGTAAAATCTCCAATTTTTGGCAAAAACTGAGTATGAAACCAAATATCAGCAAGCCATAAAACAAGAAACAAATATTTAAAGTTTTATATGCTTAAGCTGGTTTTACCATGAGACAATCAAAGGAAGAAAAAACAAAGCTTCGCCAATTGAAACTAATATGTCACTGCACACATATGTTTCATGTTTCAAAACAAATTTTTAAATAAAATAAAATAGGGGTTTGCTACAATAGACCCACTTTGTTTTATGAAAGTCCATTTTAGCAAGCAACACCTTTTTATTTGGATCAAAAAACCCAACCTTTTCTTTTTTGAAGTCATAAAACTCGGGGGTAAAATCTAGAGAGTGAAAGACAGAGAAGAAGAAAAAAATTGGAAATGAAAAACATTAATGATACAACGTCAATTACAGTTTTACCCCCGAGTTTTATGACTTCAAAAAAGAAAAGGTTGGGTTATTTGGTCCAAATGAAAAGGTGTTGCTTGCTAAAATGGACTTTCATAAAATAAGGTGGGTCTATTGTAGCAAACCCCAATAAAATAATATCAAGCCAATTGAACTTTTAGGCTCGATTGAAATTGCATAGATACTGCAGTTGACCAATTTTCACGCTGCTATGGACATGTTTTCCAATAACTTAAAACAATTGAAAAATGGAATGCGGTGTATTGAAAATAAGTAAAAATCACACGCCGATTTCAATCTATTCACTATTCCGAAAACATGAAGATATATTTCTAGTAAACGCAACGAAAACAACGGTGACCAAAAAAAAAAATAGGGATCATAACAAATTCTATATCCCAATAAATCAAACATGAAGACCGCTTTGTTCTCTTCAGATGGGGAGAGGAGAAGAGAGAGTTTGCCGTGTACGGTGTATTGGGATCATAACCTCTTTTATATTGGATGGTCATTAGGGTTTCCCATTATTCCGTTAATAGGTCATCCAGACATTCACTCGTTGAGTCCATATCAATTAGTTAAATATTTAATTAATTATACAATTAGAAATCTAATAGCCTTATTACTTAATTTGATCACTAATCAATTAAGACTCACAATTGATAAATAGTTAATATAAGTATTATTACGATATTTGCCCACATAATGATATTGAAATATAATTAAATAATAAAATATTCCAACAATGATTTAAATGAAGTGCTCTATAATGTATCCTTTGCTGCTATACATTTTTTACAAACTAACTCTTGTTTGTTCAGGTGAACAAGGGTAAGAACATAGCAAATTTTACTTACACAGAGATAGGCATTAGTATTAGGAAGAAAAAAAGTTCTTAACCTAAATACAACCTATAATTACAAGTTACAGCTAATCCCAAATACTGAATCTAGCATCATGTATTCTGGTGGAAAACTGGAAACTATCCCTAGTTGCTATGGCACATGTGAATGACATCTTAAACATTCATATCCTACCTAAATCACTTCTTTTGGGTGATCATGAGACAAATGAAGGCCACAATACGAGCAACTATACCATAAAAAACGAGGACAGCTAGACAAATAGGCCAATCATTAACATTATAACCTTTACTCATCAGTGAACTACAACGAGTTATCAGCCACACGCCGGTGTACCTGAAGAAAAAAATATTAGATTGAAATAGTATTAGATGGCTAGATTAGTAAAATGCAATTATATCCTGACATGAGCAATGTATTTTCAAGTTTATGTTTACATTTTATAACAGTTGTAAGATATCGTCGTTTCCTAAGTTCGGTATATTATAACAGTTGTAAGATATTGTCGTTTCCTAAGTTTGGTATATTGCTACCCAAAAATATATTAAGCAAGGTCCAAAAATAGTTGAGGGCAATGCATGAATTATACATATCAACAGAAAAAGCATTGATGGTATGATCCCACACCTGAACTTGGTTTTTTTACATTTTAGAAAGTATCCCTAATATTCCCTATAGCATCTAATCATGATTCAAGAGGTTTCATTAATTTAGTAACCTTGTCATTGGTTAAAATGAGGGGAATAAGAAGTCACTAATTAAAACATACCTTTCAGCATTTGCAATAATAAAGGCCTCCAAAGCCCAATTTGGGTAACACATTTTAATTAGGATCTTCATAAAGGTAGTATCTCTTGTCTGGTTTGCAATGAGAGTCATGACAACAGGGAGAAGCACTGCCCACTACAAGTGATGAAAAAACAATACCCAAAAGAAGAAGAAAAAAAATGACGTAAGTACAGTTATTATCAGTAGTTACGTGTAAGAAAATGTGTATAAACTTATATGATCCATACCAGCTGAGCAGGAGCAGGCTCAAAATAAATTGCTAATGCGTATGCCATGCCAGTCACACAGTACACAAGGCATACCAAAACTACATAATTACTTTCGAAGCTTGACCTTGGATTGCTAAAAAAGTAGAACATGGATAAATAAATGAGAGGTTTGACGATTGTACTGAAAAGATCAATTGTATCTTTGGCCAAAAAATGAGCTAGACTGCTGATCCCTGATGCACTCTCCCTCCAGTATTGTAATTTATCCATAGAAAATGATCTCAGAGCTGCAATCTTGCAAAGTAGAGCTGCATATATGTAATAGAAATGAGGGAAGAAATGTACAGAATGCTTTTTAGCAATATAAAAATAAATCAATTATTTTTCTTCTTTCTAACAAGTATTTTACAATTTTGATTGGCTCTAACTCAATTCCATAAAACCGTTTTTTTTTTTAACTCGGTATCCGGCCTAAGGAAATAAGTTGAATCCAAATATAGTTTATGATAGAACATTATGGCGTAATATGATCAATGTAGCCAACCTCACTTAGTGGGATAGACTTGGTTGTTGTTGTTGTTGTTGGTATCTGGCCCAAGGACTGACTAATCTGGGGGACCAATCCCACCATCTCCATAAAACTGACTTATAAAGAGGGATGTCTCTGATAAGTATCTAACCACTTGGAAAACCCTTCCTGAAAAGCTATCTATCAACGGGGAAGAACCAAGTCACTTAATGCTCCACTGAACATCCCATACTACCCATAAAGCACCGACAGTTACACAAACACTGGCCACGATACTAACACTAACACACAGACACTAGTAACAATTTAAGAAAATAAAAGTGACTGAATATTAATGTGAATCACATGAGTTAGTATCTTGTCGGTGTTGGACACTGTTACATGTCAGAGGCACCTTCGATCTAAAGTGTCGGTGCTACAAAGCATACCACTCTGTGGGACTTGGGGCACCCCTTAATACCCAAGTCCCTACCGTAGCTCCTCCCTTGAGAGTCGACGTCCAGGAGGCTGCACTCTATGACACTTTACTCTGCCTTTTCGGTTAGCCCCTCTGTAGGTAACCCTTTTCATGTCGCTGACGACCAAATCTGACAAGAAATGATAAGTATCTAAGCACTTGGGAAACCCTTCCTTAAAAATTAGCTATCAAGGGGAACGGACCAAGCCACTTAAATACTCCATTGAGTCTCTCGTACTGCTCTGATGTGGGACTTGGACACCCCAAAATACCCAAGTTCCTATCAGTCTCTCAACACTTTTACAGGCCATATTACATCCAACATGGAACTCTAACACCCCCTCACGTCTGGGAATGAACATGTAGAGCATTATCTGAGTTATAATTGGCCCAACCAATCTAAGACAACCTCTAATATCATATTAGAATCTGGGTTAGATCTAGCCCAATTTTGAAAATTGACTTGTAAGGCGAGGGATGTCTTCACCTTATAAACGTTTTTCTCTGGCCATACCATTTTTTTGACGGAAAACTATGACAAAAGTTGAATAATATATAAACCACAGAACCTTTTACAAGAATCTAAAATTAGATGTTCAATTAACCAAAGACACAAAAGAGTGGTTCAGTTTTAGTTGCTCAATAAGGAGACTAATTCAATAGGGAGCTTTCAAATTTTTTTTTTTTTTGAGAGAGGGAGCTTTCAAACTTACATACAGCAATGACAGTATATGTATATCCAAGAGATCCAAATGTTTCATCGTTTACTTTAGTAAGAGTTCCCAAGATAGCACCAGCAACTAATAAAAGGAGATAGTCAACTGCTTGTGCTTTTGCTTCTCGCAACTGCTGCTTACCAACCCTGAAAGGAACGGATCAAGTTGATAAATAATCAATGTCCTTCACACAGTAAATCATTCGTGCCAATTTAAAATACAAACAACTCAATTTGTTCAAAATAAGCTATGAAGTTTAACAATCATTAATCAACTATCCAAAAATTTGAGCCATTGAGATGAAGATACATAAGATTTTACAGTATATTTCTAAAATGGCCTCATGCAAAAGTAAACTAGGCCTGAAACATGGACACTGACTGTATAGGTCTACCTACCTGAATTGAAATCCAATTTGTTATTAACAATTGAACTCTATAGACCGCTTGGTCATAAAGGCTCTTATACCATATTTAGGACCAAAATATTCTAACAACCATCTCATGAACTAACCATCGAAAAAGCTTAATCTATAAAAGTGATTTTATATCATATTTAATACGGACAAAGACTAGACTAACTTAAATCTCATGTTTCACGATGAAAACTCTACACTATATCTTTTACTTGTTTATATGAGATGAAATACATAAGTGATACTTCAGATTTATTTCTCATCAAAACTCAGCTTTCTTTAAATGACAATAATAGTAATTAGTAGTTGTTAGTAATTATTTCTTATAGGAACCAAAAGCTGAGAAGCCTGGTTACTAGAAACTAGAAATCGAGCCTCGATAATTAATTGGCTGCAAGGGAAATTGTATCAATATTATTAAATCATAGGATTTCATACCGCCCAAGGTAGTATCTATACTGCCGACCTACACCGGGAGTTCTTCGGCCAGATAAGTCCTTAGTCGATAAGAAGGTTGCCTCTATATGATCTTTATGCAACTGCACATTACTTTTCATATCCTCCCAAAACTCATCGGCAAATGATTGATCAGCAGCATCATCAGCACCCTTTATTGCATGATTTACATTTGAGGAAGATGAAGCAGAAATTTCATTAGCATAATGAAGCATATCTGGTGGTACTGGGTAACCATTATGAATCATCCATCTGACAGGTAGTTGTTGATAAGTCACACCTTCATTTGGTTTCACTAAACCTTCCAGAATGTCAATAAAATGGTCTGGAGGATTCACGCGATCAGGAACAGGGATACCAATGCCGGCAAAGTATTCTTCTACTTTTTTTACAGGTCCGTGATATGCAGTAAGGCCACCTTTTGCTAGAAATATTATATCATCAAACATTCTGAACAAAGTATAGCTGTATCACAACAAAATAAAAAGTCAGATTTTAACTTTATGTTAGAATGCTTGAAGAACATTTTTATTCTATGCTTAATTACTCTGGTGACATTACCTTGGTTGATGAAGTACCATGCAAACATTTACCCCTTCAGCAGCTTCACGACGAAGTGCTTTCAGCAGTAAAGAGGAAGATGCACTGTCCAGACCAGTTGTAGGCTCATCTAAGATTAACAATGAAGGCTCCATAACCATCTCCAACCCTACATTTACACGTTTTCGTTGCCCACCAGATATGCCTCGCCTCTCTACTGTCCCAACAAGGGAATCTCTTATTGCCTGGAGTCCCAAGGTTTCAATTACTCTTTCAACAATCAGAACCTTATCTGGTTTTGGCATGTCATCAGATAGTCTCCAGTAATAAGAAGCAGACATTTAAATGAAATAAAAATTAGAAAAGGGTAAAAACTCAATATTATATAGAATCAATGGAAAAATACGAAGACTTCGTTAAAATACATGAACAATGTCTAATGAAATTTGAGTTGTATCTTAGAGTAATTTAGAATATCTTAAACTATCTATTAGGATTAGTTTTGAGATTTATTTTTGCTTCATGATTAATTTCTTCTTGTTTAATTGGAATTAGTAGAATCGTATTAATTTGGTATTCAATAGTCCAGTCTCTTCAAAACCACATATAACATATTTGCTTTGTGAAATTACTAGACCATCCTTAGACTAAGCTATCTCAGTATCCCTAAACTAATGGATTTTATCAACATCTTCAGTATGAAACAAATGAGAGGGTTGTTGTGAAAAATTAAGGCTCCAAGATAATATAGGACATTTTTCTCAAGACAAGATTCCAAATCCTAAATAAATAGGAAAACAAATCATGATAATAACTAAGTAATATGGAAACACTATCTTAAGAGATACTCTAAAATAAGAAACTAATCATATGAGATAATTCAAGATAATATAGGACATTTTTCTTATATTTAACAGATACCAAACATAGTTGTACATGAAAATATTGATACAAACAAATAAAGAGAAGTAAGTAACAGAAGCACATGGAAAGAAGCAACTTTTTTATTGAGTGAATAAAAAAGTGTTGGGGAGAGTGATCTCCAACGAGGGTTTCCCCTTCTACAAAGGATTACTCCTTTCATGAACATTAAAACAAATTACATGCATTTTAAGCATTGAAAATAAAAATGTACAAATTGAGTTCTGCATGGAAAGTGGGTACCTGCATCTTGCACTGAAACGAAGATTTTCCTCCACAGTCAAGTTCCCATGCACAATATCATCTTGCGGCACATATCCAACAATTTTCTGATAACAGTGAATGGATTCAGGTCTTCCATTGACTAAAATTGAGCCTGTCATAGTGCATCCTCTTATTTTCCCTGCCAAGGCAGAAAGAAATGTAGTTTTGCCAGCTCCCGAGGGACCCATCACAGCTGAAACTCGACCGGGCATGATTTTACCTGTCACACACCTCAGTATATGTTTTCTTTTCCCTTTCAAAGTAAGGGTTACATCTTTGAAAGCTACCTCGATCTCAGGCCTCGATTTAATATCCTCCTCAACTTCAGAGGCCATTGAAATCACTCCTGAGAAGGTCAAGTTATTGTTTTTCTCTTGTTGAGCTTTCTCCTTCTCAATCTGACCATAAGCATATCTTAAAATTTGACTTTGCGTATGTAAATTTTTTCCCTTTAGCATTTGCTTTTTAATATTTTTGTCCCCAATCTTTAGATTGAATCCTTCATTACTATTAGGGTCGTCAAAGGAATCCAACATTTTAGTAAGGTTGCTAGGTTCCTTTGTTTGGCCTTTTATAGCTGCAGATGCCAGTGCTGGAGGAGGTGGCAAACCTGAATTGCTCATAGCAGGATTAGCTTGCTCCCCTTGCTTTACTGATTTTTTGCGAGAAAAAGTGCGTGATAGCTGGTGTGTTAATCCCAACTTATGCTTTTTAGCAGCATCTTTTGCCAGCTTCCACCTTTCTCGAGCTTGTACAGTTTCTCTCACCTGTCTTGCTGCAGCTTCTCTTGATTTAGCTTTCCTTCTTTCTCGTGTAGCTAGAACTTGATCAGAACAGTTATAAATGAAGATCAGGACAGTACTCAATGCAACCTACAAAGAGAAATTAATGATGCTAAATATTATAAACTAGAAATAGAGAGAAGAAATGCACGGCAAATATTTCAAAGTATTTCACGCCCTTTCATAACATATGCATATATAAGAAAAGCAAGTAAACTTTGGGTCATTTTTCTGCCAATCTCCTACTATGTTTATTCATACTACGGGACAAGACACCAGAGTTTGGACAAAGATGAGAAAGGAACAAAAGAATTAATAATCTGTTTGTAAGACAAACCATAAAATCTATGTAGCCAAATCATCAAGAATAATCATATTCAAAAACCAAATTGCAATAAAAAGCCTGATATAGCGTAAAATGAAAAGTAAAGTTGAATGGAAGTTTTCCATATTGCTTAAAGAATGAAGAAAAACTAAAGAGAAAAAGAACCAAAGCAAGCATGATTTCATCCAATGCCATGTCGTATTCTACTTACAATAAGCAGAGCACCATAAGCATGCATATTTTGGGTTGTTGTGTTTGGATTACATTGGCTGAACTTGGAGCATGCTGCAAAAAATGAACAATACAACCTAAGCTTCTGAATAATAACCTCCAGAGTGTATAAATGAGACTTACTATATACGTAACAACAAAAAAAGACTTACGATTCTGATGAGTAGAACCCATCCTGCAGTAATATCTGAAATTGGAAAGGCATAATGAGTAAGAATGTTGAGCAATCAGAATGAGTTTGGTTGTGATAGACATGAAAAGTAGCATTGCGTAATAATGGAGTTTTGGAGAACATTATCTGGTGACAAGAATTTTAGACAATTTAGACTGTAGCAAAAGGAGGAATGAGACAAATCAATACCCACGATCGCAAGAAACTTTACGTGTTGTAGTTGGGCAGTATGATCCAGGAGAACAGAAAATATCACTATTGTTCAGCACACCAGTCCAAATATCAGCACTACCACAATCATGATCTGTTTCTCCCGAAGGTATCTGGTAACTATATCTGCAATTTCATTTTTACGTTTTAGGGATGAAACTTGGACAACAATGGTTATAAATTAACATGAAGGTGGGGCTTACGGTTCACATAGTCCAGTCTGTTTGTTCAGTTTTGCAAGTGGACAATAAGAACCTAGGGGGCAAGCTTCATTCAGAGGAAAATGAGAAAGGTCAAAAATGTAATGCTTGAGCAGCGAATTTTCATCCACAATAGATAATTTAGATATTAAATGAAATAAAAGTTACTTTCTGTAGAATATGGAATTTAACATGATGACTAACAAAAGAAAAACAGAAGGGAAAAAATGCAAGTCTGTTTATGCAATATATAGACAAACAACCAGTTTGATTAACAAGGTATATGTTTATCTTGATATATGCAATTATCTCAGGCATTCATATCTCATATTTACGACAGAATAAAGGATCTATGCTTATTTTCTAAGGTTTTTACATGTATATTATGTGTTGAAGCTTGAATAAGAAGATAATTAATTGATCAGAAGACCGAAATAATGGAAGAGATCACATATGGAAGGAGTATATGATAGTGCATGCATCAACAATAACAATACCCAATAATTAGCATAAACTCAGCCATAATTCCTAATTAAAAGTAATATTTCAAGAGGTATCATATACTTACGTATCATACAAGTCAATCCTTGAGGACAGAAAAAACCCTCGCAACAAGGTTTACAGTTTTTGGTTCTTTTTGGAATTTCCTTTATGTCCTTTTTTAGGTCAATATCCTTGCCTGCACTACAAGCCCATCCAGGTTCACAACCAGAAACCCATGAGGTCAAATTGCAATTCTTGTTAGGTTTTACATAATGTTCAGATGATGCTCCTGCCTGTGCCACGAAACCATGGAAGTAGTACCTTATTTCAGCTGCAGTACATATTCGATCCCGGAAATCTCCTATCGATCAAATCACATAATATTTAGGAACTGGCATAAAATGAATCACAGAAATTTGCGTCAAGCTGAAAAATTATACAAGATATATAAGAACAATGCAAGACTCAACTATTCCATAGATTTCCTCAGCCAACAAGTTTTCAATGCCTCAATTACACTAAAAGTGCAACTTTGGCACCATACAGAGAGTAAAAAATAAAAATACTATCAAGAAAATCTGCTAAAGTTGAGTGGTTCAATGACATAATTTCATGCAACACGTATCTATGAAAATTCTGGCTTCCTTGTATCATAAGGAGAACGGTAAATGCGAAAAACAACCAATATATTAAATTCTATACACTATTGAGCTGTAATCCCAATGGAGAAACGTCCAATTTTTTCGCTTACCTATCATCTTCCAAGGTCCAAAGACAGCCTACTAGCATGTAAATTCTACACACTATTGTTTATCTATCAATAGTCATAATCTTCGTGCAAAAGATACTAATACTGTATTTGAATTTTGGCTACTGTTCTTGTAAAAAAATGTTTAATTTCAAAATAAGATATGGAGGACTAATGGGTTTTAACGCGAGGGGGTGCTATACATACAATTATTTATGAGCTTTTTGCTTAACAACAACTTAGAATTTTGTGTGAGTTTGAGTTTAACTTTGTGAAATACTAAGGTTATGTTTGATTCCACTTCTAGCGGAGCCAAAATTGACTCTGGTAGTGTAGAATTGATTCTCACATATTTGGTTGTTTTTGAGCAGAATTGATTTTGTCTTTGTAATTGATTCTACTTGAAGCTAGAATTTGTAGCTTTTGATTCTATAATTAATTTTTACACACAAATTTAAAGTTCAGCTCACTTTTACATGAATGTATCCAAACACAAATAATTTACATTCAATTCACTCCTAGTCAGAATCATTTCTTGTCAGTGCAAAACCAAACATATGCTAAAATATCAATATGAAAGCTCATACCTTTTTTCTTAACACAAGAATCAACGAAATCCAACTTTCCTGTAAAATCAAAAGCTTCCTCCCAATCTTTTTTCCTGAAAGATAGTCAAAAGTATGATCAACAAAGAAAATGGACACTTCAAAATCGTTGTTGCATACTACATATGTCATAATAATAACGACGTTGTGATATAGTGTCTACCATAAGTGATACTAAGTTATGTAGCACCGACACTTCAAATTGATGACATGTTTGCACACTGACGAGACAATGACACACGTAGTTACATTCAACCACCTCTGCTATTGTGAGTTTTTTTTTATTTTTTATTTGAAAAAGGCTATTGTGAGCGGTGTTTGCATTTGCACTTGATAGGTACTAACATGCTTTCAAAGGTGCATGTGTTACGCTTAGGCCCGGTCCGGATAAACTAGCATAAACATGACACTTATCATATGAGTGCTTATGTATAAAAGGTCATGCTAACAAGTGTCCTAAAAAGCTAAAAACGAAAATAAGTGATAAATTCATTGTAAAAAAAGTCAATTTCTAAAGTTTAGAGGTGTTAAATGCGTAAACTATCCTGGAGCTTATGAAAATAAGCTAAAAACATTTGGATATGTGATAAGTTGTTTTCATAAACTAATTCATTTGAGTTTTAGAGTGTGCTCCTCTCAAGGTTCAAGGTCTAATGTTCGATTCCTCTGACCAGATACCGAGTTTTAAAAAAATATATAAAAAATGTTTCCATAAGCTGTAACACAAGTATTTATGTGAAAAAATAAATATAAATAAGTGAATGTAGACGACATACGGATCCTTAATGCAGAAACTTAAACTGGATTTAATATCCTGATTCAAAAAAACAGCGATACTCTGAAGTTCCTTGTAGATTTCATCGGTGAAAAAGGAAGGGGCGGAATGAATCTTTGGCAACAGCGATAACGAGAGTATAAAGAGAACAATGCAGGAAACACAGTTCCTCATTTTTCATAATTTTTGGATTAATCGTTTGAAGATGATGAATTGGTGAGAGAAAGGTTTGTGGAAAATGTGGAAGGAGAATTGGCTTGGTTTTTGGATGAAGAAATGGCGGAGAGAAATGGTTGCCTAGATTCATGGATTTGCATTCTTTCTTTTTCATTGTTTGCTTGCTTGTCAATCTTCGAGCTATGTAAGTGACTGATGGTTTCAATGGACACTTGGCCTGGGTTTCAAAACAAAAACCCTTTTTTTTTGGGCAAAATTACTCTAAAGTCCTTTGTTTTATTTTATTTTACAGAAACAAACAATATTCATTCGCTATTATTGATAAAATATATCGCTATAATACACATTTAAAGTCGCTAAAATAAAAATAATGAATCTACAAACAAACGCACAACATTCATGTTAGTAATAACATAAAAAGACAAAGTATATATGCATGAGTATCCTCATAATACTCATGTATCCGAATCTGCAACGTTGACGACACAAAAATCATTGATTGAATATGAACTTAATCAAAGCTAATTTTTTTGACATGAATCAAGGAAACACCGCACTAAGACAAGGAAATAGAAAAATACACCGCATAAAGACAAAAAATTAAAACAAACAAAATAGCTAAGACAAGGAAACAGTAAAACACACCGCACAGACAGAAAATTAAAACAAACAAATAAAGCAAACAAAAGAAGACGAAAAATATGTGAAAATCACTTACTAAACTAATAGATAAAGAAAAATAATTTGGAGGGTTGATTTCAGATCAAAGCTGATCATAAATCATCTCTCTTTGGTAAATCAAAAAGAAAAAAGTGGTGACGATTAGAGGTTTATGAAAGAGAATAGATTTTATTTTATTTACTTGTTATAGTTGAATCCTTTATTTTATTTTATTTTTTCATTTAAGTCCTTTATTTTGTAAAACATGCATTAATAAACCCTTTCTCTTTTTTTTTTATAAAGGAAATACTCATGACAAGCCATATAGGATAATTTTTTTTCTTAAAATGTTTGTCAATAAAAATAAAATACCTAGAATATTGATGAACACATTCATCATTTTCGTCACCATCTTTATATCTTCATTTTAAACAAAAAAAAGTAATAAAATACACCTCAAAATAACATGTTATGCTCACTTCCATCTTTCTCTAAACTCAAAACCCTCAAATTCTCAATAAATACTAAAAAAAAATGGGAAAAATTAGTCCAGCCTCTTAGAAGTGAAAAGTAATTGACAACTAAGAACCTTCCACAACAGAAGTTTTGTATCCCAAGATTGTCCTTTTTCATGTCTATATGCACAATCATGATCTAAAGAACGACAAAGAGATGTAGAAACTAAATAGGCGGCGCTATGAAACATAATAATCAAACGTGCAAAGAGACAGGATTGAGGTTGTTTGATAGCAAAAGAAACATTAAATCGACAAATGAAGATCTTAGGCTCAGATTTTTTAGGGTTTATTGAGAATTTGGGTCGGTTTTTGAATTTAGAAGAAGATGTAAGTTAACATAGCATTGAGATTCGTGCTATTTGAAAATATATTTTAAAATTTGTTCGTTTTCGTCCATATATCAAATATTTAATCTAAAATATGATAAGAAATATTTCAAATAAAGTTTTTAAGAAGGTTTTCTTACAATCTTATTGATGTTGATCTTTTTCCATCATCTGATCACATACAACATCATCTAAAACATATTTCATCATCAATTTTTTAGTTTAGAAATATTATGAAAGGACCAGAATTGTCGGATTTTAAAATAAGAGGATCAAATCTAGAAAATGGTGAACAAAGACGGAGCAAAATTACAATTAAGTCATTTTTTTCTTATATACAATTTTGATTTTGCAATTTTTCTTGTATACAATTTTAATTTAAGTAGTTCTCGTGAGTTTAACTAAGTTGATTGGTAGGTACATTGTGTAATATATGCAGGAGGTGAGGTTCGAACCCAAGACACGTCACCTATTCACCTTAAACAAGTGATTTTGTATTGTGTAATAAATAAATAAATAAGAGGGCTGGCTAGGATTAGAACCTCAACCCAAACATGTATTATGCAATGCCTCTACCAACTGAGCTAAGCTCACGAAAATAAATGTAAAATATTTTAATTATATCAACTACTATATCTTTTTCATTTGTCACGTTTTCTAGGACACTACTGTATTAACTTGGTGCCTAATATCAACTTGTTCATGTACGTAAACATAAATTATAATAGATGAGTTATTCAGTGGAGCTGCCTATGAGGAGCACCAAGAATACTCTAAAATGACTAAGGTGAAGATATAATGTTTAGGCTAGAATGAATGGACCCCTTTTTGATGCCTTTCTAAGTGTCTCCTTTTATAGGCATCACTACCTAATGGGTCTCTCTTTGAACGTTCAGACTCATTAACCCTCTGAGACTCACATAGCTCGTCTCTATAGGTACTGTAGTGCGTGGAGCTGATCACTTTTCCTTTGCAGTGCTTATCCCTACAAGGCGCGTGGATTTAGGACATGCAACTCACGTCATTTGTCCGTGCAGAACATGTGACATGTTATGAGATACCTCCAAGAGGAGGACCATACTG
>Ga0315914_1008250_pt1 | contig 14012 bp, 6 predicted proteins | sample MpolenodulesMG_FD_203920 | JGI IMG/M metagenome (GOLD analysis project Ga0315914, IMG submission 203920) | Medicago polymorpha root nodule microbial communities from Los Angeles, California, United States - elongated nodules | ecosystem: Host-associated > Plants > Roots > Nodule | place: USA...
GGTAGTCTATATGAACTTGGGGGGCAAAAGCAGTTAAAATCAATCAAATAAATGTGTACTTTTCTTCTACATGCAAAGTAAAGGGTTGCTAAACCTACTACCAAAAGCACTGCAAAAAGATGGTTAGATGAGACATTAGTGCTCATAAGTTTTGTAAGCATTTCAAATGAGGAATACAAAGAGTTGTTAAGTTCCATTTTTTGGCATATGTTAAAGTTTAATTTGTTTTGGCTAGCATTTTTTAGGTGTGAGGTTGATATTTTATGTCATGATTATATGGACTTAGAAATAGAGGAGATTGGTCATGATGGATGTCTTGGCATGAAAAGAGACAGTCCAATGGGATTAGGAAACAGAAAAATATGGAAGGAAATGAGCATTCCTTTAGTGCTTTCCTCAATATAGGCATCACACCCGGTAATTTCTAGCTTGGCATGTATATTCTCCCACGCAAAGAGCTCTTATTGTTTATAATCTTTTTTTGTTTTGTTCTATAGATGAAGTGGTAAAGACCATTGAAACTCACACATATTTTTTTGAAGAAACATTGAAACTCACACATATTATAAGGTTTTGAGTTCGAACCCGTGCGAAGGCGTCTGATCTAACAATTTCGACATTGTCAGTTGAGTTAGGTTTTACGGATTTTAATCAAAATTTTTTTGTCCATGTTAAAATTGATTTGTGAATTAAATTTTCTTATCTTTCTAATATGGTATGATTATCTTTCAAAATACATAACATGACCAAACACAAGGCTATCAACAAGTCCAAAACACAATGATACTGACAAATTTAAAACACAATGGTCAAACAAATACAACCTACAATCCAAGAAAACACTATAATACTGAGAAAATACAACCAACAAAACAAATAAAAAAAATTCAAAAATAAAATACAATCAGCAAAAAATAAGTAGGAAGAAGGAGCAAGAAGGTGAATGATTTTATTTTATTTACGGATTTAAAATTAACTTGAGACAAAAGTATGTACAAGTACAAGCTATGTGATTTTGATCATTAAATGAAAGAAGAAGAAGAAGAAGAAGAAATAGAAAATGAACAACTGAAAGATTACATTTTATTATTTATTTATAAATTTTAAAAAAGTTGTCGAAATACTAACATGTACTAATTATTTTTGTATAAGACTTACGCAATCGCATGCCACGTCAGCAGATTCTGCTGACAAATTTAAGTGATGAACCAAAAGTGGAAGAATCTCAAATGATAGGGATAAAATCTAAACTTTTTTTTTACAGAAACCAAAACCGGAATTCACTAATATTACAAGAACCAAAAGAGGTATTAACCCTTGTTTATTTTGGAGATGTAAACTACATCCGTTCGAAGTTACTTGTAAGTTAATGACATGTTAAAATCTCATTCACTATATAATATTTTTTCACGAACTCGTTAATATATGCATGAAACTAGTAGTTTATGAGAAACACTCTCATCATAAACATTTGTGCCTACCTCCGATCAATGGCAGAGCCCTAGCTTAGACGAGTTTTTGAGTATTTAATCTTAGGGTTAATTAAGTAAATGGTCCCTGTAAATATTCATAATTTTGTTTTAAGTCCCTACAAAATAAAATCACACCTTTTAGTCCCTATAAAATTTTTTATCAGCATTTTTAGTCCTTATAAAAATTTTCCATTAGCATAAACAAATTTCATCAACATTTTTGATCCCTAAAATGCTTAAGGAAAATGTCATAGAGACTAAAAAGTGTGATTTTATTTTATAGGGACTAAAAACAAAACTGTGAATATCTATAGGGACTAAAAACTTAATTAACCTTTAATCTTTAATCTTATGTTAGTGGTGCAAAAAATAAAATTCAGAGGTTTCAAAATGTAAAATATATAAAGGTATATTTGCTTTCATTTTTTTTTTAGTTCAGAGGGTTCACTTGAACCCCTCAAACCCCTGCCTCCGATCATCCCTAATCTCCATTCTCAATCAACATATTATTTTGGAATTGAATTCAGAGTCCCAAAGAGCGTGTGAAAACATGTACGTTGCAACCATATTTCAATGTTTACAAACAAAAAGAAATTAATTAATCAAAGCTATATGATGTATAACCAACTCTATTGGTGTTACATTCCTTTGGCAATGATGGGATATTTTCTTGTTTAATTACTTCTAACGAACTCCATGCATTTTAATGTGAAATAGAAAACTTTAGTTTCGAATCAGTTGACATGAAAATTAAAGAATGCTTGAGAAATGCCTCGAAATTACACACTCGTAGTGAACTTAGCAGTTTAGTCTGATATGTGCACTCGAAGGAACATCCTCGGAGATTACAAGTACAAAGCTTGAAAGATCCTAATTCAAAAATCTTTCGAACACTCGGGTCTTTTACATTCAAAATAACTACCTCTTCAAAAGTGTACAAGAAAAGCTTGAAAGTTAGTTAATGCAACTACAAACTTGTCAAGAAGGCCACCATAAGTTAGAAATCAAATACTTAAAGTGACTTGCATAAAAAGCTTCAAGTTAGTTAAAGGACATGTGCCATGCATGCAAACTTCGAGAGTAGTTCCTTTCTTTTGCTAAAAATAAGGGATCCGTTCTCTCCATTTTATGGAGTTTATTTTCATTCCTAATTTGCCTAATAGATTATGCAATGCACTCATATACGTGCACTCGTATAAATACCTCTTTGGTTGTTGATCAAATGATGTACCACATATGTTAATAATAATGCAATTTCAATTTACTTTTGGTTGTTACTTTTCTGCATTTTATACTTAATGCTTCTGTTTTTGTATTTTTACAACTTATATTCATCTGTGTGTTTCTTGAATAGCAAGTACAAACTTAAAACAATAAACCTATCAAATTAGAACTTGTAACTTGAGTCCTAGATTGATCATCAAATTCATTTGTTGAAGTGATATTTTTTCTTGTCGACAGTCATGTTTTTCGTGAACACAGTTGTGTTGAACAAATGGCTTCTTTTAGGCTTTCCATTACGAGGTTGTGGTGTCATTCTTTCTTTTTGAGTCCTATGGTAGAGACATGTTGGGTCTTCTCTAATTATCAGTTCAAATAACTGTTGCTTAGTTTTGGTCTATATTTTCTTGGATGTTGTAAATGAATGTTAGATTGTGATTATAGTGACGCTTTTACACTTTAGTTCCAAAATAAACATAATGATATATAAACACATTTTCTTCTTTTCAAGCAAACGCCAACTTGTAGATCCAAAAAACAAACCAAACTAAACCCTAGTAGGATTGATCATCTTCTCATTCACTTCTCCTGACAAATAAGTGATTTGAGGGAGACCTCCCTCTTTGCATTTTTGTAATCTAAACCCTAGTCCGGTAGTTATTAATACAATAATGTGAGTTTAACTAAATAGACTCATTTGAAGGGAAACAGCTCTGTTCGTGTCCATTTTTTAATTTACAAAACTTATTAAACCTAAGACCTTCCTTAAAGAGAAACTCAACTCACACCACTTCCCAATGACAATGGTTTTTCTCTTCTCCAATTAATTAGTAAATTGACAAAGCACTGCAAAATCATATACCTTCTCTATATTGAAAGGTACCTGATGAATAAAATATGTCAGGCAACTTGTTTTCATGTGACTTTTACACACTTACAACAAAGGCAAACAAGAAATGTGTTATTTTATCCAATCAGTGCATTTCAATTTCAGATGGTGCCCACATTTTTACAACCATCCATCTTTAGAGTTGGCTAAATTGTTATTTATCCATTGGAAATTGATTAATGATGTCCAAACGTTTAATAGACAATGTTAATTTGAATAGGCAAAACTCAAAACATACAAACTTGATATTATGAGGTTTGCTATCTGATGTAACGTGCTCTGCCCCAGCTCACAGCCAAAGCTGTTGCATGCCATGTACTAGATTGGAAGTGAATGAAAAATTGGGTAAATTAGAAATAATTCTAAGTAGCTATTTTGAAAATATTAAAGGTAAAGTAAATAATAATTGCTTACAATCATAACCATTGTTCCTTTTTGTAATAATTGGTATTAGAAATTATCCACTTGGAGGTCAGCGTGAAGGGAAACCAGAAGAACAGCTATTACAGTTAACCCAAAAGCACATTTAGAAGCAGCTACATGGCTTAAACATTCGACTGAGTCATTGGCATGGGTGTAGATGTAGAAACTACTTGTCCTTCTAGGTTGACTGAAATAGTTGCATCTTTTTCCCCTGTGGGTTCACTATCTTCAATTTGGGTTTGGCCTAACTCAGCTCCAAAACCAGCTTGTAAGGTGAAGGATGTCTCACACTTATGAACTCGTTTTCAGATCACATCTCATCCAATGTGAGACTCACACACTGCAAATGCTGTTTCTCGGTGTCTTGCTGAGACTCATTCAATAATTGCTTCTGTTTCATCTCCTCAAGGTCTTACTTCTTGCTGAACATCAGGCCAAATTGTCCATTGCTATGCAGAAAAGGTACAATATTAATAATTACCAATTGCATACTACCATTTTTTAAGCTTATAGACATGACAAAGACCTAAGTGGGTGTGAATTTGATGTTTGTAAAGAGAGCTTCCCATTTTGGTTCCATCCCTTTCCTTCACATTTTTCAGTTTCTTCTCAATATAATCAGAATGTGTAACAGCTAAGGGCCAATCAACAATTTCAACAAAACAATTATCATAAGTTACTACCAGTAGTCTCCACAAGAGCAAAACCCACCTTCAAATTGATGAAAACGGATGCGATCCCTCACAATTATCTCTCTGTTTAACATCCTTGAGACAATTTTAATCCAATTATGACAGTCTTGACAAATACGCAAGTTCTTGGAAATCGTGATTTTTGTTCCAGGGCTACTTTTCAGAACTCCGTAAGCCAAAGCCAACTTCTCGCTATGAAATGTTAAATTTGCCTCCTTTTCCTCTTCAGAAACATCCATCAAAACGAGTTCTGTCAAGGGTGCGAATCCTTCCAGTTTAGCTCTCTGCATCAAACCTTCCAGAACCCTGTAAATTGCTTTCATTTCAGCATGTGACTGATCAGCTGCATTAAATTGATGAATGCTTCCCCCCAATTCAATCCAGCTCTTACCACGCTTTTTACGAACTCCTCCCTTTTTCATCATGTGCCTCACCCTCTCAGCACCATGCCAATTCTTGAAAGAGCAATACATGTTTGACAGCAAGACAAAATCCCCACTCTCAAGACAGGAAATGTTCGCAATAGCGAATTCGCCAAGTTCTTTCTTTCCATGGATCCTACAAGCACTCAAAAGTGATCTCCAAATAACAACATCAGGCTCCACCGACATTGCCTTAATCATGGAATATGCCTCTTCCAAATGCCCTGCTCGTCCCAAGAGATCAACCATGGTTCCATAATGCTCAAGCTGCGGTCTAATCAAAAATTGTTTCTGCATCATTTCAAAGTACTTGCGACCTACCTCAACTAATCCACAGTGACTACAACCTTTCAAAATCCCGACAAAAGTAACAGAATCCGGCAAAACATTTTCCACCTCCATCCTTGAAAAAACCATAGTTGCATCCAAAGCATGTCCATGAATGGCCAACCCATTAATCATAGCATTCCAAACAGAAACATCATCACGCACCACACACTCAAAAACCTGCTTCGAAACATCAATCCTACCACATTTAGCATACATGTCAACCAAAGCAGCACTGAGTATATAATTCAGCTCAACCCTTTTCTCAACCATTAAACCATGCACCCACTTCGCATTACAAAATGAGCCAATACGTGCACACCCCGTCACCACAGAAGCAAAAGTAAACCCATCAGGCTCAACTTTGGCATTCAACATGCAGCGAAAAATACTCAATGCATCAAGAAAGCGCGAGTTTTTAACATACCCTCCAATGATGGTGTTCCAAGCAACCACATCTCTAACAGGCATTTTATCAAACATCTTCTTGGCAATATCACATTCACCATTTTTCACTAAGCTTTCAATCACCAAATTCATGTTGAATAAATTCATAACTCTGGAAAACACATGATGGGCTATGTTGGGTTGGTGGCAATGTGCATAGGTTGATATTAGAGACGCTACAAGAGATGGGTATGTGGCATAACCGAGTATAACGATCCTTGCATGAGTTTTAGCAACGGTTTTGGAAGCTTTACAACGTTTGAGAATGTGGTGGAAAATCCTACAATGTGACATAGGAGCGAATCAATTTGAACGAGGGAATCAATGATTTTGTAATGCAATTTTCTTTGATCCCTTGGAGTGTGAATTTTGAAGATTAATTAGTTTATCTCTTATTAAAAATGTTAATATGTAGTAACATTAAATGACATTTACCCTCATTGTCACGTCACTTAAGTACAAATATCACTTTCACCTTCACTTGTTGTCTTCTGGTAAATCTTTCAATCTTGATGTTTGTTTCAGATCTTGGAATTCTCCAATGTTGAAGTCCCCAAGTTTCAAACCCTTCTTTCACAACCTAAACCTAATCACAACAATACCCTCTCCAACCCCAAAGTTCATTTCTTCTCTTTCAACCCTCTCCTCCTTAACTACTTCACCACAAACCCAATTCACAATTTCATATCTCATTACCAATTTCGGTTTCTCATCAGAAACCGCTTCAAAAGCTTCAAAACTCGTTCAATTCGACACTTCCCAAAAACCCGATTCAGTAATAGCTGTTTTCAGAAACTACGGTTTCTCTGATTCTCAGATAAAAATCATCATTACACAAGCACCCAAGATTCTTAAATGTGACCCCTACAAAAGGGTTTTGCCAAAGTTTGAATTTTTAACCTCAAAAGGTGCTTCAAATCTTGACATTGTGGAGTTAGTTACAAGAAGCCCTAGAATTCTAGATTCAAGTCTTGAGAATAGTATAATACCTACATTTGAATCGGTAAGAAGGTTTCTTCCTTCTAATGAGAAAGTTATTGAACGTATACTTCATTGTAAACATTTCTTTGGTCATTTTCATTTTATTACAAATGTTAAGATGTTACTTGATGATGGAGTTATTCACTCAAATATCACTTTTTTATTGTCTAGAAGACCCTCTATATTATTGTCTTATGATATGAGGGATGCTTTGGATTTGGTTAAGGAAATGGGATTTCATGATCCTACCAATATAAATTTTTGTCAAGCATTGTTAGCTAAAAGGGCCATGTCGAAATCTCGTTGGGATGCAAAAGTTGTTGTCTTTAAGAAATGGGGTTGGTCGGATGAAATGGTTCTTGAAGCGTTTAGGAAGCGGCCATTGTGTATGCTGGCATCCACGGAGAAAATTAATAAGGTGATGAGATTTTGGGTCAATGAGTTGGGTTGGGACTCTTCAGCTCTTGTGAAAAGGCCAGAGGTTTTTTCGTATAGTTTGGAGAATAGGGTCATTCCGAGAGCTTGTGTTGTTTCGTATTTAATCTCCAAAGGTTTGATAGAAAATAATATTGAATTGTCTACTCCATTTGGTGTTAATGAAAAGGTGTTTCTTGAAAAGTATGTGCAGTGTTTTAAGGAGGAAGGAGATAATTTGTTAAAGCTATACCTAGAAAAAATGGGTGTTTGAAAAATCAGGGAGGACAGTCTAGCGTCTGGAAGCTGTTGAATGGTTAACTTGTAAGCACACATTTTCTGTAATTCAACATCTTAATGTTTCTTCATCCCATATTCAAGTACTTGGGTTAACCCTGTCTAAGTTGCAATTAGCTTAACTGAGTTATTTCGTTATGATGGGGTTAGAACTTGGAGCGCTTGTTCATAGTTGTAATCTTCAATTTTCATTACAATTGCGAACTTGCAATGTATATCAGTTACTTGATGCTTATAAATTATTGAAGCACGAGCACAAATTCTTTAATATCCAATGCTTATTTGTAACCTAGCTTAGCTGAATGTTTATGCTGCTGTTGCTACCTTTGCTAGAAATATTCATCAATCATCCTTCATCCTTGTATTTTGAGTGTGTATTGGGGTGGATACTTAGTTATTAGTTTCACTAATCTCAATTGTTGGCTTTGGCTTGTGATTTGAAATATTTTAAAGGGTTTTGACTTTTGAGCATTGGGATAATTAGTGAAGAAAATATGGACTGCTGCAATGATGATTAGCAGCTTACTTCCCGATTCAGTTTTCGCCTTGTTTAGTGAAGAAAATAGGACTGCTGCAACGATTTATTCTTCAAAAGATTTTGTGTAGTTTCTGTTACTGATGTACAATGAGATTCAACATTGATGTTGTCTTGACTCTTGAGCCACCAAGTCTCATTGATCCATTGTTTTATTTCATCATTCCATTTGGGATAATATCTTTTTTGACCAAATATTTTCTCCTGTTATTAAAAACTGAAAAGAAAGGTATTCCCCTTCATATGGAAGACTTCAACTACTGTATTACATTGAAAATATTGACAATATTTTCTGTAAGATTTTTTGCTTGAAAGTTCACACACCTATACAATTGAATTTGAATGGAAGATCTTTTGCTTCAATTTTTAACCCTTCATCAAAGATGGAATATAAGGTTTTGGTGGTGGTCGGGGTTCGAACCCCGGACCTTGCATATATTATGCATTGTCCTTACCAAACTGAGTTAAGCTCACGAGGACATATGAAATATAAGGTTTACAAAGTTAATATGGAGCTAAGCGCTATATTGGTATTATCACTTTTCAAAAAATAAATTGAAAATGGCTGTTTTGACATATAAAACTTCCTTAAAACACAAGTAAATGACCAAATTACCCCTAGCGGAAGTTAACTACCGCTGGCACCAACTGCCTCTGACTTTGCTGCACCTAAGTGCAGTTGCAGTTGTGATTTTACGCGTTTCAGTCGAAAAATCAAAATAAATCGAAAATTATTCGGAATTTTAGGAACACTTCTATAAAAATACATATAGAGGATGTGCAAAGTTTTGTAAGATTCCGAATAAGTCTCGATTTTTTTTTTATTTTTTTGACCAAAATGCGCATCTTTGCACATCTTCTATATGTATTTTTATAGATATGTCTATAAAGTTTCGTTGTATTCAGACTAATTCTCGATTTATTTTGATTTTTCGACCGAACCATGAAAAATTGCAATTTTTTTCCAAGTGCGAGTCCGAAAAAGTGTCCTAGAGGTTGAATTTTTTCACTATTTTTTGCACTCATGTTTAGAAAAAAAAAAAATAACATCTCCCACAAAAAATTTGAATTTTTCGAAAAGGGACGGATTAAATATGAATTTTTGACGCGCCTAAAACTTAAGACACCAAAATATCAACCTAAAAATTGAATTTTGAGCTGTTTTTTTTGCAGAAACCTCTATAAAAATACATATATAGGATCTGCAAATTTACGTAGTATTTTGACTAAGCCTCAATTTATTTTGAATTTTTTACTGAAACGTGTAAAATCGTAATATTTTTCCAACTGCGCGTCTGGAAAATTTATATAGATATTGAGATTTTTCATATTTTTTTCACACATGTTAAGGACATAAAAAAAACATTTTCCACAAAAAATTATAATTTTTCGATAACGGATGGATTAAATATGAATTTTTAATGCACCAAAAACTCAAGAAACCAAAATATCAAAACGTTGACCTAGAAGTTGAATTTTGAGCTAGTTTTTTTTAGACAACTCTATAAAAAATCATATATACACTAATTATGTCTTGAAAGATGTGTATTGTCAATGTTTTAAAATTTTAAGAAATGTTTTTTCCAACACAATTTTCTCTTAGTAACACTTTGTTAACATAACACAAAGTTTATATACCTTAACCATGTTATGAGTTTCATGGAATTTTTGTTTTTAGTTTGATGTAAATTTAATGGAATTCATGTGAATTTTATCAAATGTGTGTTAAAGAAGATGTTTTGCTAACATTATTTTGTACTCCTAAGTTCAAATAAAATGTTAAACTCTAGTGTTTTCTTCTCTTTCATTTATTCTTGCGCTAACTCTTAAATTTGGTAAATAGTAATTTTTTGTTCTAGAATATATAATGAATAACCACAATAGTTTTTTAATGTAGCGAAATTACAAAAAAAGTGATTGTTCAATTCGTTAATCAAATTAAAATGTTTTCTGTAACGCCAAGAGCTCTCGAAGGATTGAAGTGTGGAGGTTAACGCGCGGATAGTTAAGATGAGGAGTATGCATGAAAGATATAAGCACTTATCATCGGAAATATAAATCTTTGTACTCATCAAAAACTATTTTGAATAGCAAGAGTGCATACTGTTGGAACTATTGTGACTAAAATTTGATGGATGAGGTAAATTGATTAACGTTTCAGGAGTAATTAAAGTTTTGTTAATTTCAATTGGATAATTGACGAAACTTACAATTTACGTTTGTTAAAGTAAGAGACTATTTTGATAAGGAGAGTGCATATTGTGAGAACTATTGTGACTAGATGACACTGTTCTTCAATTTCATTTTGCTTCTCTAAACACGAGCTCCTACATTCCTTTCCATCACCCCTTGTTTTCCAGGTCCTCCATTTCGTTTCGAACTAACAGGTAAGTTACTCATTTTATGCAATCAAATTCCCAGAATTAGGGTTCAAATTCATATGCTTTAACATTTACCATTTTTAAATGTTGAATATCCATCGTCATAGAGCTTTTCTCCATCTCAAGGCCTTAACTTTCTCACCAAACCCTAACCCTAACCCTAACCCTAACCCTCTTTTTCAACATTATTACCCATCATCACCAACATTTTCCACCAACACTTCAGATTCAACCTCTTTTGCAGTCTCCTACCTCATCAACAATTTTGGCTTTTCCCCACAATCTGCTTCCAGAGTTTGCTCCACTTACAATGTTTGTTTCAAGACTGCTCAAAATCCTGACTCTGTTCTCACCTTCTTTAGAAACTATGGTTTTTCTGATTCCCAACTACGTCTTACCATTTCAAAGGAACCATGGCTACTTTCCTGCAACCCTTCTAAAAGGGTTTTCCCAAAGTTTCAATTTTTTCTCTCCAAAGGTGCTTCTACCTCTGACATTGTTAACATTTTCACTAAGAACCCCTACATCCTGAAAACAAGCCTCAATAATAAAATTATCCAAGCCTATCAATTGATTTATAGATTCTTGCAATCAGACAAGGACATTATTGATTGTATAATTCGCAATCCATCTTTCTTCGGAGACAGTCGTGTGGTATCTAACATTAGATTGCTGATTGCCAATGGAGTGGCCGACTCAAACATTAAAAGAATGCTTTGGGTAAGGAGTCGGGCATTTCAGACACCGACATGTGACATGCTGAAATTGGTGGAGGAATTAAAGGATTTGGGTTTTACTACTTCAAAAACAACCTTTGGTGTAGCATTGCATGCCAAACTATCTGTAAGGAAAACATTGTGGGAAGAGAAAGTCGATGCCTTTAAGAAGTGGGGTTGGTCTGATGAAGATGTTCTACAAGCATTTAGAAGGCAACCACATTGTATGTTGGTATCCATTGATAAAATTAATTTAGTGATGAACTTTTGGGTCAATCAGTTGGGTTGGGATGCACTTGCCCTTGCCAAAGGACCATCAGTTTTATCTTTAAGTTTCGAAAAGAGGGTCCTTCCAAGGGCCTCTGTATTGCAATATCTTCTGAAGAAAGGTTTGCGAAAAAAGGATGCAAGCTTAACTTGTCCATTTGTAGTGCCTGAGAAGTTGTTTCTTGGTATGTGTATAAAGGGTATTAAGAAGGAGTCTTCTTATCTATTAAAGTTGTATGAGGAAAAACTCAATCTTGCTTACACCATGGACAAAACATGCACATCATGATTAGATTTTCAGGTATTTTAGCCATAATTTGTTATCTTGTTCCGTATTTGATTTTAATACTTTTTGGTACAGACTGTGATTGTAGCTACTTTAGCTAACTTGTTTCGTTGTTGGTTATGTTTTCATTGATATTTTTTCAAATGGTTATGCATCTTAGTCTGAATCTAATACCAATATTCAAAAGTTGAAATTTTCTTTAATTTATGGGAACATAATTCTTTTTTGCGATTTAGTCATTTCTCCTTCCTTGTTACTTTGTCCGAAAAATCTACGGTATAAGTTAAGCTATACCGGATTAGGTTACTGAATTCAAACTTATTTTAGGTTCCAGTTGCATGTAGTTGCTTTGCAAATACTAAAATTGCAGATAATTGTGGACAAATGCATCTGTACTAATGTCTGCGGTACAGTTGTGAAGAGCTCCCAAAACTCAAAATTAATATAATAATGGTTGGAATTTTAATAATAATGTCAACTGCAATTATTCAAAACACTACACACTTCGTTGAAGCCACAGTCTTTCCTTACATAGCACTTGACTTTTTGCTTCTTGTTATTTTTACCTTTTGGCCTACTGATATGGATATGGTAGACTCAGCCACTCAGGTTTAAATATCATTAGTTCATAGGTATTATTTTGATATAGATACGGTATACTCAGGTTTAAATATCATACAGTCTTTGCTGAAGGAGTATGGACATGATGATGATATACTTTCCTTGAGGTTGAATGATAAGTTCTATAGCAGTATCAATATCATGGAGCTCATACTTGCTCGATAAGTGTATGCAAATAAAAGGGATGAGGAATGCTAGGGTCACACCCTCAAGACACTCTTTATAACACACCCTCTCATTTGAAGCCACATCAACCTTTTATTTTATTTCTTTACCGGCTACGGTTAACCAAGTTCCGAGCCATAAGTTATTTTTTTTGTTTGACTTTGATTGCTACATTCACCCTCAACACAACCTCTATGGCTTTGCATATCTGTCCCTTGTCACTGCGTTAAGCCTCCGTCGTCTCCTATGTGAGCTCTTATGGTCGTAACTGATTCAATCGTCTTTGTCCTGAGATCTCTGTCCCCTGTCACTGTGTTAGACTCAGGTTTAAATATCATAGTTCATAGGTATTAGTTTAATTATCTGCCATGGGTATGTACAATGTTGTCCATTTCCTGTATTTTATAGGACTACATCATTCACTGAACAAATATTACTTCAAGAACTTATTTGCAGGACTATTTAATTTTAAGTAACTCTTTTATATGACAATTTTCGCATATTGTCTCATGCACAAACTGGACTTGTATAAGCTTGTAGAGTATTTTATGGGTGCAAGTTAACGGTTATTTAAGCCTTCAACCTCTTTCTAATTTGTGACTTTTATTAAACCAATGTTTTACATCCTATTTTGTTTATGCACATGTATATTTTTTAGGCTTAATTCCATGTTTGGTCCCTTATGTTTACTTTAGGTTTTAAGTAGGTCCTTTATGTTTTAAAAGTTTCAAGTTGGTGTCTTATGTTTTAAGAGTTTCAAGTTGGTCCAAAAAGTTACTCATGTTGGAATAAGTTAGTCTGGTCCGCCACATAATTTTGAGTTTAATAAAACAATAAGTTAAATTCCGACACTCATTTTTGGGCTTTGGCCCTCTTTTATTCCAAAAAATAAAAAATTCCAACACTCATATTCTCAACTCAGATCTCTAAACGGCCAAGTGACGGAAGGGACTAACTTATTCCAATATGATTAACATTTTGGACAAACTTGAAACTTTTAAAACATAAAGACCAACTCAAAACTTAAAATAAACATAAGGGACGAAACATGCAATTGAGCCTATTATTTTACCTGAATATCAAGATAAGGGATGAAACATCCCCTGTATAGTGTTATAAGCACTTTTAATTGGATAAATAAGGAAATATAAAGAAAACAATAATTGTTTCATTTGATTTAAGGCAAATAAGATCTGAAAATATTTAATTGACCTCAACCAAGTTATTTGAATTGCTGTACTTATCTTTTGTATGTGCCCTACTATTAGAACTGGCACTAAATTGGTATATATTATTTTTATGGACCAAATTATTTGAGTTTTTTTTTTCCTTTTTTTTTGTTGCGGATTTAACTGTTGTTTTAGATCAATTTTTTTTCCTGCATGTTTGGAGGAGTGGTGTATAATCTTTATGCACCAAGCTTGTTGTTTGTTTGTTTGACTCTTTGCTGAAAGAG
>Ga0315914_1008252_pt1 | contig 14011 bp, 9 predicted proteins | sample MpolenodulesMG_FD_203920 | JGI IMG/M metagenome (GOLD analysis project Ga0315914, IMG submission 203920) | Medicago polymorpha root nodule microbial communities from Los Angeles, California, United States - elongated nodules | ecosystem: Host-associated > Plants > Roots > Nodule | place: USA...
AATCAATTAAAAGACATTTATTGTTTTATTATTTTGTGGTGATAAGTGTTGACTACAATAGAAATTGGAATTAAAGCCTACCATATCAATTAATCTAAGCCATTAATCAAAATTGGAATTAAAGATCAAGATTTAGAGTAAGTTATTACACTTACTCTTGGAGTCAAAATATCCCCACAATTATCCTAATTCAAGCTCCTTTTATACATTGTAGAAACAACTACCATGTCTTCATAATATCTTTTTATTTCCCCCACAATTACCAATCTAAAGTTCCATTGATTAAAAAAAAGCTTTGGTTCCATTGCTTGATGATACTGGATAAAAAAACAAATAGATTTCACTCAAGCAAATTAACAAACACCTTATGCTCCAAATTCATATGCACCGAGTTAAATTTTATAGAATGTAAAAAAACTTGAATGATAAAATGCTTAAAATGATGAAGAGAGTTCAAGAGATGAAGAAATAATGAAAATTTGAGAAAACATGTAAACGATGAAGAGGGTTAAAGAGATGAAGAAATAGTGAAAATTGGAGAAAACATATAAACGACGGCGTCTATTGAACCAATGTGCAAGAGAATCACAAAAATCCATTAATTAAGATGAAGGACAGTGTTGAAGATGAAGAGAGAGTTTTTTGGTGTGCACCGTTAAAGTTAACGGATGTTAGTGTCTAATGGAGAAAGTGCCTCAATTATGAAATAATTAAGGGAGGTTAATGTTTTTTCCAAGTTAGAGGGGGTGTGAGTGTCTTTTGATAAAATCTCAGGGGAGCTGAGTGCAATTTGCTATTAAAATTATGAAAAGAAGTCAATATGTGATTTTTAATAAATTAATTTAGATTTCTTCAAACAAAAAAAAAATTAATTTAGATCTTTTTATAAAAAAAATAAAATTATATTAGGCTTAATAGTACTTTACCCCTGTAAATAGGATATTTTTCGTTTTTGCCCCTTGTAAAAAAGTAATTTAGATTCTGTCTTTGTAAAATCAAGATTCTTCAAAAATAGATCTTGGTCCATTTGTCTGTACAAAAAAGATGATGTGGCACGCTGAGTATGCATTTTTGGATGACATGGTGCGTTGATAGTATAATTAATTTTGTTTTTCATTTTTTACGGGTACACGTGGCATTTGTGGCTAATTTTTTAAAAATAATATAAATTCATTTATATTAATTAAGAACTAAAAATTAAAATTTGAAGATTATTTTTTTCAAAGTTAAGAATATAAAACAAAAATAAAAAATTACACACTTAATATATTTCGAAATTTTCAAAAAAAATTCAAAAAGATCCGAATTAAATTAAAAAATTCAAAACAATAATAATTTTTTTTTATTTTGAAAATTATGTTCGAATTTTTTTTTAAAACGTTCATAATATCGTAAAAAATAGGCATTTTTTCTATTTTTTTATTTCGAAAAATATTTTATAAAAATTCTGGAATAAAATTTTCTAAAATCAAAACTAAATTTTTTGTAAATTTAAATTGCTTGAAAACAATCTGAAGTTAAGATTTTGAAAATTAAAATAAAATTGAATTTTATCAGATTATATAATTTTCGAAATTTTAATTTTAAATAATTTATATCGAGATTTTTAAAAATTAAAATATTTTCCAGATTTTTTTTTGTAGAAAAACTTAAAATACTTTTTTTTCGAAAAAAAATCTGAACTTTTTTAAATTTTGTAAATTAAATTCCAAAATTTAAAAATCTTCTTAATTTAAAAAAAAAATCCTTTTTTTTTCTAATTTTTGAAAAAAAAATCTGAACATTTTTTCTGATTTTTTAAACTGTGTTTTTATCTTTTTTATAATTAAATATGATGTGTTAAGTTAATTTCCCGTGTGACCAACAAAAAATAAAAAAAATCATTTTAGCGCCACGGAAGGGATTTGGTGAGTCAGTTGATCTGGGAGCATTTTTGAATAATCTTACCTTTACAGTGAAGGAATCTAAAAATAAAATAAAAAAATTACAGGGGATAAAGCTATTAACACATTATTTTATATGATCATACAAACTTGGAAAGTTATAAAAGGAATTAATCTTTGATTTTAGCACCTCCAATATCCAGCGACAGTATTTGTTACACTTCTACTTTCTAATTTCTCGTTTTTTTAAAAATTAATTATTACCTACGTAGTATGATGTTGCAACTCTAAGGATAATTAGATTTTTATCTCTAAATCTAATAGTCAGCAGCGCTACAACACAAATACTGCAATCATAAATGATTCAGAGTTGCTATAACACATGCTTTGAAAATGAACAATATTGGCGTATATAGAGTGATTGTCTAATATTAGGATGGTAAACAGAGGGATTACATATTGGGAAAAATCCATAAGGAGAATCATACATGGTTGGATCTGGGAAAAAATCCACCAACACAAGCTCACCACAATGTGCTTTAGTGCCAAAGTTATCATCAAACGAAGAGATAGACTGTCCCACGAGCTTTGCAAAGTGGCTATCTAACGTTCCGGATTTTAATCCAAGACATTACTTCTATTTCTTTCTTTTAGAAATATAAGACTATTTTTATTTTTTTTACAATGGTCAAGCATAATAAAATCCTCACTAAAAATTTAAAAAAAAAAAGTTAAACTAATTTAATTACAAACCTAACACTTCAAGTCGAGTGAACTACGAAACTAATAAATTTCAAAACTATTTTAAATTACAATTTAGAAAAACCAATATTTGTTTCCCCGTGTACACGCTTCAAGCAAAACATCAAGCATACATCATGAAATAAAATCAATAATAATTTACAACATCAAATAAGAATATACAACCATCATTAAGGAATTGTGTCAAAACATTTCTTTTTAGTTTCAAATATTCATCATTCTAAAATACACTATAAAAATATACTATAAGAACAAACACAAGACTCATGACTCAATGTTGATGCAGATGCATAAAATGCAAATAGACCATGATCCGGATATCGTCCCATTTGGCATATAATTTTAGTAGCTCCATATGTCATAACAATAATAATCGCCCTATTTGGCACTTAAAAATCCATTGAATCGCCTCATCCTTATTTATAAATTTTGTTAGGTCTACAGCAACTTAACCTAATGTTTTCCCTCACATTTGCTTTATTAGGTTAGCAGTAATTTAACCTAACGAAGACAATTTCCTTTGACTGTATCATTTGCAATGACAATTAACAAAAGTCAAGGGCAGTCGCTTAAACATGTTGGTATATATCTACCAAAACCTGTATTTTCTCACGGGCAGTTGTATGTTGCTGTTTCAAGAGTTACATCCAGAGAAGGACTAAAGATATTGATCACTGATGAAGATGGTGAAGATACCAATGTAACGTCTAACGTCATATATGAGGAAGTATTTCGCAATGTGTGATGAAACTACATGCCAATGTACTAACAATTTCATCTTTCTTTTACCGAATTATTGATAGGATTACCGAATTTTCTTTATAATATTTTCAGATTTCATACATTTTATGAAGTATTTTATTTTGTCTACTATGGATTATCACGTGTTATTTTTTTCACTGTTACCAATTATATATTGCATTTTATGATTCATATGTCAATCCCTTTGCAATAAACTCGTGCTCCGCACGGGTCAAAAAATCTAGTTTGGGATATAATAATAATCGCCTTAAAAATCCATTGATCGAATCACCCTATTTGTCACTTAAAATTTCATTGAATCGCCTCATTTGACATATAATAATAATCGCCTCATTTGGCACTTAAAAATCCATTGATCGAATTGCCCCATTTGGCACTTGATAAAATAATATAATAATCACCCTTTTTGGAACTTAATATTCCATTTAATCGCCCCATTTAGCACTTAAGGATCCATCAAATGCAGTGATATACATGCTATGCACTCTAAACCACATAAAATAATGAACTTGCATACAACCTCTAACCCACATACATCACATAGAATCATTTTAAGTCAACAACAATTTTCATTTCACAAATAAGCAATCATCAATATTTACACATTCATCAAATCACATACTTTAACAAAATTGTAACTCACCAATTCTTATAATTATCAACTACAAGAAAATTAATAAAAGCATAATAAATCTTTTCACTCATCCATCGAATCAAAAAGCATATCAAATTCAACATCATAACCTATCATTTTCATTTAGATCATGGTCAAGACTAAATCCCTTCCCTTAGACGCCGCTCTACTTCCTAGCAACCTCTAAATCACCGTGAACAATAACTCACAAAGGAGAACAAACCAAAGCTTCAAGAAAAGAGTCTTACTATTAGAGTTTCAGAAATTTGAACAAAGAATTAAATAGAATAACATATTGATTTATGAACTTACCCAGATTAATGAACAAAGAAGATGCTAAGGAGTGTTTTATTAGCTTATGAAATAAATTGGAAAGACAAGAGATTATAATAACGTGTTAAAGAGGGAGATGAGAATATCTCTCAATCAATTGTTTACTCCAATGGGTATGAGATTAAAATGAGAAAATTTAAGGGAAGGAGTATGATGTGCTATGCTACGGTTTAGAGACGTAGGAAAATTGAGGGCTAGTGGAAATCAAGAGTAGAGGAAACGTGGGACAGTTCGGTGGAAAAATAAGAGAGGCCAAGTTTATAGGAATATATGGTCATTGATACTCAAGTTAACAAATCTAAAACCATGTAGTGAACCGGTCAATGAATTCACTAAATCCTTGTTTACTTAACATGTGTTTACTAACCTCCTAAATTTTAGTGATCATCGGTGTACCCTTTTGTTACCAAACAATCCACTTCCACCACTCGCATATTTAAAGATCACTATAATAATTTCTTTAATAACCCCCCCCTTTTTTTTTTCTTCAAGTAGCTTAGTGGTTAGAATTCACATTTTTTAAGGTGAATAAGTGAGGTGTCCGGAGTTCGAACCCCGCCCCTGCATATGATAATGCATGTCCCTACCAACTGAGTTATGCTCACAGGGCCCCTTTTAAATATAATACAATCCAACCTATCATATTATTTTTATTCATATATTCTTAATTCACCGTCATTATACATAACAAATAATGTGCAGTAAGCTATTTACTAAACCTCCCTTAAAAAGTATTTATTAAACCTTACATAGTAGTGTAAACTAGCTTATTATTTTTTTTAAAAAAACTAAAATGGAATTTATTAAAATCGCAATGAATCTTAACCAGCACAAGGAGTGTTAGGCTAGGAGTCTTACAGTAAAAACATACAAAGGATAAATGGGAAGCCCCCAATGGAAAACCTATACACCCGTGAATCAAAGAAAAATCCAAAAACCATAGGAAACGCCTCCTAACAAAGAGTAATCTCTGAAATCAATAAATAGAAATACCAAAACAAAGCAAACACCACGATCAACGAAACAACATAAACAAAATCCTCAAGCATCGCCGCAACTGCCACAAAAACAACTTCCACCACCCACATTCTGTTGCTCGCACACAACCCCTGAACACCAACTTAAAAACCTACACCACAGCCACCAACCTTTGAAAAACAGCCGAGAATAAAACCCCAAACATCACCGTTAGCTCTCCCAAGCACCTTCACCAAAAACACACCTCACAAACAACCGCAAAAGTCAACCAAAAATCCTTGTACCATCACCAAAAACCACCACAAAAATCAACACCATTACCACCACCGTCACCAAAACTACCATTGACCACCACAAAAATCACCATTAACCCTCACCTAAAAGCAACATCAGCCACCACGCGCAACCCTACCCAAAACCACCACAAGCACCACCACCAAAAACCACCACAACCCCCGCCACAAAAGACCTAAAATCAACACCACCAAGAAAACCACCATGAAGCACCACAAACTAACACAACCAAAGATCCATCGAAACCATAACAGTTCATAAGCGAACCTAGATATGATCCATCACCACCTATGTTGCGAGCAAACATAACCTCCACCACAACCAAGAGAGAAAACAAATCAAATAGTCTGAGACCCACAAAAACCAAACAACCACCGACAATCATCCATCGACACACCACAAAACCTACCAACGTCTCAGCCAAACGAAACAAATAAAAAACACCAAAAACACAAACAGCCTTTACAATGACAGATAGCAACTGTACGTCGGAAAGGTACGGTGGTACGGAGGACAGATACCCTCGTCGCACAACCATCCATTTGATCTACATGATGACGGCAGCGGAATTTGAATTTGTGTGAGGAAGAAAAGAATGCGGCGGTTCTAGGTTTAGAAAGAAAAGAGTACGACGACTATCTCTTATGTTTGTTTTTCACAGGAGTACACGGCGGCTATTCACTCAAATTTGAATTTTATTTTCTGTTGTTCGTGTTTAGTTGATTGGCACTAGCTTATTATTAATCTAAATAAAATAAATAAACTCAGTAACCGTTGATTTAAAATGACTTACCAAGACAAAGAGATAAGGACAACCAAGCAGAAAAATATACTATTATAGTCTCACCAAATTGACCAATCAAAACAGATAAATTAATATTAATAGAGAGCTTTACAATTTTCTTAAATTCTTTAGACATAAAATGAGTTCTTGAATAAATTATAAATCAAGAAAAATACTATGAATGACATATATATATATATATAATGGATAAAAATATCGGGATGTTACATGCTACAAAGAGATGCACAAAATCCACATGAGCTAACTGGAGCCATTGTAGGTGGACCTGGCATCAACGACAACTTCAATGATAAACGCACAGATTCACCTAAGATTGGACCTTGCACATATGTTAATTCCCTTGCAGCTGGCGCTCTAGCAAAACATGCTTCTTTGGGTTAACTTAGCTTAATTTCATGTTAATGTTGGTGAAATTACCCCAACGTTGTTAAAAACGTGGTTGAGGGAAGACCCTAGTAATAGTTTCGGTACATTCTCCGATAGAAATTTATCAGTGGTCAAAGTAAATTTTGTGTCAATAATATGGTTACACAAAAATTTAATCATAATTTATGGTGCAATAGTAGATTACATTATGGATCATGACTTGTTTTTTTGTGGGTCAGTATTTATTTGGAGTATATATATTCAGTCGTGCCTTATTTGATGCCCTCTTGAGTAAATTAGATGGGTATGTAAAATATATGAATGCATCAACTAACAGTTATTTTAGTGTTTGGTATAAGAACGTTTTACTTTGAAATTATAATATTTTTTTTGAAAAATAAAAATCATTCCACTCATAATTTTATATTAATATCCTTAAAAATTAAGCGTGGGACTTGCTAAAAACAGAATAAGGGGGATAACAACACCACTTTATGCTTCCTAAAAAAAAAACACCACTTTATGTGGGACCTGCTTCAAATATAAAATATGTATCAATTTCATTCAAATAAAAGAGTAAACGCTAAAAAGAATATTGAAAAAATATATTCCGGGCACTACATAATTCCATGGTAGACCCTTGTATATCATTCAACGTCCACAAAGCAAAAAGAATAATGGTAGCATTTAATTATACAATAATTAATTTGTGTGATACGCTCTTATGTCCATTGCACACCAGTAGTAGTAAATAAATTTCTAATGGAGTGGTGATATATACAGGGGCGGATCTGTGTAAGGCACCTGTGGCTATTGCCACACCAGATTTTTTCCCCATTTTTTTCTTCATGTTGTACCTTATGGTTGATATCTTAGAATTTACAAATTTTTTAAGTGTAGCTCTATAAAAGAGTAGACATGAAGGAGAAGATGAGCATGTTTTAGCTCATTTTGTGGAAACATCCTGATCCCATTGTTTGTGGATGTCTTTGAAAGAGTAAAAAAGAAGAAGAAGATGAACATTGTTGTTGCTGAAAGAGGCAAACAGCTGTGTATAGAATGAAATGTGACCTCTGTGTGTTTGTTGAGCAGAATAATGGGCTAGTTTAGGCCCAATTCATTAATTTGAGCTCTTATTCATAAAGGTCCAATAATAATTAAGTAAATAATGCTAAATTAATTTAAAAAATTCTCTAATTATATTAAATTAACAACTTTCTTTCACCACAAAAAAAAAATTAACAACTTTCTTTCACCACAAAAAAAAATTAACAACTTTCTTTATAAAATCATTTGATAAAATATTTCTTAACTATTAATTATTTTCTTATTTTCCTTTAATCAATTATATTTGAATTGAAAAGGGTTAAATGAAAAGTTTGATGAAGAAAATACTAAACTTTTACAATGTGTTTTATGATTGAGTCCAATTTCATCATTTGAAGTTTTTGATTTGAATAAAATTTAGCCACACCAAAGAGAAGATCCCAGATCCGCCCCTGGATATATAGCATGACACCCTTCCTCGCACGACAATGCATAACATACAGTTTGCTTTGTTAAAAGAAACATGTTAAAACACCAAATACTTCACACAATTGCCTACAAGTATTTGTATTCCTGATCCAAATTTCAAAAGATAAATACTATCTGATAATACAAAACACACTCATAGTATTTGATTTTTAGATGTACCATTCACCACACCACAAGATCCATAACCTGTGTTCTTAAAAAAAAATCCATAATTTGTGATTTCTTGTAGAAATTTTTTAAAGGTTCATTTTTTTTTACAAGATATAAAGGGTCACGTTGTTTAAAAAAAAAATAAAAAAGACAAATCAAATGAACTCATCAACTTACTCGTGCAAATATAAAGAAAATATCTATCGTGCACATTAATATTTCCTTGTCTAATGGGAGTGAAACAAATGTTCTAAATTTCTAGTATTTTTTTTAAATTTTGAATGAATTGTTTTTTTTTTAAGAGGCAAAAATAGAAAAACCGACAACACAAGTTATGTTGTAAGGGTACTACAAACACAACATAGCAAAACAGAAAACAAACAAATTACCAAGCCAAATCCTTTGGAAACATCACTGCATCGGACAATAACAAATTACCAAGCCAAAATCTTTTCAAGATTCCACAACACCAAACAAAAATCTATTACAACAAGCACGAACCGTTTTGTTACTAAGTCAAAACGTCATCCCTAAGATCTTCTTTTGCAATCAAATAACCTGAATGAAAGACTTCACAACTACATCGTCAATATACACCACCTCTGCAATGTTGACAATAAACTAATGGAAGATGAGGTTCATTGCTCGTTGGTAGGTAACTATAGCGCTTGTCCGTCTGTCCAACAGCACCCGAACAACCGAACATTGTTTTTGCCTCGTCCTCTTTGGAGATGAAAATAAGGTTATACCCTAAGTGTCCGAACATGAATGAAAGAATGCCTCAGTCTTCAAATCTGCATACTAGAGACATTCGCCGCCGCAACAGGTCCACAGACACCATCGTATCTGGAAAGAAATTACATGGTCCTTGGAATTGACGTCAGACCCTTAATTAGGCCGACGTCTAGGAAACCATACCTTGATTGGATCGACCGAGTTCATCAGTTTCCAAAGGGGTATAAGGTGCGTGAGTTTGTTCTATTCTAGGAGAAAAAGTCGATTATTGAGCATATAGCTCGGTTCTCGGTCCAGTGTGGGCAGTGGGGGAACTTGGCGTGGGAGGGGCTTTAGATGAGCTCCTTCAAGATCTCAAAGCGTGGGAGGGTCTAGTGTGTCCCGCTTCACTTAACAACAAGAATCGCATGACCGTGCCTGTTATTAGATAGAAAAATAGATAGAATATAATAGGTAAGATAAATGAACAATATCAGAAATAATTTTAGTCTTTTTTTTATCTATGATAATGTTTGACTAGGTCCAATTATTTTGACCACATCATATCTTTGACTTAGTCTAACCACTCATTTTTTACTCTATTTGCATAACTACTACTCCTAATAGCGAGACTCATAAAGTACAATGACTACACGCCTTAAAAATTTGTAGGATTTAATCGAATTGTGTCGGGGGGCCAAAGTTTTATAGTAGCAAGACCACATAAACTCCTCATTCCAGATGAATCTAATGCTTGTAACTAAAACTTTGGAGTTGTTAAATTAAATTTGTAAATGTATCAAATAAAGCAGTAAATAACAAGATCAACACATTTTAAAAGAATATAACAGTCAGAGAGGGACTACAATGACAATGATAACCCTAAACAAAGAGCCAGTTAAGTTACTAAAGGGTTAGGGATCCATTCAGCTGGTCCTGCTGCCAACATTGCAACCTTGTCCAAATGGACCCCCCATCTCATTACACTAACACGTGAAAAAGCATAATTAATCAACAAACACATCGTATCCTATGTAACGGTTACATTGTACTGTAACCAATCACAATTAATTAGCAACTGTTAGGGGAAAATCCAACTAATGAATTTGCAAGGTCAAAACTGACACGTGTCCCTTGCTGTTGAATATTCCCGATAATCGACAAAGAAGACATCGTTGGAGCAAACGCAAAACAGAAAGTCCCCACCGAATCAACCGGTACCAGGTAATTCTTCGCCGGAAGAACCAAAACTTTCCCTTCTCCGAAATGAAACGCCACCGTCGGAACCTCCACGCTCGACTTCGACGACAAATCATAACACGTATCAAACAACGACACGTCATCCGTCGCAAGCAAATCCTTTGTCCCCTTAACAAACGCATCACGAACCACATTATAAACATCGCTCTGCAACCGTGTCACCGCCGTGCCAGAATCCACAATGATCCCCCCATTCCCGGCGGAATCCACCTCAAAACTCGTCTCCGGTATTGCAAGCAACTCGCCGCCGACGCTTATCCCAACCAGTCCCACATAGTAATACGTGTCCAATTGCGGATTACGCCGTAACGGCGCGGTAACGGCGTCACGAGAAAATGGTGAATCAAACTCTAACGTTGAAACCAAGTCAGAATCACGGTCCACTAAGCAATACGAAAACGACGTTGAATTGAGCTGTGCTGGAAAAGAAAGTGGGCCGCCACCTAAGCCGATTAAGCCAGCTGCACCAACGAACAAGCCTTCGTTATTATGACCACACCCTAGCGCTACATTCTTAACCTTAGTAACGCCGATGGTAACTGTCTCGGTAACAAAGTCTCCTACGGTGTACGAGCCATCACCGTAGGAGACTTGATAGAGACAGTTACCGTTGTGGCACTGAGATTGGTCAAGATATTTGCATTGAGCGGCTTCACAAGAGAGTGGCGTGTAGGAAGCCGATGAAGTTGGCTCGAAAATGGGATCGGCTTGGCGGTAGCAATCGGCGCAGGGTGCGCATTGTACCCAGCTTATGTCGCTTCCAGTGTCGAGAACCATGTATGCTTGACTCGGTGGCTCACCGATTCCGATTCTGGAGAAATACTCGCCGCTACCTTGACTCGTTCCGGAGATAATGGGTCCAGAAAGTTTCTCTGCGTTGAAGTTTTGATATAACTTGGTTGTTATGGATTTGACTCGGGCTGAGTCGCGGTCGAGTCGGGATAATGTGAGTGACTTATAGTCAGCATGTGAAGAAAGGGATGCACGTGAATGCAGTTGCAAAGACAGTGTTGATGCTGAAGAAGTAAATGAACTCTTTTGTTTAAAGTTGAGAACTTGATATGTTTTTTGAATGGAAGAAACAACATCGAGTATTGTGGTTTTGGCATTGTGGGGTATGTTTCGAGAATGTGCTAATGGGGAAACCCATAAGAAAATGAAGAGGATGAAGTTGAAAATTTTATGAGCCATTGAACTGAATGAGTGGATGTGGATGAATGTGAGTATTGGGATGAGTTAGGTTTTTATGTTAAGGAGAGTAAGGTAAAGGGTGATTCATGACAAGCTCGCTGGGAAAAAGTAAAAGTGAGGTTCTTTGGATTAGGAGAGATGTACTTTGGATATGTGAACTTATGATTGGCCTAGTTTATTCGCATAATGTTTTAGAGCTCTTTACATTGTTGCTTTCTTGGGTGTCATAGCCTTTGCATTTTGTTGTTGATAGCATATTATTGATTCCTTTATAATTAAGTATTCAATGTCACACGATTCTTTCTCAAATTTTGCATCATTTTTTGTTTCTTTTTTATCTGGCCACTAATCTCTATGTGTTGGGAAAACTAAAAGAGCTTCTAATGATAACTCCACCTTTATTTTGGGCGGGAGTATCGGTAAAGAAGGAGATCCATGTGAACTTTATGACTAATCTATTATATAAAAGATCGACATTTAAACTTGCAGATATTATGGTGTACGAATGGGTAGGAGGAAAATATGCATGTGTGGCCAGATGATGAAAAAACATGTTATGACAATCAACATGTTTATATATCATTTGTTTTTGACACCTTTGACTTCCTAATACCAAATGTTGTTGACCTTCTACATAGAGTTCAAAGGGTCACACACATCAATGTCATGACTCATAGATTTATGAATGTTGTGTTTCAAAAAATTTGGTTATGCTATTCAAAAAGGTCCAGCGGTATAGATTGTTGCACGTTTGTCTTCTATTCGCTTTTAATTAATCATTGACATATAATAGAGAAGTCTATTTAATTTTTTAAAAAAAATAATAATGATAAGTAGTAATTTGGTAAGCTTCATAAATTATTTGAGTCTTTGTAATCTCTTCCTTATTGGAATTCATTAAGAAAGCTATATGCAAGTTCATATATGATTCTTATATCTAAACTAGATCGTTAACCTATGCTATCGTACGGGTCAATGATGGGCACAATATATGAGCACAATAAATTAAAAGCCTGTTAAATATAATGTAATTGAAATTTCATTATAACATCACATGAGAACTAATAACATTAAACTTTTTTATGGAACTCCATTACAAAATTATGTTCGTATAACAAATAATCAAAATATAGTTTGTGATGTTTGCAGACTTTGGTGAGCATATATTTGAAGTGAGTGTCTTTCCGATCTTTGAAGAAAGGCGTTCCAATTAAAAATAGTTTGAAACACTTTGTACCATTCATAGAAAGCTTAATCGTAGGCTGAGCATAGTTATGCAAGAAGACTGGATATGGCTTTATTCGATTTGCTAGAACTGAACTAACTCTGTTTACTTCGCAAATAAAAAACTTAAGTGCATGAACAATATGCAATATCAAGAAATGCTCAACTGTACTCATCAGGATTCTAACGCCTCAACATACTAAGTAATATTGAGTTTGTGAGCATGTATAATTGATATTAGTACAAAACAGCCACTACCCATCCATTTTGATAATCAAAATACAAAGGAAAAATATAGCAAAAACTCATCCATGTTGGGAGCGAGATAATTACATTTGTATTTGAATTACATGATTTCCATATTAGTAGAATATCTTATTTAGCATAGTATTTCATATTAGCAACTAACTAAGTCTACATCCAAACATGAAAGCAATGATAGAATAACTTGAGCATCAAAACCGCGTTTAACAAATAGAAGAACCAAACTTTTTTTTTTTTGAAACGGCTAAACTTTATTAATGAATAAAGGCAGCCTGCGCCAGACGCACAATGCAAGCGAAAACAACATACAAAAGGCACCGGATATACGTGGCTAACCTCAAGTCAATCACCAAAAGTATTAGTTCCCTGTCAATACACACACCCTCTACCAATCCGAGCTGCCCACCCGAAAGACCAGCAACACAGCAAAGGGAAAAACGGAAAAACAACGGCGAATAAACACAGGAAAACACCAACAGAGAGGTTCCTGAAAAAACAGAACAGGTGCTGTCACAGAAAAGGGAAAACAGCCCAGTAAAACACTGATCCCGACCCAAAACTCCACAATTATCTTAGCAAGCAATCCTTTGGATTTCAACTACACTCATAAAATAAACATGAAGGAATCCTGACTCTATGTAAACACCATATCTACGACATCGCTTTAATCTCCTCCGCCATCTCGACAGGCCCTTTGTTATGATTATTAAAAATTAATAATGATTATTACATTCAGAATGATTATTACAGTTAATTCTAAAAGAAAGTAAGAACTCACATGTCACTAACTTTCAGCCATAATAGTATGCATAGTTATCAAGTCATTATAATTTAAGAAATTATCAAACTGTAATG
>Ga0315914_1008254_pt1 | contig 14007 bp, 12 predicted proteins | sample MpolenodulesMG_FD_203920 | JGI IMG/M metagenome (GOLD analysis project Ga0315914, IMG submission 203920) | Medicago polymorpha root nodule microbial communities from Los Angeles, California, United States - elongated nodules | ecosystem: Host-associated > Plants > Roots > Nodule | place: USA...
AAGATACATAAAGCGTGAATGGATAAAATTCAATTAACTCTTGGCTTTTTTCCTTGATAACTTGCATAACAAGTTACAAAAAGTGCCATAAATCTCCATCAGAATTACTACTTCTTGGCACTTATCATCTGCGACCATCAAAAGCATCATGTGGCTCTCCCACATCAGAATGTGCATTCTCGGTCTCACCTTCTTCATCAAAAAGGCATGCATCTTCACCTAAAGCAAACCCCCATTCCTCAATAATTTTGAACTCAAAAAGTACCCCATCCACAACCATCTTTGCATAATCAGTAATCACCTCTAAAGAAGTCGTTGCAATTAGAACACGTGCATAATCCAAACGTTCCTTATCCAACATAAAATCATCCACCCGCAACAATCGACCACAGTCCAATACACATAGTTTGAAAAAAATTAAGATTCCACGCATGTAGTGGCACACCATAAATTCTAACCCATGCTCCTCTTTCACGAACCAAAATATCTTTGTTCCACCTAAGAGACATAGAAAAGAAATTGCCAAAAAATTCAGCAACTTCGGATAAAATATTACTAACTTCCCCTTCACCGGATGATCTCAATAAAACTTTATCAGCACCCAACGAAGTAAGATCAAGAGACTCAAAACCTGCATCATAAATACGGTGTTGTAAAACCGGTATTGCCTCTCCATTCATCACTGTTACCACTAACCCCTTGGACGCCCACAACTCATCTTGGATATCAGATCGATACACAGGAACATACCGTTGCTTTGATTGTACCACCCCATTCGTAACCTTCTTTGAACCATCTCCTAAAGTCTCATCTTCTCTCCCCATCACACCTACAACCTCCTCATCTCTCACCACCATACTATTTCTAACCCCGTCAGAATTTTTTACTCCCTCTCGCTTCCCACCCACTACCTGCGACCTCCCAAATTTATCAAAACTAGCCACTTTGGCCACCACCCTCCAATCCCCAAACCAAACATTATTTAGAGCTTTCAACAACTTCTCTACATCCTTTACCTTACTATACCTAACAAAACCAAACGCACCGCCATTTACGTTACGTTTTCTAGCTAAATACACATCCTCCATGATACCGCATACCTCAAAACCTTGCCTTAACGAGATATAGGAAATATCAAGCGGTACATTTGTAAAATAGAAAGAAACAGACTCAGGAAGCACCTTACCACTTATATCATGTTGAACCAAAGGAACCTGGGTACGGCGTCTGGAAACAGACTTGTATACTTTCCTCTTCTGCTCAAAACCAGTCCCATCATTTGCTGCTAGTCGTGGAAAATCATCCACCTGATACTGGAAATCCTGCTGCACCCCATCGCTACCATGCTGAAAACCCTCACGTATAACCATTGTTTCGCGTGACCTATGTGCTCTGTTATAGGGGTAATCATAAACGCTATGTCGATCGCAAGAACTGTCCTCATCAGAATAAAATTGCACCATATCTTGGTATCTGTGATGAAGCACTGAATTTGACCTAACCCTAACCCTAGACTGCCTAAACCTCTGCCTCCTTGAACCTCCTTGCCGCCGCTTCCCTTGAAACCTGTCTCGTCGATCATCCACCTGTTTCGGCGCTTTCCTCCTTCTTGGTCTCACAACCGTCCAATCTCCCCTATCCCCCTGTTTGGTGGCACCCTGCTTGGATCCCTATCCCCCAATGAGCGAAAGAGAATGCCGGTGTGGTGGCCCTCGGTGGTACCAAGGGTTCCCGCCTCTCTCTCTCACACGACCACGCTCTCTCGCTCATTGTTTCTTTCACTTAAGTATAATAATAAATAAATTATAACATATAATACGTTATAATAAGTTAGTAAAACTATGTTATATACTTGTAAAAAAATGATTATTATCATTTATCAAATAAGTATTTTTTTAATCTTGTAAAAAAAGTCTATTTGTCCCGTGAGCATAGCTCAGTTGGTAGGACAATGCATTATTATATGCAGGGGCCGGGGTTCGAATCCCGGACACCCCACTTATTCACCTTATAAGATGAATTCTAGCCAATAGACTACCTGACAAAAAAAAAAAAAGTCTATTTTAGTCGGAGCTTATAAGTTTACAAAGGTCAAAAACGTGTGTTTCCTTTTCTTTCTTTTTTTGTCGAAAAAACGTGTGTTTCCAAACAAATCTTCTTTCATAGTTTCATTACAAATACATACATACAAAAATCCAATTTCATGGTGGAAAGCTAATGTATACCAATTAAACTATTTTATTAGAAAATGTATTTCTTATTTAAATTTTCAATTTTCAAATATAATAAAAAATTGAGAGGTTCCATAAAATCAAAATTATTCCACGTAATCATAATAACATTATTTTTTTTTTGAAGTATCGTAATCATAATAATAACATATTAGTTGTACTTTTTCTGGATCCTTCCTTCCTTAAAAAACAGTTTCTGCAAAACATAACATTGTTCTGGATCCATCCAACGTTGTTCAATGAGTATGTCTGAAAACGAAGAACACGTAGAATACACCTACATCGAACCTTCTGCAGCGGCTAGAAAACGTTTGAGGGATAGGTCAAAGGTACGTTACATTCAAATCATGTTTTTTCTTTTGCTTTCTTCTTTTTTCATTTGATTTTCACACACAAATATATGTTTTTTGAATTTTACGATGTGGGTTTATTTTGTTTTTGTCTCAAATGAAGGAGGTGTTGTCTAAACAAGCTGTTAAGATTGCTAAACGTGCTGAAGAACACGAAAGTTTCATCAACAAGGTATGTTTTTTTATGTCAGGGGCTCGCCTTCAATCAGAAGTGTCGGTGTTTTTAATGCTTTTCTATTTATATTTTTTGGCAGTGTTTTATTTTGTTTTATTAAATTTTATATTTTTCATCATGTATGGCCATTTGGGTATGTGAATAGTGAAAAAAGTTTTAATTTTGATGTGTTTTTGTTGTTTTTTCAGGTTACTCATTTATTGAATGTTCTTGGCTTTGGTGGGTTTTGTTTCCTCTTAGGGGCAAGTAAGTTGATTAATCTATCAATATCATTTGAGTGATTCAGTACAATTTTCTTTTTTAGTAAAATTTTTAATGTCTCGTTTTTTGTTTTAATTTTGTGTTATTCTCTTTTACAGGACCTCAAGATGTTCCTTTAGTGTACTGTTTGTTCTACTTTGTCTTTGTTCCTCTTCGTTGGATATACTATAGGTTCAAGAAATGGCATTACTATCTCCTGGTAAATTAACATATCTCAGAATCTGATTTTGAAATTTTATTATTTTGCATCTATGAAACTATTAATTGCTTCTGGAAGCATCATATTTTTGTTTCTTGGATCAATATATTAGTCTATGAAGCACAAACATGAACACCATACACGACATGTGTTCAGATACCGACATTATGAAGATAATAGGGATTGTATGTAATCATTAGTGTCATTATGGTGTTGGTATCAGATACCGACATGTGTCGAATACTTGGACACGTCCACCATATGAAGGACCGGTGCTAGCTAGGTATTACCGTATTTGTTTCATTGGCATTCTAGCATAATTTTGGTTATTTTCTAGCATGAATAGGCATTTTGTGAGAAGGGATCAAAGACAACCATTTTGAACTGTCAAACACATGGAATCGGATTCCCTGCAGTAAATGCATAGCATGGTTAGCGATCACAAGCGTCTAATCTAGATCAACGACAGAGATTATAGTTAAAGCTGATTACTTGAATGTGATCTGAGCAATCCAATCGCAAAATGGCCTAGATTATTTCCTACATGTAACTGCATGATGCAGTTATAATATTAATAGTGAATCTAGAACCCTAAACCATATGTGATTTTAACTATACTGTCAAAAAGAACCGACTTGGGTTGGCCTGGTGATGTTGCCTTGGGACCTTTGAGTGTGCTCCTCTCAAGGTCTCAGGTTCAATTCTCCCCGGTGCCAATTTCAGTGGGCTAGTTTGGCTTCTTCAAAGAAAAAACTATACTGTCAAAAAGTGTATTTTTTTAAGGTTGAATTTTGTCTGAGACAAGTGGCTGAAAACTCATTGGAAGAGGGCTTATGTGTTTAAATTGCGTTTCAATCCCTTTCTGATTAAAGTCATTGGAGGAGTGCCTCATCGCTATCATTATCATAAGGATAACATTATTAATTTGTTCAGTTATTCTTGTAGAAACATAAGTAATGAGAATAAGTTGATTAAACGACGGTTCATGTGTTTCAGGATTTTTGCTACTATGCCAATACAATCTTTTTGGTTTACCTTATTTTTTATCCAAAGAATGAGAAGCTTTTTCTGGTCTGCTTTTCATTTGCTGAGGTGAGCATTTTATCGTTAGTAATTTGACATCCTTGCATATGAATGGTTCATTGGTTGAATGTGTGATTGATTTAAGTGCGGTTTTAGGGCCCGTTAGCATGGGCTTTGATTATTTGGCGTTGCAGTTTGGTGTTCAGTTCGGTTGACAAAATCGTTAGTGTTCTTATCCATCTTTTACCAGGTATGTTATACCTACAATATTTAATATTCATTTTTTCAGCAAGATAATAAACTTGTTCAAAATCATTGGCTTCTACTATGGTCTTTGTATAATATGCATTTGATTCAATATTGGACATATCTGTGAAACAACCACATATAATATTTCTGATGGAAAGTATTTTACTTGCTGTGTTCAAGTTCTACTATCATGATTTTCCCATTGAAAATTAATAGGATTCTAGAGTGGTATCTAGCATTGGCCCTAGCTTAATCCATTAATTTTTGTTCACATAGATATAGATATTTGTTATCTCACGTAGTTAGCTTGGTTGGTGACTTAAGCAACACCAAAGAAGTTTTAAAAAGGAGATCCAGGGTCCAAACCCCGGACACTAACAAAACTACTAATCTACTAACATTTTTCTACGTAACCAAAAGTAACCTTACTATTCAAGAGATTCATGCTAGACAAGGAGATCTTAAGTTTAGTAGTAAAAGTTCGTATACGTGATCAATTTTAAAATTGTTCAGTGATAATAAAAATAAGCTTTCTTGGTCACAAGTTTTGAAGCTGGAAAATTTTGTAGATGTGTGCCTTACTCTATTTGTGTAAATCTCGCAATTCGCACTTAAAAGTTTATAAGAAAACAAAAAGGCTAAAGATGCAGGAATTTATGCTTATTAAACATGTGTTTATGCAAAAGCAACGTAATGGACCTTCAATTAACATCATCCAAGATTATTTACATCCTAACAAAACACACAAATATTTTGCTCTGATATCGGATTTTTGTGTATTTATGCATGCAACGGGTAAAGTTGTTGCAATGTGACTGAAAGGTCACGGGTTCAAGTCCTGGAGACAACCTCTTGCGTAAAAACAGGGTAAGGTTGCATACAATTCACCAAATGGTGGGACCCCTTCCCGGACCCTGCGTATGCGGGAGCTTTAGTGCACCGGGTTGCCCTTTGCCCTTTATCGGATTTTTGTGTATTTATGCATAACATTATACTCTGTTATTTTCTTCTATTTATGCTGGTCAATGGAGCTGCAATTTTGCCACCCCACAAAAAACACCACCAATACACCGGTAGTTTTCATTTCTTTGGTGTTGATTTCAACCATGGTAGTAGTCATGGTTGTCAAACTCTTGAGTTTACGGTTATAGGTCACGAAAACGAGTTAACTCACATGTAAAATATTACGAGTTAACTCTCTTTTTGATAAAATATTACGAGCTCGAGTAAACCCTGATAACATTGGTAAATTCTCGATTTTACTAGCAAATTCTCGATCACATTGGTTTTGCCTCAAAATGGAAATTTTTTATCAGTGTTATTCAGTATCTGGTTTAGTTATTAACAGGTTGCAATATATTTGGTATCTGGTTTGGCCTACTAGTTGTTGAACCAAATTCTATTGTTTGTTGACACGCTTGCCTGATTTTGGATGTTTCTTTTCTTCATCTCTACGCCCTTGCATTACTACTTATCTGTCGGATGTAAAACCATTTAGGAGTCTTAATATCTTACTAACTCCCCATGTTTCATGCTGTACAATTAGTATAAAAGTGATTTTTGCATTTGATTATATGATGAAGAATTAGAACTTCTACGGTTCTACCTAAACATGAAAATATTTGATAGATGTTACCATTGGAATGGATTTGTGATAGGCATGTCATTGTCACCTTTACGTTACTTTATGCATCCATTTATAATATTCATCATACCTTACTGAATTTTTTTCTCTCCAGGATTGGTTTTCTTTACCATTCGATGGTGGAATCCTGAGACCTTAGAAGCTATGCGACCAGAGGGAGCTGCCGCAAGAGTTACATGGCCTTATATTGAAGATAAATCCTATCTATGTACATGGCTGTTTCTGGTTCCCTTAGTAGTTTACACCTTGTGGCAGATTCTATACTACCTCATTGTCAATGTCTTACGCCGACAACGATTTTTAAGAGATCCTGAAGTCATGACTTCCTATAGGTAATCATCTCTTCTCATTCGGTTTAGCCAATTATGTTTGCTTTAGACCAATAGAGTTTCAAAGGGTGGTCGACAATCGTGATTGGAACCGCATTAGCTGTATTTGACTGCTTTTCCCTACAATATCAACGGCCACAATGTACTTGACTATTATTTATAATTGCTTAAAGTGGCACTTGTGATCACTTTACAACTGTTGTCCCTTGAGCTTATAAGGTCAAGCTCTTACCACTGAGGGGACAACTCATGGACACGTGACTATTATTTAAATCCTTCCTTCAGACCTTTTTTGCACAATAGGTGTTTTATTGTGGTAGATCATTCTTTGACGCTAAACATTTTATTAATCTTACATTTTTTAGGGAACTGTCTAAAAAAGCTCAGAAAGCAAATAACATGTGGTGGCGCTTAAGTGGCTTGCTCGGGGATCAAAACCGCTTGTTAATGTTCATTCTTCTTCAAGGAATGTTTACGGTGGCAACGATGGCGCTGACTGTTCCGATATTCTTGTCCTATGAATTGTCCGTGGTTTTCCAAATACTGAAGGTTTCTGCATCAGTGTGGAATGGAGCAAGCTTTCTGTTAGAGGTTATGCCTAGGCAGGTTATTCTCAAAGAGAAAAAGAAATCAGAGATGCAAACTGTTCCAATACTAAATGATCAATCATAGATGAAGATAAAGTTAAAATGATAGGAAGTTCAACAAATCTGTTGTGATAGATGTCTCTGAGTCCCAACATGGATTAATTTCCATAGTATGACCGAACTAATCATACTCGTGTATGTTAAGCGAAATCACAATGTGTCACCGTGATTTCAACAAAAGCTACACTTAGGAGCTTGAATAAAATTACGGTATCACTGAAGTTTTGTCAAACTCATCGTCGTTCTAAATGTGCACCTAGTATTACTAGTTGAGGTTGTAGTTTTGTAATGGTTTTGAATGGGATACACCAATGTATATTCTCAGTTTTTCTTCTTTCATTCCACATTCATTTATACTGATAGCTACTATATATAACAATGTCTTGAAAATAATAATACATCACTATAGTTTTGTCTTCACTTGAATTTCATTGAGCTTCACTTTCATTATACTATCTCTTTTTTACCATCGTTTTATACAAGACTTACAAAGCTTTTTGTAGCTTACATTGCCATTTATCTTACCATAAAGAATATAATTGTGGCACGTACAAACATATCTTAAAAATTGTAGACTGTCTAGAGATTATAATGTGTGGTTCAGTTTGCATTACTTAAAATAAATATGCTCAGATTATTTATTTTGACAGAAACTCGAGAACTATTAAGAATTCTACTTGCTTAGATGATTATAATTAGGTCTAGTTAGTGAAACAGGATATTCATTTAGGTTAGTAAGGCTAAACACTATAATTTGACTGCTTCTTTTTCCTGAGGTTTTTCGCACGTCCTTTACAGTTCGGGTTATAGAATCTGAGCGGCATAAACACCCTATAAAAACCTCCTAAAACAGGTTGAAACATTTTGGATTTTAGAATCCGAATAGGACGAGCAAGAAATTCATAGGATGAGAAAAATAATGACCATACAATTTTATTATATTTCTGTTTAGATTATTTTAGGTTAGCAAAGCTAGACTTAATTAGGTTGCAATGTACTCCTCTATTTCAAATTTATGTCATTATCAATTTTGTTATCGTATATGGTGTCATTCTAGTCTTTATAAAATAGGTGTGTGGCTAGAATAAAGATTAGAAACAATTACTAAAATTGCAAATATACTTTTCTTCTTTTGGAGCTACCTAGTGCTTGAAATTTGCATATTCTTTGCACTCTTTTGATTACCATTAGCATCATTTATTGGTGCTTTCATTTTCACTTTATCTAATCAAGTGACTGGCCTACCATATGAAGCATTTTTCAAGTGTTTTATCTCTTGTGACATTCAAACTTAACTTATTCTGCTTAAACACTACAACTTTGCTGATGTTGTTAGCTTAGCCAAATTAGTGGAAGCAAAACTGGTGGCTGCCATCCCAAATTTAAGCTTCTGTTCACATATCTTAGTTCAATCAATAAAAAAAAATTAAATCCGGTCTCATCCACTTCCATCACTCCTTTTTGGATCCACTAAATAGTGTCTTAGTTTCGTGCCCATTCAGAGTCATTCTAAGGGTTAGGCTACTAAGGCTCTTACTTTAAGCTAGGTTTATCGACAAAAAATATATGTGAATAATTTATAATTAAGTGTCTTAATTTAGAGAGTATATTACAAATTAATTAAAAATAGGGCCTAATTAAAAATGATTTAAAATTTCAGGAGGACTTAATTATAAATTATTTAAGAGTTTAGGGATCTAATTAAAAAACTTAGTTTAGGAATCTAAAAATATATTATTGACAAAATTATAATATATTTTAATTCATAAGTGTATTTTTAATAATTCATAAGTGTATTTAAAATTTTAATAATGTAAATATCCACAGAATAATTTAAAAAAATAAAATAGTTTAGAGATCCACAAAATAATTAAACATATATAAACTGACTTTAGCAATAAAAACATTAAACATCTTATCACCATCTCTATCAACAATTCCTTGTGTGTATACGCTTCATTTTAAAGCCTAAAACTATTGTCTTAATAACTATGATAGTTCATATCCATACTTTATCCATGCTTGATAAAGTTGATTTGTACATGTCCAACCTCTATTTTTTTGTTCCTTCTCGAATTGAATTTTCAAAGCAAAACTGTTAACTAGTTACCAATGAGCAATGCTTCATCTTTGAATCACTCTATTATACTTGTTATTCTTTTCAGTCTTGATATTATTAGTGCGTGCACAACATTGCCATCACCTAATAAATAATAAACTTTTCAAAGAAAGAGTTTCTTTCAAAAAAAATCATTACTATAATGATGAAAAGGTGGGGTTTGAATTAAGCTTGCATGGATTAGGACATACATTGTTCTACTTCATATTTGACTGGGGAAGAGAAAGCAAAGATTCCTAATGAAAGTGGTTCTCCTTTATTAGCCTTGAAAATTATAGTACATGATTGAAAATTGAAACGTTGCTTTCCTCTTTGTGATATTTAATTTTCATGTATACATCACTAATGATAAAGTAAAGTCACCTTTGAAAATTTTCGCAAAACACAATATTTCTGAACAAAATATCAATAATAACAATGGACTTTGCAGACAATGTGTCGTGACAAAAGTCCCGGCTTATAACTGAGAAACAAGTAACTTAGTTTTTTTCCTAACCCTTATGCTTTTATCTTTTAAGACGACAACTCCTTCGACCATTTTCTCAGCATGCAGCTGCCCTACGTCCTGCACCTGTTTCCCAGTACGTGGGTAGGCCAAAAACTTAGAACATTGTCCCTTTTGGCGATAGTTGCATGTGTCGAATAAGGGGTAATGGGCTGAGTATGCGAACTTGGGGCAACATCCACTTGCAATGACCATATTTGGGATTAGAAAGTTAGTCTACGTGATGATTTATGACGATCCACAACTCCCAAGCATGATGCCTGCAAGAGCGAAGTGTTGAAAATAATAAGCCGAGATAACAAATAGCCTATGACAGTCCACATCCTCCAAACATGAGGTCCCTAAGAGTGAAATACTTAAAATAATAAACCGAAGTAACAACTAATAAATGTTCTATAACATTCAACAATCCCCAAACACGAGACTTGTAAGGACGAAATGCTTAAAGTGTCGAGATAACAAATATCTATAGCAAACCACATCGCTAACAAGTCTTGATTGTTACCAAATCCAATTAACTTCATATATTCAGTAGTAAATCACATCTTTATTCAACAAATAGTCAAATACAATCAGAGGTTCATTGCTGCATATTATAGAAACATACAAGCTATGCCAAACCATAAGTTCACACTCTCAATAAATCTGGTAAAAGCTCTAATAGCACATCAAAAACAGAATTAGAGCTTCACCTCAGCTATCTTCCTATACAAATCAGTTATACTTAAAATTCTAATGCATCATCTTTAGGACCATAGTAACAAAATACCATGCATCAATATCAATCAACAAAACCAAGCAAACCAAAACTCAAATCTCAAAAATTTCTGTTCACTAGGCTCTAATAATTGAACCAAAAAACCATAGTTAGAGCCCAATTTCGCAATAGGTCTTTTTACAAAGTGTAGTGTAGGGTTCTAATAACGGTTGCAGTCATGTCACGATTCAAATGCGTGCAATACAGTCTCAACCGCAGTCAAGTAAAAACATCAAAAATCATTATGTCGTAGCCGAGATCGTGGACCGTTGCTTAAAACCCTACTTTAGTGTAACTAATCTCTTGCATGAGGCAATGAGCCATTGCCTTTCTCCTTGATGGAGTTGAGTTTTTGTAGCCTCCATTCACCCCTAAGACGAGCAATGAATGTTGCAGCCTTTGCATTCACGTCAGGACTGGGACAGAAAACGGGCCCAGTCACATCGCCGTTATGATTCACAACGGCAATGGTTTCCGTTACTTCCACATCAATGTGCTCCCGCTCTGGTGATGTGCTTCGGGAGCTCTGGTTACTTCGAATCTTAACAAAATCTCCTCGAACTGCAAACTTCATTGCCGGCATCTTGAATGGCGGTAAAGGAGGAGGAACGGGAATCAATGGCGACTGGCTGCCGGCATTGAAGGTTTCGATGAAGTTGCTTGATTTGTTCGGCAATGGCGGCTTTGTGTGACTTTTCCGGCGTGATGGTGCTGGTGGAGGAGTCGGTGGTGGCGGAGGGATATGTTTCTTCGATTTAGAAGTTCTCCTTGACGGTGGAGGTGGAGGCGGCGCTGGCACTGAATGGATTTTCTTACTCTTGCCATGGCTTTTTCTGAATATACTGTGAAAAACCGACGGAGGTGGTGGTGGAGGAGGCGGCGGCGTCATCGTCACTGGTGACGCTGTTGCATTGTCTGTTAATTCTTCAACGTTATCGTAATGGTGATCATGATCGTTTTTCGGTTTCTGTTTCTTCTTTCGTTTTCTCTGATTAGAGAGTACCGAAGCCCAAACCATTGCTATCTCTCTCTTCACATTACTCTTCTTTCGCTCAGATCGTGTCTTCACCGACAGCCGAGGAGGTGACGGCGGCGGAGTATCTGACGTATTCACCGGTGGAGTATTGATCCTTGTCAATTCAGGATCTTCAACCTCCGTTATCTCGCTGCTACTCTCCACTCTCCGATGTATCTGGTTTGAATGACGCCGAGCTGAAACCGGTGGAGGAGGCGCTGGCGCTGGCGGTGGCGGAATGGTTGATTTCACCGGAGAAGAAGAAGAAGAAGAAGAACGAACTTCAAAGGTATCCACCGGAATTTCCTTAACGTGAACTTGCTCTTCTTTTTCTTCTAGACTCCGTTCTTCCGGCAACCGTTTGCGGTGGTCTGAAACAGAAAATGATACCCTCGCCGGTGAACGGAACTGTTTCTCGATTTCGTAATCATCAAAGAAACGAAACTTGTAACCATTATCACCGGTTTCCATCTGACGTAGATCTGGATAAGAACTACTACTCCTTCTCATCCGAGTAACACCGGTTATCACCGGTGACTGTAACAACCGGTTCGAAGTTTCATCAAAAACCTTACTCTCTTCACCAGAGAATCCAAACCATTGTTGCGATTCATAGCCACTAGTTCCACCTCGTTCAGACGACGTTAAAACTCTTCTGAACGTGTCGTTTTGATCGGGAATGACATTGTTGTTGGTGGTTTGCTGAGGTGTTGATGGTTCTTCATCGTCGTTTCGTCGGGCGAAGACGCCGAAAAGGATGGCGAGAACGACGAGGAGAATGTTGAGGGAGTTCCAGCTGGTTTTGACGGAGGAGGTATGTTGGAGGAGGTTGGTGGTGGCGGAGAGAAGAGGAGGGACGGTGAGGAAGAGGAGGGTGAAGGCGAGGATAGGGAGTAGGATGATGAGAAGTGGTGGGCTGAGTAACGGTGGCGATGAGTTCCACGCGCCACCACGATGGGACATTGTATTGTATTGGTGAAAGTTAGTGACAAAGTTATGGTTTGTTGGTTGGTTACTTTCTCTGTTTGTATGTTTGGTTCTGTGTCTGTTTATTTAATGTTGTTTTGGTGGAATGGATATAATTGGATACAGATGTCAACTTTTTTGAGGGAATAACAAATGGAGGAATTATTTGATAGTCACACTACCAAATCGAAAGTGTTTGAACACACAAAAAAAATATAGTTCTTAAAATATTCAATTATTTTTTTATCAATTTCTTTCTTATTATTAAAAAATATTTATTTATGTGTGTATCACCAAACACTTTTTATTTAGTCATATGACCATATTAGAATTTCTCATAACAAATGTGACTATCTATTTACCTATTCCATTTTAGACGACACATATACTTACTTGGACTCACACGTTACTATTACAATGTTTCTTTCAAGCTAGTACTTCCATAACAAAGAAACTTATTACATGTGCTTATCAAATTTTATGTATGAGAAGATTGATAAATGTAATGTGATCCTTACCTTACTAGACATGAGATTCACGGTGCAAATTGAGTGAAGGGGGAAGAAACTCTTGATAGGTTTATAAATTAAACTTGAGCCATCAGTTAAATTTTATAGTAGGATGACATTAAATAACTTGTGATTAGAAATGGATTAAGGGAGCTTGATTTGATCAACTATTTTACTACATTGTGTCACTTCGAACTTAGAGTGACCTCGTTTTATTAGTTGTGACGTTATTTGAAGGTATTCATGAGTACGAGTATGTATCTATTATTGTAATCTTGTTATAGGCATCTCTTTTGCCTTTCAATTTAATAAATTGCTATTTTAAATCTTAGAAGAAGAAAAAAAGAACTATAGAAATCAACAAAAGGGTACAAACTTTGGCAATGACTTAAAAATGTATGCCTTTTACCTATTTGCTTTTATGGACAAGGACCAATGTACCTAGTAAGTAGTAAGGAATGGGGAAGTGACACACTTGTTTTATCATTTACAGTTAACTTTCATCACACTTATTGAAATTTTTGAATGTCCTTATTTATGTAATCAAATGTTTTTGCAATTTACTTTTACAAATCAATCAATATTTTAAAGGAGATTGTGATGGAGAAATACTTACTCCCTCCGTCCCAAATTATAACAAAAAAAAACCTATTTTCTTTGTCTCAAATTATAAGAAAAAAGACCAACTTTTATCATATTTAATTATGTTTTTTCAAAAAATTATTTTTTCCAAAAAAAAATTAAATGCAAAGTGCATTCAATTTGCTCTCTTTTTTATTTTCTCTATAATCAACTACCAATGAAAATTGTTTTTACATCTTTCTATAAAACTTATTTCAAAGATAACACAAAAAACTATGTTACAAACTACTATGTTTTAGTTTTTTTAATAAGTGTGATTTTTTTTTGTTGCTTATAATATGGGACAGAGGGAGTACATAGACAGATCACTAAACCAAAATCATTCAGACACACTCATTAAAACATCAATCATTTAATTATTTTAAAAAGATATATTATTTAATTT
>Ga0315914_1008258_pt1 | contig 14001 bp, 11 predicted proteins | sample MpolenodulesMG_FD_203920 | JGI IMG/M metagenome (GOLD analysis project Ga0315914, IMG submission 203920) | Medicago polymorpha root nodule microbial communities from Los Angeles, California, United States - elongated nodules | ecosystem: Host-associated > Plants > Roots > Nodule | place: USA...
TTTTGGTTTGTGAAAATGGGTTTTGGAGAAATGTCATGTTTGATTTTGGTGTTGTTTTCATGTGAAGATCTAATGGATAGTAGTTGAAATTGAAATAGGTGTTTGAAGATTTTCCTGTCTAGGTCATATGTATTAAATGTTAAATGTTAACTTGAGAAGAAGAAGAAAAGAAATGTGATGGGGCCAGAAGATGGGGTTTTTAATGGTGATTGATTTTGTTGATGAATTTTGTTCATGTTGCCAGAAAATGAAGGTGAAGGAAGGGGGAGGTCTGAGTTTTTCAAGTGAAGAACACATAGAGATTGTGAAGCTGATAATAGAGGGCCAAAATCGCAACATTTGAATATTTTGGGGGCCAAAACAGTAATTAAGCCTTATATATATAATAATAAAGATTTTTTTAAGAAATTGTGAACCAAATTTCCGTATGACTATTAATTTTTGCCTATGAAAGATTCAAACTCTTGTGTTAGTTTTATGAAATTAAAAGAATGTGTAAATTAAATGATCATTGAAAGGAAAATGTTGTTTCTCGTGAGCAACATCTTTCCGAATAATAACAAAATTATATGATTGATCAGTTTCAGTGTTGTCAGGTCTATGGTTCAAGTCCTTGCAAAAAAAAAAATTCATAAAGATTTTTTAAACTAATCATGAGTACTATTTAACATTTATATATATAATAAAGATTTTTTTTAAAAATTGTGAACCAAATTTCCATATGACTATTAATTTTTGCCTATGAAAGATTTAGATTTACACTCTTGTGTTAGTTTTATGAAATTAAAAGAATGTGTAAATCAAATTATCATCGAAAGGAAAATGTTGTTTCTCACGAGCAAAATATTTCTGAATAATAACAAAATTATATGAGTGATCAGTTTCAGTGTTGTCATTCCGTGATTTCTGTAAAATACATTGTTGAAAGTTCGACCACGCATCTTTTAAGAAGAATACATTTATTGGTTTGTGATTTTGCGATGAATGTGTGTCGCGGATATAACGGTATTATTTTTTTAAAAATACTTGACTAATTTGTGTAATAGTATAGTAAAATTTTGGAGTATATAACGTATTCATCTAATAGTTTGTGTAAGTATAAAAAAAAAATTAAGCAACTAACGGATTGTAAAAAAAAATAAAAAATTTCAATTCAATTGTTTGAAGGGAAAATAAATAAGAAATTCATGAAAATTATAAATAAAATAAAATATATAATATGTCAGAATAAGAATAAAATAAAATAAAATATATAATATGTCAGAATAAAATAAAATAATCCCTACCAACTGAGCTATGCTCACGGTGACATTGTTGTTAGCTATTTCTATTCGGGTGGTTTTGAGTCCAAAAAATAATTTGTGGTTTTGATACCAAATAATTGTTATATGGGTTTCTTTTTTACCCATTAAAACAATTATCGTCTCCTTTGAGATATTATTTAGTTTATCTTTTGAACTTTTTTTAATTAAATTAAAAGGTCAAAAGATCTGAATATTGCCCTTTTATGTAAAAAATAAATAAATTCACTTTTGGAATATGTGAATCGAGCTAAAGAATTGAGCCTATCGAGCCGAACTAAGTTGTTCGTAAACTTTAAACGAGCTGAATTAGAGCTACAAAAAAGGTTCGTGTCGAACTCGAGTCGAATTTCGAGCCAAACTAATTCTTATCGAGTTGAGCCCAGACGATTTCAGTTTGACTCGACTCATTTTCAGCCCTACTCTGAAGAAGAAGAAAAAGAAGTTAAGAAAAAAATAGTAACAACTAAATAATTAAATAATTTTTAACAAATAAAATAATGTGTAGGACTTATGGTACTGTACCTAAGTTTTGTCCTTTACAATGGACAAAACTTAGGTGCAGTACCCTAAGTCCTGTTTTTACTGTTCCCCAATAAAAAAATTACACGTGTGCTTATCCCACTTAAAAATTACACAGATTAGTAACCATCGCCATGAAAAACCTCCTTTGTTATTTTTGGTGAAAAACCTCCTGAACCTAATTAGATATTTCCTCTGTGCTCCTCAATCCTCACTGTAAATGGATTATTCTCCACAATCTTCAATCAAAACCCACCATGAACATACTGCCGTAAAATTTTGAACAAAACCCATGAACAACCATCATTGAAAACCAGTGTTTACCGGCGCCATGAGAATGGAAAGCGCGTGCAATTGTATTGAAAAAGAAATACACGTGTAATGTTTTCATTGGGAAACAGTAAGAACAGGACTTATGGTACTGTACTTAAGTTTTGTCATTTTATAATCTAATATTGTTACTATATTATTGTTGATAGTTTCTCCTATTATTGTGAAGTGTTTCTATTTTAATGAAACTAAACTCATTTTTATTTTTATTTTTAATAAAGGAGTACAACTATAAAGAAAATGATAAAATAGTTTAAATAAAACGGTACAACTAAAAAGAAAATGTCCAACACAATATATAAAGAGTATTTTCTCTTTATATATTGTTATAGATACTTAATATAAAATATATTTAATCGATGAAAACTTATTCTTATTGAAAATTATATTATCACTTGTTAGGAAGCATCAAGTTATCAAGTTAATCAATGTTTCCCTTAAAAAAAAGTTAATCAATTATATAGAAGTCGTTGATTCATTTTCAGCAAAAATACCACAAGAGAGATGGCCACACAAATTGTTGATTTGTGTGATATTAAAACTACAAAGATGGTTTTGGTAAAGGGTCACTGGCTACAACCCCTAAAGATGGTTTTGTATTATCATATTATCAGTGTTTTCAACGCCTTTGATTGCTTGATTTTCAATGTTTACTTCTTCTTTGTTGCCCTGTTGCACCCTGCCATTTTTTGTTTGCACAATATTTTTGATTCATAGTTCTTTATTAGCTACCTCTTCTTCTGCAACTTGAACTCTCTTGCATATTTCCAAATAATGACCCACCATATTACAATGAGTACAGAATTCTCGTAAATTCTCATATTTCAAATCTAAATAAAAAAAAAAAAACTTTCTCTCTACCAACACTCTGTAACTTAGGGTATGCAATAGATTCATGTCAACCAAGACTCTCACATACTGGCCAAAAGACCTATTAAACATAGGCTTATTTGTTATAGCATCTATAAATAGTGGCAGAGCCAGAAATTTTATAGAGCCTGGACAAAAAAACTATCGCAAAACGTTACTTCCTTCCTGCGAATAATTTCACATTTCCTGCGGATATATCTTTCCTGGGGATCCTAAAATCCTAAGGTATTACCTCACCTTGGAACCTAAAAATCCTTGGCAAAATCTGCAGGAAATGTGTTTCCTGCGGAATTTACACAAAAATCCGCAGGAAAAGCTAAAAGTTTTAGTAATGGCTGGCTTGCTACAAAGAAAGTTGGAGCTGAACCTGGGCTAGTGCTCAAGCTAGCTGGGGGTGGCTCCGCCCTTATCTATAATTATGGGAGAACCTATGCTACTTGTTATTGCAGTGATGATCCAAGGCCTCTAATATTAATATTCCTGAGCTAATTACCCATAAATTTTCACCCAAACTTGTACTTATGTATTTTTTTTTTAAATTAGAGTTAAAGTCATTTTGTCATGCAAAAAAGTTTAAGCAAACATGTGAAGTTGCATCTAGTGATAGGTTTATGTTTTTATGATGTTTGTCGTATCCCAAATTTTGACCAGTTAAAATTTTGTATTCGTATTTTTAAATAGTTAAAACGTTTTATTCGTATTTTAAAAGTCAAGTAATTTTGTCGTCTCAGACGAAATTTCAGCAGAGAGGTATTTTAAAATACCTCATTTGGTTACCGAAAGGGACAATTTTAATAACTTTTTATTAGTTTATTATTATTTCTTTAGTTCTTTTTTTTAATTAATTATTTCATTTTTTTATTATTTCATTTTAAATTTTCATTTTTTAAATTAATTATTAACAATATATTATTTTTTTTTGTCTTTTTTAATGTATCTTTTAAAATCTTTAAAGAGTGTTATCTTTTAGTCTTGTACACTTGTCCAAATTCTATTGGTCCTGAGAAGAGTATCCAACGTTGTCCAAACTTTCTTTCCAAGCCAGTGTCATCCTCTGATTGGTTTGATCCAATCTGGCCAATTAGAGGCCAACACCTATTCTGCCTAACCCTAATTTGACAGTCTATAAATAGACTGTCATTAATGATCACTGTGGACGCGTCAGAAACCAGTCAAATCAGCAGTCACCAATCAAAACGATCAAAAACACTACCCCTTTTCTCTCTCATAGGTTTTAAGATCAAATCACAAAAAAATAGAAAAAATGAAGAACACCATCATCATTTCTATTTTCCAGTAACCAACACAATCTCACCAAATACAACCACAATTTCGAATCTACATACATAGGCACCAAAACGTCGAGAACAAACCGAATCAATAACAGTATCAACAACAAGAACGAATCAAGGAGGAACAAGTCCGAGTCCACATCGTTCAAATTGGCACTAAAGCAACATACAAGCTCAAACCGTGAACACATCAACAAATCCGAGATTCAAGCATCAACAGTAAGCACACAACAAAGCCGGTCGAGCCTCTAAGCGTTCAAACCGAACAGTTCAAAGAAGAATTAGGTAATGATTCAAGTTTTTCTGGTTCGACATTTTTGTAGATCTAGAGTTCTGGATTGATGTTTTCGAAAAAATAGTTTGAGAAGTGAGTAGAGGAGAAGAAGACGAAGGCTCAGATGTAAAAAAAATTCGAAAAAAAAGTTTAAAAAAAAAAAGCTCCAACGCGGCAGCCCTCCGGCCGACCACCGCGTCTACTCTGACCACCACACGCTTCTTCTTCTCCGGCGAACTGTTTTGAAGAGAGGAGGGAGAGCTTCTCTCTCTAAGTTTAACTTAGAGAGAGAAGTGTTTTGGTTTTTCTTTATTTTATGAATTTCGATTTTATAGTGTTCTTTTTTTAAATGCTTTTATGCACTTGGTTCCATAGTATCCAATATACCTTCATGATCTAGGCCGTTAGATATGAGATCTAACGGCCGATGATGATCCTATTTCTAATCATGTGCGCCTCCTTGTTTCTATTATCATGTACCTGTTTGTTTGAACCGACGGTCAGTGTGTTGTCATGTTTCTATTCACATGTATCCTTCTTTTTCTTGCCTATCATGAGTTGTTTGTGTTTGACCCTTTGATCTTTGATCCAATGGCTGAGATCAAACATCCTAAGCTCACTGGATCCTTGCTTAGGCCCAAACTGCTTTTAATTTCTCTACTGTTTTGCTATTTTCACCACTGTTGTTGCTTCCTGCACTTTTTTACACCTAATTTTTGTATCTAAGTCCAATAATATATTTTGCTATGTGTTAATTGTTTATTTACTGTTTTTTTTTATATATATTATTTTTGCATTGCATTTGTTCATCATCTCATGCATATTTATTTTTTGTCATTTTATTTTATTATCATTAAATTTTTAGTGTGTATAATAGGATTTGATGTAATTTAATTCATGCATTTTTTATCCTTGTCATTTATATTTCTCTTGGGACCATAAAATGTATTTTGGCTTGATGTAATACTCATATAATAAAACATGCGCTGACACCACAATTTATTTACCGCTTTATGCCATAAACCGTGATGAATTAGTGACAAACTAGGATAAATTTTTGGACTAAATTGAGAGCCTTAAAAAAGAACAACTAGTAATTTTAGGATGAAATTTTACTTAGGATCCAACATCCTTGGTAATTTCTCTCACATTTTATTTTTTTTACGTACGTCGAAACGCTTAGTTTTTTTTACTGTTAGCTTAGAAAAATCTTTTTTACCAAAAAAAATCAAATAGATCAAACTTCAAAAACATTTTCTTAAGAAACCTTGGATTTTAACCCAGAGTTTATTTTCCCTTTATTTTCTTAATCAAATTTTTAAGCAACTTTAATATCCATATTAGACTTGAATTTCTTTTAATTAAAATCATACAACCTCACTTCTTTTATTTTTCTATGCCTTTGAGGTCTTTCATCCCTTCTAAAAACCTTTTTTCAAAACTTTAAAATCAATCCAACCCACCAAATAAATTTTTAAGAGTGAACTACATTGGTTTTGATCCATTTTCTTTAAGGGTATGTAGGCAAATGACCCAATCCTTCCAAATCAAATAAAAAAAAACCAAAAACATACTTCTTCTCCCTCCATTATTTCACTTAGACATTTAGGCAAGTATTTTCAAAATAAGCGAATAACTTAGCACAAGATAAATTAGGCAAGAGGTTCCTACGGAGTACCGTAGTCGTTTAGGGTGCGTAAAACCTTCCCTTTGCAAAAACAATCCCCGGATCCATAATCTCTAAGGGTTTTTCTCTCTTTTTTCCTTCCCAAGAATAAAAGTAGAAAGTTCAAAGATTGACGATTCAAAACCAATCAATGGTTTGATATCCGAAAATCAAGAGCACAATGTTTATTAGCTAAATTCTCTTGATAATGTTTAATAGTACTGTATTAGTTATTTCCTAAAACATGTTAAAGCACCTAGTAATCCTTGTCTCATTGTGTCATATGTGTCTTTGTGTGTCAATTTTATCTTTGTGTGGGAAAACAATTTTTCTAGGTTCTTGATCCAATTCAAATTAGTTTGAATCATATCATTTATTCCTTGTGTATGCCTTGTTTGAATCGTATCACAAGGTTTTAATTCGTATCAACCTTCATCTAGGATGATTTGATTCAATTCAAATATTGCTCCAATCGTATCAACCTTCATAGCTCCAATTATGTCTATTTACACATATCAAAAATAGTGTTCAAAATAGAGTGTTGTTAGCATTCCTCTTAATATTTTATTTTTGATCAAGTAGCCTAGTGGCAAAAAATTCTCATAGTGGCTAAAAATTCTCATTTAGATGAATAAGTGGAGAATCTCTGGTTTGAACTCCAATCCCTACTAATTAATCTATGCTCACATGGTGCAACATCCCTACCAACACCAAAGCTACCCATTATTTTACGAGGTGGTGGCCAGATCTAAAAAAACAAAATAAATATATTTTATGTGCAGATGTGCTATTTTGACAATTTTTATTAACAATACTCTCTTTGTGGTTGTTTTTGGGATCAAAAGTTCCAAAATAAGACATAATACATCTATCAAACAAGTGAATATCTTTAACTTTCCTATTTCCACTAGATTTGACAAATAAACTCATTTACGGTAACTAAATATATTTTATTAGGGTAGCTAATTATAAAATATGTAAAGTTGTTCAAATAAAAGTGAAAAAAAATGGGGTAACCAAAGCTACTGCAATGATATGCATAGCTTCACCCATAATCTCTACCAATTAAACTAATGCTCACATGATATATATTTTATTCTTACGAAACAGTTCATTGCGTAATTTGAATTACTTGGTTTATGAACCATATACACCCTACTTCGTACAACTCCCATCGACGAAAGAATATTTGATTACACATTTGTATGATAAAAAGCAGTTAAACAAATAAGTGACTTTTATCATCAAAGGCGTTAAGGCAAGGTGCATAGGATCGATCATGAGATGATGTCAATTATTTCAACTAGACAACACAGTATATGTATATAGCAACCTAGTCCATCATTAGCTTCCAAGTAAATATGGACGTTTGATTAATGTACCAGCCTATGAAGCACGGACACTCCTCGAATTAGGCGTATCCCAGTATCGAACATGTGCCGTGTCCGACACCGACACGACACCAACACTTATAATTACGCTGAATTTTGTGACTTTATCAAACTATTAAATGTGTCGGCGTGTCAATGTGCGTGTCGTGTTCCGTGTCCATGCAGGTACCAGCCAAGTAAGAACATGTAGAAGATACAAGGTTTGTAATTTTTTATTCAATTAGGATTAAACAACGAAAAATAATAACATAGAGAATTCAAGCATCAATCCAAGACACCTAGACATTTGGTAGAATTCTTCACTGTTTAAAATGATAAAACTTCTTACACTCTTCTGTTAATTTGAATTCAAATATAAAATCGTATATGATTGAATAAAAAAAACATAAATAACAATAGGCAATCCCAAAAATATATTGAGTTGAGAATAGTTTTTTATCAACATAATTTATCAATTGATTACCTACTCTCATTGTTAATTTATATATAGCATCCTCTTCTCTTTTTATATTAAACTATGATTTTAGTTTTGAAAGCTTAATTATGCTTAAACTATTTCTTGTTAGAGTTCGCTCTAAATCGGCCAAAAGCTCAATCCGCCACCAATTAGGACCCACTTCTATAGATGTCAAACAAGCAAAACCTATATGAAGACATTTTATAGATGAGGTTTGAGACATTTTAGTTCCTATAATGATTTGTGAGTCACAGGGATGGCCCTTTCGTGTTGTCACTAATGAGTAGGGGTCGGATTATACCTTTTCCTCTTCGGCGGTCAAGTTTGACGTCGTCGGGCTGTTGTGTTGCTTCGGACCTTTCTGGATGGTGATTGTGATTCTAGACTATTTTTAGTCTTCCTCCTCCGCGCTGGAAGAAGGGTACTATTTGGTGCCTAGTTTGGGGCTCGAAAGAGTGTTTAACTTGTCGTCGTTCGTTGTAGAGAGAGGATGGTATGTGAGTTTGTTTCTGTGTTGACGGTTCATCCATTCACCGCAATGAAATCCTTTGATTAAGAGGCTGTTATGATCCACTTATGTTGTTTTTAAATTTTTTTATTACCCGTTTGGATAGACCTACATTTTTTTGTAGATATATTGAGTTAGGTTTATGTCCTTCAGTTTTTATTTTATTTTATGTATTTTCCCTTTTTTTTAATAATACATATGAGCACCCAACAAATGATTAGAGTTTAGTGGGATCACCTTCTATTATCTTTGATGTCATTATGCTATTAATTTAGTGGGGGGCGAAAAAAAACAAAGATTTGTCGCCACTCTCCAACTTTGTCTCTTGGATGACCAAGAAATGCGTCTTTTGGCCAAGCATTAATTCCTTTTTTTTTTTTATTTCTTTTCAAACTCCCCCAATCTTCGCACGTTAAAAGTTGTAACAATCATTGATCACAAACTATTATGTCTCTTTCTTCATTTCTCCATCGATTCTTCCAAATCCACTAATTTGTTCAATGTCGCACCATCCATTGTTGTGAAGGGGAACCCAAACGAGTTTTTAAGGTAAAAAACACGAGCCACCTCAACCACTTTCAGAGAAGAACCCCCACCTGTGGGCAAAGGTGATTCTAACACTGCTGAACTTGAATCCCCCATCAATAATCTAAGCCATGAAGCAAGTGTGGATTGAGCTGCCCCACTAACAACTCTTGTAATACACCCTTATTAATTGTAGTTAATGAAGTAGTTAATTGAAGTGAAGGTAAATATTCTCTCCATTTGTTAAAATAAATGGACACACAATTTTTTTTATAGAGGATCCTACCATTAAGTGGATACCACCTTTATTGGTTATTTTATATTTTTTCCAAACTTCTTTGTGTCTATATTTCTTCAAATGAAAGAAATAAATGATCCTAACTTAAATTCAATAAATAATGGTATATTTGTGGAAAAAATAAATACTATATTGATATTCTAAAATGACAATTATTTTGAGATACAGTAAAAATGGCAAAAGAGACGATTGAAATAAGATTGAGAGAGTAATAAATGTAAAAAATAGTTTAAAAACTATACTACACTATTATTAGGCTCATATGAACTCCTAGATATGGACCCATTTTCAACCAAGGGAAAAAGGCCAAATGCCCATGGCCATGGTTCTTGTTGCTCAAGAAACAAATCCTCTGGAACACAAATCGCTCCATGAGCACACACAATCCCCACGCCTACCATCATAGCATAGACAATCACCGACACAACACTCGTCACCACAACCACCACAACAGTTGCTACAATCAGCACAACCAGTAACTCATTTTTCGAAAACACACGGTCGAAGATCACAAGTTTCTTCTCGGGTGGCCGGAGAATGTAGAGAAAAAGCCACGCACCGGCAAGGGAAATAAGGAGAAGGAGCGAAAGAGGACGCGAGAGGAGGAAGGTTGCGAGAACCAACGCTAACACAATGATGTAGTTGATGCGGAAGTAGTAAACGTTCTTCCGGATTCGGAAAAAGGCTTCCGTGAGTGATTTTGGAATGGAGATAGTGCTACGGTCTATGAGTTCGGTCCATTGACGGCGGTGAACATGGTGGTGGAGATTCGTCAGAGAGGCTCTGAGAGTCGTGATGGCTATGGCTATGGGGACTCTGAGCTTCTCCGACGACATTGTTGTTTGGTATTTGTTTCATTTTCATTGATTCATTTTCATTTCTTTTAAATGATGGAGTTTAGAGTTCGTGATGCAAGCTAGAGTTGTTGACTTTTTGTTCAAAAATGCATGAATCAAGATATAAAATTGTATTGCTTGATTCTTGGGTAATTACATGCATGTTGTGAATTGATAACACGTGAAGAAGAAAGTTCCTAGTCAATGAATTGCAGATTTAGAAACTTTGATCATATAGCCTTTACGTATTGTTAAAGGATTTAATTAATTTATATAACATGTGCATGGAATCAAATCATGACACATAGATAATTTTGAGAATATTTTAGGAACTAACCTAAAAACATGACACTTTAGTGTTATTTGATTGGTTGTATGTGTAAAAAAATGTTACCGGATCCATGCATAATTATGCTTAATTGCGGGTTTGGTCATTACCAAATTAGCGAAATCAGTCCTTCTATTTCAATTTTCCCCAATTTGGTCCCTCAATTGAATTTTCCCCAATTTTTGTTCTCTGTTATTATCTTCTATTGTTTTACTTCTTGTTCTTGTTAGAAGCTTCTTTTTCCGTCCTCCATGGCTTCGGCATGTTCGATTTTTCTTCGTTTTGTTTGAATCTTCTTTTTCTTCTTCCATGACTTCTCTGTTGTTTTAGTTACATGGTACAAAACTTCCAATTTGTTTAATTGAATTGATGAGAAGATGACAGAACTATCAAATGAAGTTATATTTTGTCTCTTTTGAGAATGATTGATGATTTGAAGAAGAAGGACAATGTGTCAAGAAACCATGATGATGAATTGAAGTTGAAGTTAATTAAGGACAATGTGTCTTGGGTGTTGACTATTGTACTTTTGAAAGGATTAATGTATTATTGAAGTAATTGAAAGGGTTGGTTGTATTAAAATTAGGTATGTAGTGTCTAATGGGGTAATTTAGGCAGTAAGTCCATTGTAATGTAACTGTGTATTAAAATTTATTATGAATGGATGTTATGTTGTTGAAACTTTTGAACATAACTGTGTTTTATAAAAGGGCAAATAACAAGAATTACAACCAAAGTTCCTCAAAAGCTGAAAATTAGTGCAAGAAATTGGTTTGAATTTTGTTCCGTGCCGGCTACAAGACACGACAAGCCAAGGCCCAATCAACTAAGGCCTAGTAAGGACATACCCATGATGGCAATGGGACAGGTTAAGCTCCATGTGGAGCACCACACTGGAGCACACTTCAGTTCATCTGAGCCGTTAAGGTCATCTCTAACCGCCTCCGACAGAAGCATCATATTTCATGGAGACGATTATTCTCGTACACACATATATAAGGGTGACATAATGTCACCCCCAAGGTACAATTCACTTTTACCCCACTTTGCACATATCCACCTCATTCTCATACTGACTTAAGCATCAGAGTTCTAACGTGCTTGAAGGCACAAGTCTCCTCCGCCGTGAAGAGCACTGCGAAGGATCACCTCCACCACAACAGAGCATCAAGCACAACCGTGTTCTTTTCTCGATCTTCATCGGACATATCAAATTTCAAAACTTGTTTTACTTATAACACAAAAAGTCAAATACAAAAACACAAAGGAGTAGTAGAAGATGGGGATGAGACGATGAATGCATGTGAGAATCATGGAAGTGAAACGAAAAGAAGTTTCGTTAGGGTTCAATTTTTTATTGGCCTATTTATACATTTAGTCCCTCCTAATAGTGGTTACTTGAGTTTTGGTCCCTGGATTTGCCAATCCTTTCAAATCTGACGTCCAAATTTTAATCACTTGTGTTTTGGTCCCTAATGTTATTTAATCATAGACACATCACTAATTAGCAGACTTGATAGTGCTGACTGTATTTATCACTTGTGTTTTCGAAGTGAAAGGACAAAAATACCCTTATTTTCATTCCAAACCAAAAATCCAGAAAACCAATCCCAATCTTCATCTTTGTTAACCTTAAATCCACCACTAACACCCACTGTCATACCACCACTATCACCTTACCTCTGAAAAACCGAACAACAACAACAACACAATCAATAAAAGGATCATATTGAATCACAACCTAAATTGAATCGCAACAATATCATTTCAACCTCAAGTGATTCATATTTGCAGGTCAAATTTGAAAGAATTAGCAAAATCAGGGACCAAAACTTAAGTGACCCCTATTTGCAGGGACTAGATGTATAAATAAGCTTTTTTTTCCAACACGACCCAATGATGAAACACTTGCTGCCATTGCAAATCCTCGTCTTCGCCTCGGTGGTCGTTCCTTACCAATAGGCCGATTATGTCTTATATGATGATGGAAAAATTGAAACTTTTTTGAGTCCTTCAAGGGTGTCACAATTCAAGAAATTAGGCCAGGCCTTTATACTTTCCACCTAAACCATCATCTTGATTTGCAGAGAATCCTTAAGAAAGCTCCCTGGTACTTTGATAGACATCTATTAGTTCTTGATTTTATCCTGAAGAACGATAATCATTATTATGCCTCTTCATTGCCTTTGAAGCAACTAATTTACTCCACAACAAATCATATGGAAGAAATTTAGATCTTAAGTTTGACATAACATAGGCATTTGACACTCTAGAATGGTCATTCCTGCTAAAATTTCTTAGAAGTTTTGGGATTCAATGATGCTTTTTGTAACTGAATTCATTTGATTCTAAAATCCGCTTTCTTCTCAATTTATATCAATGGAAAATCACATGGATACTTCAATGTTAATCAAAGAGTCAGGAAGGGAGATCCTCTCTTCCTTATCCTATTATGCCTAGCTGAGGATGTTCTCGGTAAAAGCATTTCAAAGCTTGTGGATGAAGGAAAGTTAGAAAGAATAAAAGGAACAAGGAATATCTATGTACCTTCTCATTCATTTTTTGCAGATGATATGATGAAATATTGCAATGGCAAAATCTCAGGATCGAAAGTTCTTAAAGACTTATTCAGAAGACATGCTTTAAGTGCATGTCAAGTAACTAATACTGCAAAATCAACTATTTTCTCCACTTCGATTTCTCATAATAGACTTGTTCAGATATTCAATCTTTTAGATTTTAAAATTGGTTCTCTCCCCTTTATTTACTTTGTTTCCTACTTTATCTCAAATTGTGCAACAAGTCATCATCCCTTTAGATGATAAACATGCATACTCCTTCAAAATGCAGTAATATCAAGATTTACATTGGGCAAAAATAATATGGAGTACTAATGTCCCTCCCTTTAAATCTCTTTTTGTGAGGAGATTTATGCATGAAACTCATTTTCTAATGTTTTCTATACATTTAGTAAAAAAGTATTTTATACAAAACTAATTTTATAATGTTTTTATTAATTATTTTTCCATTTAAATATTTGTGAAAAATAGAAATAATTTATTTATTTGAATTTGAATTTGAATTTTTTATTAAATTAATATTTATTAATTTTATTGAATTAATTAATTTTTATTAAAAGTTGTATATGCAAAGTGCATCAACTATACATTAATAGAAAAAAGAGCAAAACAAAAGAAAGGGGGACTAACACCAAAACTTTTCAAACATTTACAAGGTAAGTGTAGCCTATTTCTAGTAAATATTTATTGTATTAAAGTTCCTTTGTGTTGGTCTAGTGGTATTGAAACCAGATCTTAAAGTATGTTCATCTCAATGTCTCATATTCGATTCAAGTCGGTGTTAATTTTGGTGGGCTAGTCTATACAGAGATTTAATCTGGTAG
>Ga0315914_1008259_pt1 | contig 13997 bp, 7 predicted proteins | sample MpolenodulesMG_FD_203920 | JGI IMG/M metagenome (GOLD analysis project Ga0315914, IMG submission 203920) | Medicago polymorpha root nodule microbial communities from Los Angeles, California, United States - elongated nodules | ecosystem: Host-associated > Plants > Roots > Nodule | place: USA...
TAAGCCTTTATAAAATGAATGATTCATAACTACCACTAACTATTTAAATAGCGGTAATGGCATTTTTAAAAGTTTGAGATGCTGGTAAGTAATTTAAGATGCCTAAAAGAGCAATTTTCCCTAGAATTTGGGATTGGGCTTCTCTATGGAATCTAAATCACCTTGGTTACAAGTTTTTATTTATTTTAAAAAAAAATCCAAAATCTTAGAAAATGTTTCTATTTAGGCCACACAAAAAATTTGATAAATTAGGGGGCTATAAATTAGTTAATTGATTAACAGGTCTAAAAAGTCCTACTGTAACAATGAGTCCTCACATGCATGCAAAGAAGAGGTACATCTTTTAAGAACGGTTAATCATTTAACTGAGTTAAAGAGTGATTGTTCTTAACGGCCACTCAATAGTGAAATGTACTTAACTACTAATGAGAGTATTTTCAGAAGTTTGATGTACTTGTGAGCAATCCAATATGCGTAGAGAACAATTTTCAATTCTAGGTCATGTCAAATAGCTAACTGATCTCCCCAAGTATTTATATTATATTTTTTGTTATATTGTTGGTGTCATTAAAATAGATAAATATGGTTAGTTTGGTTTGTTATAATTTGAAAGTAACCAATATTTATATTTATACTTTTCATCAAAATCAAAATTTTATAAAAAACACCGTTTTGAGCTGACTTTTTCTCCTTTCAATTATACTCTTAAACAAATTTGACAATAAGAATGTTATTTTGTTGCTATCATTCAAAAAGATAAGAATTTGTTATATTTTTTTGAAAGATATTTTATTTGTTATATTGTTGGTATCATTGAAAAAGATAAATATATATAATTTCTTACAATATGAAGGTGTAAAATATATATTATCTATACATATACTTTTAATCAAAATTTCATAAAACTATTCTTCGTAATTTATATGCATAAGCACAATAAGAAGATAGGACTGACGGATATTGATTGTCAAATATACCCTTAAAGAGAATACATGGTTTTGGGGTTAGATTTTGCACTTTCAAGTGTACCCTTGAACAAATTTAAGAAGATAAAAATTTATATTATACTTGTTATATTGTTGGTGTCATTGAAAAAAAAAGTATAGTTTGTTACAATATGAAAGTGAAAAATATCTATATCTATACTTATAATCAAAATCAAAATAATTTTAATCATAATCAAGATTTTATTTTCTAGAGGAAAAACAAAATTTTATAAAAATCATTGTTCACAATTTATATATGCATACACAATAAAAATAATGGACAAATGGACAGAAAGTGCTCGTTTAAACGCTAGTATACATAAAAATGATTTATCAAAATGACTCTAAAATCAACATTAAGAAATAAAATAATTAACTCAAAAGAATTCAAAAACTACATTCGATTAGAAGACGTGAGATGTTTATAATTTCAACCGTGAAATTGTCTATCCAATATATAATTGATGTAAACATACAATCGTAGAGTAGTTAAGCAGTACTAAACATTGATACACATTGTAGCCAATAAAACATTGATACACATTGAATTGAACCAAAAACCGAAAATAATCTCAATATTCAAGTAGGCATAGCATAACGGCACAAAGGGCACACATGACTTGTTTGTAGCCATTTTACAATACAATCATGGTGAAATATATGACCGCATGCCATTGTTGAAACCTTCACGTCATCACTATCATCACTACCACCTTCTTCCAATTCATCATGAAACCTCTGCATGCATATGCAACAATCCCTAGGAAGTGAGCAGGCTTTCAAAGACGAGATGGCTTCATTGGATGCAGGAGTTGTATTTACAAATTGCATAGACTCTTCTATCATCTCTTCATCAGTTCTTGATCTTTCTTCATCTGGATATACATCCACGCAAATATGCAGAACCACAGGGAAAATAATCCCTCGATGAAAATTACTCGTTGGTCTTGGAAGTGTAACAAAAGGCCCAGAGATGTTGAATATCTCTTTAACAGTAGGTATAAGATTTTCTGACAATTCAGCAAGGTTCCAATGAGTTAAATAGGGCGAGGATAATTGACTTAAGCAAAACAATTGGAAGATTTGGTTGTGGTTGAAGAACTGATTGCAGTTTATATATATTGGTGTTTCTAACATGGATGATACCGTTCTAAGACTATTTGGAGGGTTTGAACAATTTCGAATGACAATGGAGACATCAAACCTAAAAAAATCTGATGTGTATGTAGGCTTGTTTGGTTGGTTAAAAACATCAAAAGCATCAAAAGAGTACTCAACTCTTCTTGCCATAGGAATCAAATTTTTTCTTTCTTCTGGTTCTTTCTTCACGTTTTTTGCTATTAGTATTAGTTTTGGCCTCTAGGTTTTATTTATAGGTTTTATAGGAAAAGTGATGCCTATCTAAAACGGAGTAAAGATAGGATCTGCGAAACAAATCAATCTTTTTTTTAGGGAAAAACATAATGTGGTCACTACTCACTTCACTTTAAATTCTATTTTAATTTTCTTTTACCGAAAATTCTATTTTGACTTTTGTTTTGTTTTGAAAGAGTTCTATTTTGAGTTTAACATTAGGTCCATTGTGCTCACAAATCTTCAGATAAAATCATCAAATTATATGGATAGGGCTAAATGCCTCAATAAAAGAAATTAAAATAAGATAGGGTCGTAATTTTTATTTGAAAATTGAAAACAATACAACAATATTTATACTATATATAAAGATAATAAGGGGTTTTGGGAGAATTTTGGGTTGACTTTTCTGTTATTCCAACTCTTAAATAAATTTTTCTATAATAATGTTATACTGTTGGTGTTATTAAAAAAGGATACGAATTGTAACAAAAAAAACGATAAGAATATTTGTTATATTTGCTACATTATTTTTGTCATTGAAAAAGATAAATATGGTTTGCTGAGTTTGTTACATTTGAAATTCACAAATATCTATACTTATAATTTTAATCTATATCAAAAAGTTTATAAAAGATATCGTTTGTAATTTACATGCAAAATTTCTATAAAATACAATTGATATTCTACACGCTAGCGCAATAAAAAGAGAGAAAACGTGCCCGTCTTTTCGCTAGTCAATATAAATTTTATAAAAACAAATTTACCTTTAATATCTTTTTTTTCAAATTCAAATTTAAAAGCATATAATTAAATAGAAACAAACAAATTAAAATTAAATAAATATTTTACAATAATATATCTATATAAAGTATAGATCAAATTACATCGATGTTACATTGCTCAATATCATTCTACATGTTATATATACTTTTTAAACCTGGTCGTTTGATTGTAATTTCATATCAAATTGATCATCCAGGTAAATTTTTAGTAAATCTAGAGTCTTCTATATCTATATCTATACTATATATAAAGAAAATAGTCTCTTTTGACTCTATTTTGTTGGCTTTTTCTCCTTCCAAAATTATCCTCAACTTTCAATACAAATAACACATATAACAAATAGATAAGAGTAAATTCAAATATTAAAACAAAATGTAATAAATTGTATATGTCGGATTTTTTCCATATCATTTAAAAAAGATAACGGATGAGAGTGAATTCAAATATTAAAAAGTGTAACAAAGACGATATTTTTTTTGTTACGACACAAAACATATTGTGTAACAAACGCGATATGAGTATATGTATAATTTTTTTTTTTATCCTTAAAAAAGTATAACAAACTAGGCCCCGTTTGGTTTGAGCTTATTTTGAGCTTATGAAAAATAGCTTATGTAAATAAATGAACTTTTATTTTAATTTATAAGCTCTCACTAACGAAAATTGTATCTTCATAAACGGTTTTTTCATAAACTACCTTAAAAACCTATAAATAATGTATAAAAACTTATTTATTTGTATAAGCTGTTTTATATAAGCTCTAAAATAAGCTAATCCAAACAGGCATTAGATCAAGTATAGTTCAAGTACAATGTCAATTGATGATCGAAATATGATTTGTGATATAACATTATGTCGTAATATGATTATGTAGCGAAACCCTATTTATGAGATAAAACATGTCGTACATTTTTTTGACAAAATTTTCACAAATTACTTAATCAATAGGATTGAGAATTTTATTAATATTAATTATGACGAATAATATTTATACTAAAGAATGATATATCTTTTATGAAAAAACTATATAATGATCGTTAATTGTTAAAAGCATTATAAATAAATCAGTGTAAATCATGGATATTACATCCTCTAGTGATATACATTAATCGTCAACAATGCATCCATTTAAACCGCATTCAACTTCGCTTGTTACCATAACAAACTTCACTCACATTAACCAAACAAAAACAAAATGTAGTAATTTAAGATTAATACACACACAATATGTCTCAATGTTTCTGTGATCCGAACAATTCTGAGCTAGAAGGATCATTTCCACTTGCATCAAATTCCAACACCAAAGAACACAAAATAGTGTCATGCAACAATTAATCTAAAACCAAATTTGAAGACCATAACCAAAATAAACAAATGCACTATCCTTCCCATCAACGCATGATCCACACAGGCTCAAGAAGCATCACTACTTGGTTGATCTTAATCACAATTGTATTATACATTCTTTATTCTTCCAACATTCTTCTCTTCAACAATGAACAAGAATGTCCAACGACAACGACCACTTTAGATGACACAACACAAGATGATGTTCACATGACTAGTTACAACATTTCCTCGACTTCGGATAAAAACATTGAACACAAAGTATTACCAATAGAAAACAAAGAACAAATGCAAGATGAAACTGAAAAAGAAACGGAACAAGAGCAAGATGATTTTCGTGAAGGAGAAGGAGAAGAACAAGAAAACAAATCACCTATCGTTGTTCGGTTAACACCTCAACAAATGGCTCAAAGACAAGATACTCAGCTGAAACACATTGTTTTTGGGATAGCTGCTTCATCAAATTTATGGAATACAAGAAAAGAATACATCAAAATATGGTGGAGGCCAAAACAAACAAGAGGTGTTGTTTGGTTAGATCAAAGAGTGAGTACACGAAGGGACGAAGGACTACCTGAGATTCGAATCTCAGGCGACACTTCTAGATTTCGGTATACAAATCGACAGGGACAAAGATCAGCATTGAGGATATCAAGGGTTGTTACAGAGACATTGAAGCTTGGAATGAAAGATGTGAGATGGTTTGTGATGGGAGATGATGATACTGTTTTTGTCGTTGATAATGTTGTTAGAATTCTTTCAAAGTATGATCATAGACATTTTTATTATGTTGGTAGTTCTTCTGAGAGTCATGTTCAGAATATTCATTTTTCATATGCTATGGCATATGGTGGTGGTGGATTTGCTATAAGTTATCCATTAGCCGTGGAGTTGGCTACGATGCAAGATCGTTGTATTCAGAGGTACCCTGCTTTGTATGGTAGTGATGATAGAATGCAAGCATGTATGGCTGAGTTAGGTGTGCCACTCACAAAGGAAGCTGGATTTCATCAGGTAAATTATTAGAGATTTTTTAAGTGATTGCGGTGTTCTTTGATGGACAATGTGATAAAATATATAGTATTGGTTGAAAATATTTTCATAATATAATAAAACATATGAACATGTATGCTTGGCATATTTTTGCATATGGATCATAGTTTACCGACAATGGTTCTTCGAGCTCATGAGCCCCTGTGGTACGATTCAAAGGTAATCTTGAAATAGGACCATAGTATTTTTAAACACGGTAATATGTAAATCCTATGCTTGAATAATAGAAAGGTATTGCAATCGCTTTATAGTCAAAGACGTAGGCACAGTTGGCTTGGATCTCGTGTGTTCTCGGTTTGTGTAAACAATGTTATTATTATAGTCCTTATTGAAAATACTTGAAAATTTTAATTATCTTTACTTTATGCAGTATGATGTGTATGGAGATCTATTAGGCCTTCTAGGTGCACACCCTGTGGCTCCACTAGTGTCATTACATCACCTTGATGTAGTGCAACCAATATTCCCAAGTATGTCAAGAGCGCAGTCCATAAAACATTTAATGGAATCTATCAACCAAGACTCATCCAGCATCATGCAACAATCAATATGCTACGACAAAAACAGGTTTTGGTCAATCTCAGTTTCATGGGGATTCATGGTTCAAATTCTGAGGGGAGTTTTGTCACCAAGAGAACTAGAAATGCCATCAAGAACTTTTCTGAATTGGTATAGAAGAGCTGATTATACTGCATATGCATTCAACACAAGGCCTGTTGCTAAACATCCTTGTCAAAAGCCCTTTGTTTACTACATGAGCAAAACTCATTTTGATACTGCTTCTAGACAAATTGTTGGTGTTTATTCTCGTGACCAAACTAAGAGTCCTTTTTGCCGGTGGAGAATGGAATCACCTGAGAAAATTACTTCCATTGTTGTCACAAAGAGACGCGATCCTTTGCGCTGGAAAAAGGTAAGGTTGCTCATAATTTTTTATATTCAGAGATCAAACTTTAATACTATCCAAACAATTTGATTTCAACTAAAAATGCATTAGGTATGTTTAGATTAGCTTATTTGAGCTTATCTAATGACATAAGCACTTGTGAAACTGTTTGGAAAAGTTTATGAAAACAAATTATGACATGACATGTCCACAAGTTGTTTCCAACTTGTTTCCACAAGCTCTCCATGGTGCTTATGAAAACAGCTTATAGGATTGTAGTCAAATGTTTGACTTCATTTTATTTTTTGTTATAGAAGTAGCGTATAATAAGCACTTATATGACAAATGTTTATGATATATGTGTTTAATTAAATTGTTTATCCAATCTTATCTCTTACTATTTATGATGAAAGTTTGTGATATATGTGTTCAATTAAGTTGTTTATCCAAATATACTAAGCCATATAACCAAACACAATTTATATTCATTCTTCCATTAAGAAACCTCACTTTTGCAATTTTTAGCTAATATCTATATACTAAAGGGAATTAATGTTTTAAGATTTTCTTGATTGAAATGGATGATATTATGAAGTCAATATTTGACTTGTTTTGCAGTCACCAAGGAGGGACTGTTGTCGAGTTCTGCCATCACGTAAGAGCTCGACTCTATTCTTATGGGTAGGCAATTGTCGACAGGGCGAAGTTACTGAATTGTAGCTGTGACAGACATATATGGAGCATGCTGGAAATAGAGCTTCAAACTATATTTCCAATTGCTAGCCTCAAGCTGCATCAGTAAGACACCAGAGGACCAGAATATCACATGCTAATGTTTTGTTTTTTTACAATTTTTGTTTCATTTTCTACTCATGTGTAAATTAAGCAAACTTGAATTTTTTTATGGTAGAAGGTGTCATTTGATCCATGTAACCGATCTCATTTAGTCAGAAAATGCTTGGTTGCTATTGTTCTTGTCGTTGTTGTGTTCATTCTTGTTTCCGAGTGTGAGAACACTAGTTGTTTACAAACACAATAATCTTGAACAAAAGAATGTCTCTAATAAATTGCAAATAAGTAACAAATTTTTTTAAATGTGAAATATCAATAATGTTAAGTTGAATCCTTGAAGGCTTCAAACCAATCTTCACACTCTTGAGGGGAAATTAAAGTTTGAGTTAAGTTGCAATATTCACATTCAGTAATAATATGCTAAATGATTTTTATGTCCATACTATATATCTTCCTTTTTAGAAGGGAGACTATATTTGTATTGATAGCTAATGAAATTCAATTAATAACAAGATCACAAAGTCATATATAGCTAAAGCCAAACACTAAGAAATTATCCAAATCAAGAATCCTAATGAAAAGCATCTTCAATGCAAAATAGTAGCCTGGCATGTTCAAAGAGGAAGGGGGAGGGAGCTAAAAAGAAGAATTTTTCTTTGTGAAATACTTGAGATTTTAAGAGGAACCTATTGTCTCCTATAAAGCAAAAAAAAATTGACAATTGGGCACATTACAATGTAATTGTCTCAAAACACTACTCCACTTGTTCTAATCTCTGAATTTTTCTGTCTCAACCATTACTAGTAACACATCTTTGACCTTCGCTCCTATTTCCTTAAGAGGAACCATTTCATGAGCTTTGTATCGGATGAACTTGTGGATTGTACTGATGTGTAGCAATGTAATTTAGAACTGTGGCCACATCGGCTATAGAAGGTGGCACATCAAGCTGCTCCTCCAGAACACACATAGCAGCAACAGTGAGAGCTCGGTACAAACCCCACACTGGATATCGACCTTCAAGCAATGGATCCACCAACTCTGAGAATCGCCGGTCTCTGATTAACGGCCATGCCTGCAAACATATGCATAAAAAGCACAGTGATCTCAAACAACATAACAATGTCATAATGAATCAGCAAACTTAAAAAATAGATGCCTTTCTTCATCATAATCAGACTACTTAGTGAAACATAATGTGTTCAATGCTAAAAGGGATATATAAAAAGCTCGGTGAAGCCTAATGGACACTTATATTCTATTATAGCCATACAAAGAGAAATAGTCACTGCAAATAGCATTAATTTAAGATGTAACAGAAAAAACAAGAGCCTAGAAAAAGAATTTGGAAAGGAAGGTCATTCACAACCTTGAAGACAATGTATCCTACAAAAATTAGGCCTTCGATGAAGATTTGCACCAACAGCGCGGTTAATACAACTTTGTCAACAACTGAGGCAACAAATGTGCCAGTTCCACTTGAAATATCAGAGGATTGACAACAATTTTCTTTGTGTATGAAGTAATACTCCAACAACTAGAAAAGGAAAGGCAATGCAATCGCAACACTATTTATTGCACATCAAATTTAGATATTTGGAAGTACTTCATAAAAATTTATTGCAGGAAATATGGTAATCTAAGTCTCCAATTTTTCTATTATCATACACTTCAACTAATTTGAGTTTCCTTAAATACTACCAATGGAAAATTCACATATTCAACCAAAGACGTGATAATCTAGCTTCAAAAAAGTTCTAGCCAACACACTTTTACAGCATGCAAGACATTGGTATGAACAAAAGATACAATTTTTAGCAACTTAGTTAGGTAAAAGATAATTGACATACCCATGCAACTAGAATTTGTTCATCAGCAGGTCTTCTATAATCGATGGCCTTTCTGCCTGTAATGAGCTCCAAAAGAACAACACCGAAGCTATAAATGTTAGACTTGACTGTCAATGGACCCATCATTGCGTAATCCAGAGCACCATACCCATATGAGCACATAACACTTGTCGAAAAAATCTTATTACCAATTGGGTCTACTTTTGCAAAGCCAAAATCAGTTAGCTTGGGATGATAATCTTCGCCTAACAAAATGGTGGAGCATTTGAGGTCACGGTATATGACGGGAGGCTTCATTTCATCAAGCAAATGCTCCAAACCTCTAGCTACACCAACAGCTATTTTCATTCTTGTGTTCCAATCCAGTGGTTTTTGTCCGGGCGAAAGATCTGAAAAAATGATGTAGAGGAAAAAGATAAGCAATGAGGACAAAGAATACTTTTGCCAATTTATTTTGCACACGTTTGGTTTGACGGTGAGTTCGACATAATACACTATGCCACTAAGATTTTTGCTAACGTTATATTTGGAGCTTTAACAAAACCGCGGTGCCACCGTGATTTCGCTAAATTCACCACCAATCCAGACATGCACTCTATTTTATATGAAGACAAATGAGAAACTAGGAATTTAAAATAACCATATAGCATACCATGCAAATGGTTCTCTAAAGATCCTAATGGCATATTCTCATAAACCAATAGCCTTTGCTCTCCCTCAGCACAAAACCCAATTAACTTGACAAGATTTGGGTGTTCCGCTAAACTGAGTCTTAACACTTCAGAAACAAATTTCCTTTTTCCTTGAAGCACAATAGGATCAAGTTGCTTTATTGCAACAACCTACACCAACAATAAAATGTCTCAATCTCACCAATTATAAATGTGCAAATTAACATGAAACTATTTTGCAAAGAGCATAAATGTGGAAGGCATTACAAAATTACTATGATTTTTAGGGGTGGGCAAAAAAACCAAAAACTGAACTGAACTGTTAAACTGAATTGAACTGAACCAAAAAAAAAACTGAACTATTACTAACAGTTTTGAAACTGAACTAAGTTCAGTTCAGTTCAAAACAGTTCAGTTCGATTCGAAACAGTTCAGTTCAGTTCGGTAACTAAAATTCAATTTCATTTGTTTTTTTCATATTTTTTTCAAAGGTATCAATAATAACAGTTCAGTTCGGTTTGAAACAGTTCAGTTCAGTTCGAAATGCAAACAGTTCAGTTCAGTTATTTTAAATTTAGCAAACAGTTCAGTTCAGTTCGGTTCAGTTTTCATCCCGAACTGAACCATGCCCACCCCTAATGATTTTATGGGAACAATTTATAACGAACCTGATTTATTTTCTTGATGTAACCTTTATAAACCTTTCCAAACCCTACTTCACGAACAAAGCAATCTACCCTGAAATTCCCTGTTGCAACAGCAAGCTCATCAAAAGTAAATTTCTTTGCGACATTTCCATCCGTGGAAACCCCGTCTTTTAAATCCAAATTCCTCACGTCCAAGGAAAGTTGATCATGTTTAGAATCGTCTTCTCTTTCATCTTCACTTTCATCATCTGCAAAAAAATGACATACAAAATAAAGAAAAAACACCATACAAATCAAAGAACATGTGAGGGATAGAAATCAAACAAAGGTGCGCATCATCAAAAACTGATAAAAGTGCAAAATCACAGCCCCACTATGATTTATTATTTGAACCATTCCAACCAGACAAGCATCCAATAGAAGGAAAAAAAACGATATAGAATATAAATAAACAATTAGAATCTGAACTTCAAAATACTCCATCAATACTCAAAATTCATCAGAGAGAGAAAGATATTCTACTATGTGAAAATGTTTCTCTCACCAATAAAATTTTTCGTGATATAAAAACATGAATGGTCACAAACTCTAAACCATAAAAAATTGCAAAATAAAACATAAACAGTTACAATAAAAATTCCACATGGCACAAGAAGTAAAAAAAAAACAGAAGTATTCGATAATTTGCATCATGAAAAACAAACTCCCTCTAAAAAAACAACCTTTGATATAACAGGAACAGTCATAAATCCTAAACAGGAACAATAACAAACTCTAAACATTAAACTCTAACCCTAAACCATGAAAAAATTGCAATATAAATCAGTTGCATCAATAACTTGCAAATGAAAAAAAACTGAAGTATTCAACAATTTGCATCATGAAGAACAAATAAGATCATTGATAAAACAAACAACCTTTGATTGATCTATGACACATCCACCTCAAGAATTTCATTTTGGTAAAGTAAAAGATGAGAAACAAAATGAACAATAAAAAGGAATACAAGGAAATATATAGGAGCATAATTGTGTTGTTTATAAACTAGGAAACAATTTTGCAAACATTTAATGTGGATGAAATTTTGAACAGATTCAATGCAATCACAATTATTACAAAAAAAAAAAGGAAAATAAAGGATTGTGGCATTTTAACATGGTATACTTGTTGAGTAAGGGATTGGTGCGCAACCTTGTACTCCCTATGGAAGATGTAGAGACCTGCAACCACGCTATTGATCCTTTAAGGTTAATGCAGCTCGATCTTTCATTAGACAAATATGATAGTTTATTTTCATAAATCAAGTTGCTCAACCGGCAAACATGCATTGTTAAGACAGACGCTGTGATTCTCGACTTGTGTGTGAATTTCTAACTCTAATGACGATTTTATTTCGTCTATCTATCTAATTTAATAATTATTTAAATTATTGTTAAAAAATAATTATATTTTATTAAAATATAAAAAATTACTATAATATGAACGATATTGAATATTATTAAAAAAACTTATTTTAATATTTTTTTAGGAAACTTTAAAAAAGGTTATTTTAATCTTATTGGTAGAAAAAATTGAAAAATAATATATACCAAAATTGATGTATACCTTTTTATATACAATTAAATGCAATAACGTCTATGTCTTCAATAATTTTATTTTACTAATTACTGAATTTTTAATTTGTCAAAACTGGGGAAGGGAGCGAGTTCAGTTGTGGGATAGGTATAACATGGCCAAAAATTATTTCATCCAAAAATCAAGCTTTGGTTCTCTTGAACAAACCGTCTTTGGGTGAAACTTATTAACCACTTAGTCTAATGGCTTGTTTTGTATATTACTTTGATCATATAGACTAAATATTTACTTTAATTTTTAATTTTTCTTAGGTGAATTAATGTATATTAACTTTAACATAAACCTTTCAATAAATTTAATACTTTTTTAAGGTAATGAATTTAATAATTTTTTTAGAAAAGTAATTTAATTTTTTACTTTTCCTTGTTAAATATGCACATGTAATACTATTCCATTAATAGTTTCTTCATTAAAAATATTTTTTGGTCCCTTATCTTTATTTCATGGTTCATGTAAAGCCCCTTGTTTAAAAAAAGATGCAGATAGGTCTCATAATTTGTTTAATTAGTACTACATTAGTTATTTTCATCCATCAACGGCTAACGACGTTAAATGAAGTATATGTGACATCTCATTCTTCCGGTTTAAAAAAACCCCTATAAATCAAAATTAGGGTTCATTGGAACCATTTTTTCTCCAAATTCTTCACCCCAAATTAAAGATATCGTAACCAATCTTCTTCCGTATCTAAGAAAACATGTCAAACTCACGAGGTTCATGATCAACTTCCTTTCTAAAATCTTTGAACAATGGTGCAAAGGGTGGATCCAACGCAAATTCCCATGGAACTCGTACTTCAAAACCACGAACTCGCAAGAAAATGATTAATATGGTACTAGTTAAACAAATTAAAGAAATTATATGCACCATTTTTTTTAATAAGGGACCAATATGAACCCCGCAATAAAGATAAGGGACCAAACATATGTTTAAGCCATTAACATTTTATGCACTAGATTTTACATATATTACTTGAAGGATATAAAACCTAGTTTAATCTAGTTTTTTATTTTAGCAAATGGGTTGTAGATGGATCCAGATTGTGGGATGGATCCATAACAGTTTGACCAGAGCTCAAAATAAATTGGAATCGCACAAGAGAAAATTGACCGCATCAGATATGGATGACAACAAATAACAAACCCTTTTGGGTTTTAAAACAACAGACCATATATGACGTGATAGATATTTAGCAAGTGTACTAAAAGCTATCGAAGTAATAAAATGTTCATATCCACAAGGATTGCGTTAACTTCAATTTGGCAGTATTTGTTATGAATTAAGATGTGTAAAATTGGGGGATTGCCCTAGGTAGTTGGTTAATTTGCATAAAATAATAATAAAGCTTGTAAAAGTGTTGAGAAAATAATAGGAGAAACAGATCAGGTCTGTCAAATCTTCTTGTTATCACTACTTGGTAAACTGCACATATCCTTAATAATGTTATTTTAGTTTTACGATGATTAACTATGTTATCTCTAATCAATTCCTTGACTCGGAGTTCTTTTCAATGATTACAGATCCTCAATTCCTTAAGTGATCAATCCTCTTCCTGAAAACAAGTTTAGCTTATATTGGCAAGGTCTTGGGCGCCCAAAATCTTGTCACGATGACAAAAATCATGACACGTGATGTAGCATATTTACGTATATCAAAAGTAAGTATTTATATATCGTCTCCTCAGGGACTAGTGCGATATCATGGATCGTTCGACATCGATTACCATTTTAAGTTGAAAGAGTAATTTGTTTGTTCGTTCATTTAAAACCTAAGTATCTACGTTATGAGATTAAAACTTGAGATTGATAGGGCGTAAAACTTGTTAGGATTAGAGTTCCTTAATCAAGCGTCACACATAACCTAAGGATCATGCATGGATTCTAACTTTCCTTTGATATTACCACGTATCCCTCGTCAATATCATTCGTGTCCAAATAATATAGTGACTTCAATTGTATCGTTTAATCGTCGATGTCTCGCACTATTAAACG
>Ga0315914_1008260_pt1 | contig 13997 bp, 5 predicted proteins | sample MpolenodulesMG_FD_203920 | JGI IMG/M metagenome (GOLD analysis project Ga0315914, IMG submission 203920) | Medicago polymorpha root nodule microbial communities from Los Angeles, California, United States - elongated nodules | ecosystem: Host-associated > Plants > Roots > Nodule | place: USA...
CTCCCTATATATACAGGATAGGAGTGATGCAAACAACCTCTAAAAAAGAGATGAGTGATGTTCGCAAAATTAATTTAAGATAATATTAAAATGATAATAATTAACATTTATCATTGCATGGACAAAATAAATTAAACATTTGTTATGTGATATATATTCTTCGTTTAAAAAAAAATACTTATTTAGAAAGTGAAAAGGCATTTTAGTTAAACAAAAAATTTCTTTAAATAAGTTCACGGTGAAAATGATTTATAAGTATATTATACTTTAAGACAGAAAATATATTCATCACCAATTTTAATACATTGAAAACACATGTTAAAATTAGAAAGTGAAAAGGCATTTTAGTTAAACAAAAACTTTCTTTAAATAAGTTCACGGTGAAAATGATTTATGAAGTGAACAGATACATATATTATATTTTAAGACAGAAAATATATTCATCAATTTTAATACATTAAAAACACATGCTAAAGAGATATGCAGTTTTTTTAGAAAAATACTACTCAGACCCCAAAAAAACCCAAATTACACCCCATAATGACTAATATACCATTTAACTACGTAAACTGAGCTTACACTAACCCGTTACATACATACGTAAACTGAATTTACATTAACTAAGTAAACTGAATTTACACTAACCTCTTATATACATACGTAAACTGAGTTTACACTAACCTCTTATATACATACGTAAACTGAATTTACATTAACTTCTCATATACATACGTAAACTGAGTTTACCTTAACCTCTTATATACATACGTAAACTGAATTTACACTAACCTCTCACTACGTAAAATCAAATTACGGTTAACAGAGACATATCTCATACCAAAACAAACAATAAACAAATAGAAACTCTTAGAAAATGAAATTCATGAAATTCAGTAACTTTTATGAATAGAGTACATATCAATAAAAAAGATGTTGATTCAAGTTATAATTGTAGATTCCTGGTAGGGTGGGAATAGGCTAGGCCGAGCTAGGCTTTACAAGGCCTGCGCCTGGCCTACCAATTTTTTTTAAGGCCTAAGCCTGACCTTCGGTGTGTCATATGCTTACTTTTTAGGCCTGAGTCTGACCTTCTAAAAGCCTGATACGGTCTGCTAGTCTGTTTAAAGGCCTATTTCATATGAACATCTTTAAATATGAAATGTGATTTAAGTTTAAACAGACTAGCGAACTATTATATCAATTCTAATTTATAATAATACATTTAAATATACAAAAAATTAATGTATATTAATAAGCTTAAATTACTTAACAAATTTTTATTTTAATTCAAAGTACAAAATATAATATAATAATAAATAATATTATTCATATTTACTTGAATAAGCCGGCCTAATAGGATTAAGAGTCTTTTTGAATGGCTTGTGGACTGGCCTATTAAGCTAAATAGACTTCTAAAACAGCCTAGGCCTTCTTTGTTTAAGAAAAAAGCCTGGCCTGGCCTAGCCTGTCGTAGGCTAGGCCGTAGGCCCCTATAGGCCGGCCTGGCCTATTCCCATCCCTAATTCCTGGGAATAAAATCATAAAAACATACATGCCTATATTTGTTACAAGTTTACTAAATTTTATTCCAGGGTATAAAATGTTTCTAGGAATAGAAAACATTTCCCAAAGAAAATGGTGGGAATAAAGTTCCCATAGAGATGAGAATAAAATCATGTGTAATTACCTATTATAATCTCCAGTTTTAAGGTTTCTTGAAATATTATGATGTTAACCAAACATCTTTTTTCTAAATATCTTGCAATAAAATTTACATCTGTATATTCCAATGAATGTTATTCCGAAAAATAAATTTCAAATGTTGAAACAAACACACCGTAAGTTAATGTGAATGGATCTCATAACTCGATACCTTTCTTCTTGTGTTGCCCTTATTAGAGATTCGACCATTTTATTAAAGGATTTTATTGTTATATTGTAATCAATAAGAATGCGTTTGGATGGAGAAATATTTTGAGGTAATATAATGTTTTGAGTGAATTCTATTGTTTGGATGATAATTTAGACAATTTTTAAAATGATGAAAATTTACAAAATATTTTATTCAAATTAAATTCAGTTAATTTCAAATGATATCTAAAAAGTAAGAATTTCAAATTTCTTCATTTTTATAATTTTTCAAATGTTGTATTTTGGTCCTCACATTTTTCAAAAATTCAAATTGACCCCAATGAGTTTCCAAAAAAATTGCAAATTGACCACTAACTTTTTTGGAAGTTATAAATTTACTCCTAAAATTTTCCAAAAATTATAAACTGACCCTCAATAAAAAAATTATAAATTTTTCAAATTTGGGCAAAAAAATATATAATTTATAAAAGCTGCTAAAAAATGATGACAATAATTTTTTTTATTGCTTCATCCAAACAATTTTTTTAGAGATGAAAGCAATTGAATTGAATCATTTGAATTGCATAAAATTAATTTTAAATTCTTCAAAATCTTTCAATTACCACGTTCAAACACACTGTAATAATTTATATACTGAATTTTGAGGTATTCTTTTTGGTGTTTGTCTTGATATTCGCTTATTGGTTTTTACACACCATCGTTAAGAAAGACATCACTCCATATTCACTTATTTTTTGAACTGAACTATCTCTTTCATTTAAGGTAATAATTAGAAGGTTCATACGAATCACAATCCCCGTGAAGTACTCAACACTTTGTTGATGTCTTAGCTAGATATAAGGCATTAGAGCATCTCAAATGGGGGTTCTTTATTTAACAAGGACCGTTTCCCGTTAAAGACCTTCTATTGGAGGAAAAAAAAAGAGTCTATATTAAGCAATAGACAATTATATAAGGACTCTCTCTCCCGGACAACTAACGAATCCCACTTTTAAAAGAAGTAATAAAATATGTACTATCTGGTCTCACTTGCAAAAGAAATAATATTTTAATAAAATATGTCATCATTTTAAATAAAATGTAATTTGCATTATTATTATTATTTTTTAACGATGGAATGTAAAATTTGTAATGTTAATTTTTTGTATTTTCAAATTATTAGAAAATGTGGCAGAAATTTAAGTTCATACGAATAAATAAATAAATATTTAATATTTTTTATTTAAGGATTATAATTAAATATTGAGGTAATTTCTAATTTAATAAATAAATTATTTTTATAATAATGATGTAAAGTCAATGAGACCTATTTAAATATTTTTTTATTGGAATCTTTATTAGTGTATTGTCATTGAAGTTATTGAATCCTTAGTAAGTATTTTCATTAAAAAATTATAATTAAGTTATGTGTACATGTGAGATCTATTTAAGGAGTTTCTATTAATGTAGTACTGTTATGGATGCTCTTATGAAAGTTTTTCATATACTATTCTTGCTTACCGTCCTTTCAATATAATGTACACTACCATTATGGAATGATCGAACTTTCATCCTAATATATCAAATGTCTCCGCAATATTTTATTATGTAAACTGCATTTACAATGAATCTCAATTTTTATTTCATTCTTTTTAAAAAACAAAAAAAAAAAATCCACAGCACATTATTAAATTAAATTATAAGTATGAATCAAAATAAATATTTTTGTCATGACCTTGCTGTTCCAATCCAAGACATGGATATATGAGGAATGTTGATCAACAATAAAAAAGGAGTTGGGAATGACTCGTATGAGGAGGATCGTGGGAGAGAGAGGAATGAATGATATCACGATGATGAAACCACACGTTATAGAGACTTCTTCTTCTAATCTAACGTGGGATCCACAAATTCTTAAAACTGATGATTTGCCATGCTAATCAAACGTGGGCATTTAATCTCTTTCTCCGCACGACCGGATTATTTATTTAGTTGCTCCCCACTATCATCACGGTCCAGTACATGTTTACATTGCATATTCTTGCTATTGTTTTTTCTTCTTTATCTCCGTTTTCTTAACTTTAGGATTTTTTTTCTAGGAACAAGCCAATGAATTTGGCCGAGTGTTAAATAAATTCTAACAAAATATAATATGTTCTAGACTAATATAAGATCTGCTTTACAAAGGCCTTGCTCACCATTCAACAGTCTCGGATCATCTCCGACTTGTAACACCTCAACGGCTAATAATGTCTTCCAAAGGCAAACCAAATCCAGACGGCGATGGGCATCAATCGTCCCCAATATATGACACCTATACTAGTCTCCAATGGCTACCAACCTTCACAAAACAATGCAAGGTAGACAATTCTTTCCACCAAAATCCACTCACTATTTGCTCTCGTACTGACTAGACAAAATGTTGTTCAAGCTCGAACAATCTTCTTGATCCGTTCAAATCAAAATTCATGTGAAGATTTGAATTTAAATATATTTTAATAATTCGTTCTTAACATAAGTTTATCAGCTAAGTTATAATTTTGTGAGTAAAAATTGTTGTCAAAATCTATTTTGATCATATAAATATAAGCTATTAGCTTTAAACTAAAAAATTCGTCTCTTTTTTATCATTCGATAGAACTAAAAAAATCGTCTTGATAATGATAACCATAGCCTTAATATATTATTAATATTATGTTTGTATCATCTATTTTTGAATAGTCACATCATTCCATATGTTAACTTACCTAACAAGATAATATAAAAAAAAAATCATTAAGAATACAAAACACCACGTTAATTATTATAATTCATAGTACATTTCCGTAAAAAAACAATACATATCTAATATTAGAGAAACGTGGCCAATTTCATATGTATCACTCTTGAAACACTATTTTCAATTTACATTTTGAACTAGTGAATAAACAAATATATTTTTTCACGAGAAATATACCAATATTCAATTTGATAAATTGTTATTCTCGTTTTTTTTTTTACAAGAATTGTTATTCTCTTTTCGTTATCAATAATTTCTTCTTAAAAAAAAACTTTTAATATGCGTGAAATAACTTAGTGTAACACACAAAATGAGACAAATCAAGCACTAAATACTGGAAAGTGATAGCTAAGTGAAAAAGATAAAACTTAAACAAGACGTATTGAGTTTTGTTGTATTGTTATCATAGTACCTTTTTTTTTTTTTTTGCTTTCAACATGTTTTCATCCTAATTACACATTCTTTAAATCATTCTTTCAAACGCTATGATTACAAAAATTTGATGGAAAATAAGAACATAGTCTTACGAGTGAGTGTTTAAGAACATTGCAATATTGCATGAGAAATAAATAAACATAAAATTTGTCTAGAGAATACAAAATAATCATTTGTCAATATAATGATTATGCTATTTTCTCGTACAAACTTATCTCTTTTCATACCCGTTACATTTTCCAAACGGGAAATAAAAACTAGTAAAATTTAAGAGTGCACCAAAGGAAAGTCATGACAAAAAATAAAGAAAATTACAACAAAAATAAGACCTATAGAAAATGGTAAGGCTGAAATTAATACGAAAGTTAGCATCTGGCAAAGTCTAGGTAAATACGACGTCGTAAGAGTCCCACGCATTATTTTCCAAGACTTTAGAAACTCCACGTCATTTTGTGTTTTCATCTTAGATGCTGCTCTTTTGTTTATGTCTTTCTCTGTTGAGAGAAAAAGTCAACCAAACAAACGGCGTCTACGACTTAGAAGCGGAGTTAGCATCTTTGACGATGCTGTTAACGGACATTCCGGGAGAGGATGGCCCATCACCGTTAGATGCGGTGATAGGGTTAGAACTACCGTTGATATTATTATTATTATTATTATTAGCAGCATTGATCAAAGGGTTCCTGGTGTGACACGTGGCAGTAGAGATTGCAGTAGCAAGAGAAATAGGCATGAGGCAAAGACCTTTGCCTTGTAAGTATTGCATGGCAGATCCCATGTCTTCTTCCATTAGCTTTGCCACTTGATGCTCTGTCATGGTGAGGCTTTCGTTGGAGGACGACGCCGTTTTAGGGTTTCGTGGGTGGACCCCTCCGTTGCCGTTTGTTTGGACGCAGTCACTGACACCCTGCAAGGAAAAGAGAACACGTGGCACTGTTAAGGGTTGAGAGTGGAATCTGAGAAAGTAGCTACGCGTGCTACTTTTGGGTTGTCGTTTTGTGGTGATTGAGAATTTCAGAATTGATTGATTAATACTATGAAACAAAGCTAACAAAAAATAAAGTTGGTGTGTCATTTTGTGAGAAGACTCACTCATCTCTCTCTAGTTTACGACATTATTTCGTGGATGCTGAGTATTTCTTCTTATGGAAATTCTAACATGTTTTTTAATACTTCCCTCAATTTCTTGCTTTCTCAATTTATGGTAGGGAAAGATAAAAATAAATTGTAATAGGAGCTTTATTATTTTTTATTTCATTGAATTGGGAAGAAACAAGCGATCAGAACAATGGCAGCAAGAAAGCCACGAGAAAAGTTTCTTTTTTACTGTAAATAATAATAACTTTGGTAAATTCAGAAAGAAAGTGGAAAATTTACCTCGGAGGACATATCAGCCACAAGAGGAGCTACAGCCCCTGCTCCACCTAATCTGCTCATGCTCAAAACCTGCAAATCCAATTACGCAACAGGTAACAAAAATTATTTCAAACAAAGAGTTCATGAATAAGTTAACTTGAGAAACGGAAATAACATTAGTAAGTCATGAAACAACAGAAGGAAAAAAAAAATGTTGAAATTATTCTATATAGATATAGATAGATAGAAGACATTTTAAGCGAAAAATGTATTTTGTAAATTTCCCAGAAGTATATTGAAGAAAAAGAGGGGAATCTCACTTTGACTTGGACTTGTAGGAACTTCACATAATCGATGATCTCATCCAGCATGGAAGCCTTGTCTGTCTGTCGATCCACAGACCAAACAAATAATTAAAATTTCAACATGGATAGATACACCCATTACATTATGTTTATAAGTGTCTTATATTTTAAATTAATTAACTAATAACCACATCTTGAGAAAATTATTGAGGCAATAAATTTTATGATAAAAAAATAAGCTCAATCGACTAAAACAAGTGGACATGTAAACACACAGATGAAAGTATATCACCGCCACACTAGATTGAAAGTGGTGTGCTTACAAGTAATGAACCGTATTCATCAATTAAGAGAAAATACTTAAATTGATCTCTCAATTTTTTTGGACCCAATTTACTTCTTTACAAAAAATAATATCAAATTAATCTATAATATTTTCATACAATGAAAAAAATTAGTTTGACTCATTATAACAGAATAGTTAATTGGTCTACAAATTGAAAATATCATAGGCTATTTGATATTTTTGTCAGACACTAAATTATGCTCAAAAAATTGTCGGAGATCAAATAGAGTATTCACTATCTAACTAAAGAGTTATAAAGATTTTCATACACTCGTTTTTTGGTATATACCGTTTAGAGTTGTGGTTAATTCAATCGAGTAGATATTAAATTTAATTTAGTTTAAAATTGTGGTTAATTGAGTTACATGATCAACTACAATTTCACAAATTTTAACATGATCCAGATTAATCATATAGTCAACTAAATTAATCACATGAGAAAATTGGACATGCATGAAACATTTTTTTGTTAAGTACAGAATATAACATGATGATTGAAATTGAAAATCACTCTTACTCATGATAATCAACAAAATATTAAATTGAGTATTAAATTGAGTCTCACTGTTACCTTGTTTGCATTAGGAACAAGTTCCTGCAAAGCTTTCATCCTCTCAGCAATTCTTTCCCTCCGTAACTGCCATACATAAAAACAAAATTACCAAATTACCATTGTCCATTATACAGTTACCCTTCCACGTTGATGATTGATCCAAAAGGAAACAAAAGAAAGCGATTTTTAAAACAGAAACAGAATGATGGTAGGCGTAGGCCCTCCCAAATAAGGTTTATATTCTGTTAGCCACTGACAAACAACCGCATTTTCTCTGAAAAAATTGCACGTTTTGGCGTTTTCATAAGTATATTAATTGCTACACTGAAAATGACAACTTAAGTGTTATTTATTGTACCCAATTTTATTCACAGCCAAACACGTTATAGCGAGATACATACCCTTTCGGCGATGCTGTGTGGGTCGGTGGCTTGACCTCTCCTTGCCCTAACCTTCTGCCTCGGCTGAGCCGGAGCTCCACTTGCCGGAGCTTGGTTCGTTGCACTCACGGAACCACTTCCAAAACTCTGCCCCTATCGTTCAAATTCCCAAAAAAGAAATAAATCAAATCAATTTTAAATACACATAAAAAATATGTATGAAAAATTAGGAAAAGAAAATAATAGAACCTGAGGAGGTTGAAAATGGTGAGGTTGAGCGACACCATGGAGAGATCCAGAGAAACCGTTGAAGAGAGCTTGAACGGAAGCGTCACCAGCAGCCTGTAAAAGCTAACAATATTAAAATATTCAGTGATAAAAACGATAACGTTGTTAATTAGTTAACGGAGTGAGAAAATATGAATATACTCACGGAGGAGGTGTTAACGACGTCGTTTTGGGAGGAGTCAAAGTCAGCAGGCATGTGGAGAAGACCTCCAGAATCGGCGGTGAGAAGCATGAGAGCGGCGGCCGTTTTGTCAGTGATCTGGTGGTTACGAAACTTGGAGGCAAGATTGTTGTGTTGTTCATCGTAATTAGGGAAAGTGACATTTTCATCGGAATTGGGGTCCCATAATAAGGGTTTGTTGTTAGGGTCGAGAGTGTTCCAGGAAGGAGGAAGATTAGTGGAGAGGATTTGTTTGAGAAAATCGTCGTGATGGTGGTTGAATGCGTCGTTGTTATTGTTGTTGTTGTTAATTTGGATCTGATTTTGGAGAGGAATGGGAATTTCAGAAGAAGAAGAAGAGTTGAAGAGAGAGTTAAGAGATTGCATTTCTCTGCTACAAGGCTGCATGAGGAAAGAAGGTGCGTGCGTGTGTGGAAGTTAGAGGAGAGAGAATAGAGAGAAGAGAGTTTGTTGAGTCAATGTGGAGTGGGAGGGTTGAAATGAAAGTTTATTAATAAGTAACTTGAAAGAGAGAGAGAATGGACAGAACACATGTTGCAACAGAGCAATGCGTTTCACCAGGAACGGATGGATAATTGCATTTTTTATTATTTTTTTGAATTCATACTATAGTAGTACCATTGTACTATTTTCTGGGTCAATGACTACTCCTTTCTCTCAAAAAACTACTCCTTGCATTCACATCACTAAAAAAAAACACTACTCCTTAAGGTTTCATTATAACTCTCCCCTCTTTCAAATTATAACTTGTTTAATAGATAAGGTTAACAATGAATCGAGTCAATTCGAATAGGGTTTGAGATTCGATTTGATAATCAACTCATTTAATTACTTGATTGATAAACAGGGACAAATGTATGTGTTAGCTTTTGTGGGCTTATGCCTACACAAACTATTTATATTTTGTTATTTTAATAGTATAATACAGTAATAGTTGATATTTTGATCAAATGACTCACACTTGCACAATCTTTCTCTCTTGGTCTATGGTGTTCCATATTTCAAAAAATTTAGATATGTCACCGTTCATAAACCAAAGTATATGGTGCCTCGTTTTTTAAAATTTTTAGATCTGTCACCGTTCATAAATCAAACAAATTATAACTTAAGCTAAATGAGTCCAACATGAGTTCCATATAGTTCGACTTGTTTGGTTCATAAACTGACTCAATTATATATAATATTTTAAAAAAAATTATTGTTTAAGTTTATATAATTAATCTTATATATTCAAGAAGTGATTTATGTTGAGTTTGTTTTGAAAACTTCTAATATTTCTTGAATCGAATATTTTAAAAAGCAAATAAGCATATGCAATTTTTTACGTTTCTGAAAAATGGATTGCCTAATAGCATATTTCTAAAACCTTTCAAAAAAATACTAGGATTAATCACCTAGTAACATATGCAGTAGTTCTACATAAGCTTTCACAGATACATTAGTGGAAAGTAGAGAAGAATCTAGCAACATAAACATCAACTTGTGAGGAAGTTTGGTAGATTTGAAGTTGAGGTTACATAACATTATTAATCATTTAATGTAATCTGTTCTCACTAGCTCAAATTTTGATGACTTCACTTTAGTCAAATTTTAACTTTTGAGTTTTGAATTATTTTTTTCTATCGAGTCGAGCTAAGTTGTTTAAGAATTTCACTCTAGTCGAGTTTAAAACTGAGTTAATTCTTATAAAGTTGAGTTCAAACTAAAGAGAAGAATTTAAACGAATCCGAGTCTAGTTTTGAGCTGTGTTAATTCTTATCGAGTCGAGCTCAACAAAGTTCGATTCATTTTTTGGCCTATTTGAAGCGAGAATTTTTTTCCCACTCTTCAACTTAAAATATGTGTGTTTTACACGCTTGTTAAAGAAATAATTAAATGTGCTGATTTTAATGGTAAATATTTAATTTACCAGAACACATACGCTTTCTAAACGTAGTTGCGAGTTTATAATACATAATGAGGTGGGCCAGATGGCTAAACAATATTTTTTTTTTGGTACATGGCTAAACATATTTCATTACACATAAAATAACTATCAATTTAATTTAATATTAAATTTATTGAATAATTACTCAAAATCATTTACATATTATATACACGACCTGATGATACATAGAAACAGGAGTAACTATACTATGCTAGTTCCCCCCAAAGTATATGTGTACTTCTGCATGGTATTGAACTTATCATTTGAAAGTGCCACTCTAACACTATTCAAATTATCAATTGAATCAAATCGAATAATTCTAAACTTAATTTTGTGCTATAGATGTCAAAACTGAAACCCACACGGTGAGAATTAAAGAACAAATTTAGAATGGTCGTAAAATTTATCCGACAGAATTATCAAAAAAACAAATAATTTATCCAACAGATCAGAACTAAGACCTTATGATATGGAGTGATGCTATTTACAGCAAATTATTTTATCCCAAACCAATCGCAAATCCTTTTTGAGTGTCGGATCTTTGATGAGCAGAAATCATGGCTGCTAGTAAATATAAAAATGCTTCGAGCTACTGGAGTGATTGCCTAATGCTCTTGTCGAATTCATAAGAGTTTATATGAACCGGTTTTTAAGGATGAGTTAGGCCTCTGATTTCATTACGGTATCAGAGCCTGTCGATTTCAAGGGCCACTTACCAATTCACGCACCAATCCCAAAGAGTGCTGCTGGGCGTGACGGTCGATTCACACACCAAAGCCTAAAGAGTGCTGGGCATGACGGGGTGTATTGGGAAAAACCTATGTCCCACGTCAGATAGATAAGACTCTTGATAAAAGTTTATATAGAGGAGGCAATTCCCACCTTATGAACCGGTTTTTAAGGATGAGTTAGGCCTCCAATTTCATTAATTCGTGATGTTTTCGTGAAGTCAACATAAGTTGATATATTTGGTATATCATATATTCCCTTCGTATAAAAATGTAAGTTAAAAGGAGTCAACATAAGTTGATATATTTAGTATAAATTTTGAACCAAATACATTAACTTTGGTCGACCAATTTTTTCTTATATTTTACGACGATGGAAGTATATTCTTAATTTTGACGTGATATATATTCTTAATTTGTTCTTTCTGAGTTGCGTACAAAAAAAAAAAACCTTGTTCTTTCGGAATTGATGAGCATAAAAGACATTGGCTATAGTACTTACTATACATATATGCCTCGTCAGTGATTGAACCCATGTTCAAATGGAGGGATCTGTAAAGTTCTAAAAGGGTGCACAATTAAATAGTCTTAACCGAGACAAGACTCAAGAGAGTTTGAAAACGTGCATATATAATAACATTGATGTGTCTAGATGACATGGGGAGGAAAGTTTTTGTTAGACTAGACATAATAAAGCTTCATTGAAGCTTGGCAACCAACAGCAAAAGATATAGAGGTATATGTCCTTGTCCTGTAGCAATCACATCCCTCCTTCGCTTCGGGAGATAGGGCTCTCTTTACACATCGACCCCCACTTACTAGCCTAAATTTATTATACCTGTGGAACATAATTCTTAAGCGCTTTAGGAAATTTTTGAAATTTAGTGTGTTTTATTTTAAGTAGGTTTTATCCGTTCATAAAAAAAAGATGTAGATTTGTCCTTTAGTGGTGGTGACTTTGTTCTCCCAATCTTTATTGGTTTCTCACTTTGTAACTCACCTCCCTTCTCCTTCAAAAAATTTGCCGTAGTCTCAGCCCTCAGGAGTCCTTAGTTCTCACATTCTTTATTGTAATTTTCTTTTTTCCTGAAACCCACATCTTCTCATCACCCATTTCAGCAAAAAGGTTTCGTTAGAAGCCCCCAGATTGTTCAATCCCTAAAAAAGACCGATCAAAAGATAGCTTCCAGTATAAAAAATCAGATCAAAACGTATCTTCTGATATGTTTATGTCATTGAAAGTTAGATAAATTTAGGGGTTTTTGAGCAAACGTGAGGGGTGCAAAGGGCAATTTCCTTCAACAAGTATGTTGAAAAAGCTCATTGGACTGACATTTTCAGTCCACTTATTTTAGGTTGGGCTACAAATGAAAGGACTTGTTGGTCGTTAAAAAAATTAAGAAATTGAACAAATGTATTTTTTTTTTTGGTCAAGTAGTCTAGCGGCTAGAATTCACCTTATTTTTTTTATAAGAAATAAAAAAATGAAGGTTATAAAATGGTAATATGTCCTATCAAAATTTATCCTAAAGAATTTTTCAAACAGTTATTTTTAATAAATTAACTTTAAAGCTGCTCAAAAAAAAAAATTAACACTAAATATTTTACCATAAAAAAACATGTTGGTATGCTAACCCTTCTCGCATTTGAATGATTCAATTCAGACAAAACATGTTTTCTTTTTATGTCTAAAATGATCTTTTAAACATGAATAATCTTTAAGGTTTTGTTTGACAGTTTGAAGTGGAGAGGAGAGGAGGGGAAGACTTTAGGGGGTTGAAAATATAGAGAAAAATTATAAAATATTTCACATTTTTTGAATGAGTAAGATTTTTAGAGAATGATCAATAAATGTGTATGATTAATATGCTTTTAATTTTAAGAATAGGGAAATGCTAACTTTGTTTTTTCTTTCTATTTTTAATTGCTTAACCAGTGCCCGGGGCATCACTTAGCATGACTCGAATAGAATATTATAATTAAATATGAAGAATTCATCTAAACCTTTCGAAACCCCCCAAATCCCTCATTCAATACAATTTCCGAGTTCTCCAAATAAGGAGGATTTTTTACCATGAAGAAAATTGAACCTCCAAAATCATCTCCTCTCGATGTCATCTATTTACTCCTTCATTTTGTTCCAAACAGCTCCTCTTCCTTCCCCCTCCAAACTCGCAAACAAAACATAAAAAAACAAGGGGTGATAAAAGCAACTCTCAAATCGTAAGTTAGTTGACTTTACCACGGACATCTATTTCTTTTTTTATTTTTCTAACATAGGACATGTATTTCTTTTCATTTCTTCGTTTCCAATCTAAAAAAAATATGTATTTTCTTCTTCTTCTTCTTCATTTCCATTGAAGTTGTGTTATTTGAACAACCATTTGTATGACAACTTTTGGGTCAACAATAAATTTACAAAGAAAATGAGGTATTAACACAAAAATCAAAGCAATGGAGAGAAAAAGAAAAAACGTAATGTGAGTATGAGAGAGAAAATTGTAACAAAAGTTGTAAAAAAATGGTTGTAGAAATATCATTTCTCTTTCCATTAATAAGCACGATTAAAGGAGTAACAAAATATATCACGTATATCACAGAATACACGATAATATAAAAAAAAGGCTTAAATATTGCACTCGTCCCTGCAAATATGCCTCGTTTAAGTTTTGGTCCCTGTAAAAAAAAAATTGTTTTTGGTCCCTACAAAATTTTTTGTTTTTTAAAATAGTCCCTGACCCCATTTTTGTGATGATTTACATACGTGGTACATGATGACTGGACCCATTTTGTAGTTTTTGGTCCCTGCAAAATATTTTGTTTTTTTAAACAGGTCCCTACAAAAAATTTTGTTTCTGAAAATAGTCC
>Ga0315914_1008261_pt1 | contig 13996 bp, 5 predicted proteins | sample MpolenodulesMG_FD_203920 | JGI IMG/M metagenome (GOLD analysis project Ga0315914, IMG submission 203920) | Medicago polymorpha root nodule microbial communities from Los Angeles, California, United States - elongated nodules | ecosystem: Host-associated > Plants > Roots > Nodule | place: USA...
GTGTTTTAGGAGTATTGTAGGTTTGCATAAATATCATTGATGGATTGGAAATGGTTTGTTAAGGCTATGTTGCAGTAAATGGTGAATAACACTTGATTATAAAATGATGGGTCTCTTTGTGAGGCATTGAAGATCATGTAGCAGAAGCTTGCTCCACTATTGTGGATTTATAACTTGGAATTTTAAGGAAATGGATGTTTGTCTTGGTACTGGTTGTATGAAAATAAGAGCCAATTAAGTTATCGTGTTTTTGACATTCTTGGTTGGCGATATGATATTTCACCAAACAATACATTTTGTGACTCTGATAATTGTTCTTTATGTAGTTTAATTATTTAAGTTCCATTCCAACATATTACGCTTTCCTGGGTATCAAAATATTTCAGCTCATAAGACACGTGCGGCGCACGGGTCGGCGATCTAGTCAGTAATTAATGCAGCCCATTAGAGGAAAAATATTAGGTTAAACAATTGCAACCCGTAATAAGCATTAAGAATAAATGATTTTTTTTAAGGAAGTATTATATATATACTCCTCGTGAGCTTAGCTCAGTTGGTAGGACAATGCATAATATATGCAAGGTTTGGGGTTCAAACCCCGGTCACCATAAAAAAAATTATTATATACATTTTTGGTTGTTTATGGTTACTATGAACACACGCATAATATATGCAAGGTCTGGGTTTCAAACCCCAGTCACCATAAAAAAAATTATTATATACATTTTTGGTTTTTTTTTTTGTGGTGGCCGGGATTCGAACCCCAAACCTTACATATTTTATGCATTGTCCATACCAACCGAGCTAAGCCCACGAGGATACATTTTTGGTTGTTTATGGTTACTATGAACATTTTGAAAACTCGTGGATGAAAAAATATATATTTGGCAAAATATATTGAATTTGTGGTATTACTTATGTTTGTTCTGATGCTTGTTTATCTTGAAACTATTTATGAACGATGTCAAAATAACCATATCTTGATTGAATTGAATTGACAATTTAGCAAATTGATGGTTTTGAAATAAAGGGTAAAATTGAAATAAAAAAGTTAAAATGTGTTCCGTTTCGTCCACTTTCAAAACAATTGAGTGAAAAATTAGTTCTACTCCGTCGTAAAATATTCAAACAATAAAATAAAATCTCTATTCCGTTCCGTTTCTTTCTGTTGCTACATTTGATTTCACTGTGCTCCTTTAGTTTCAAGTTATCCACAATAACTAATTTTTTTTTTTATAGTATCTTGAATTGTTGCAATTAAAAGAAAATCCTTCAATACCACCTACAATTCAAATTCTTCAATATACTGCCTTCAATCAATTCATTGAAAACCATCGATCTGTACTCTGTATTCTATTGGTTAATCACGATTTTCATGACTGTGTTACTTACATTTTATTTGCAAGATTGGAACAATTTTATCTTAGCCTGATTAAAAAAACGCTATGGTTTTGAATTGAAGTCCTGGATTTTTTTTAGGGGGCCTTGCATTATCATAGCTAAAAATATGGGTAATGTTGTATTTTCTGTTAAAGCTATACTAAAAAAAGCTGCAACAAAATTTACAAAGAAAATAATTTATCTTTCATTTATTAAAAATGAGCTAAAATAACATTTTATTTTTGAAGGAAGAGCTAAAATAACATTAACCATTTCAAAAACATATCTTTCTATAAAAGTTGCAATACGGTCATTTAACTACTTATCATTACTAAATGAGCTCACAAATGGGTAGCTTAGCCTCCTTCTTAATCGAGCAAGATGTGAATTGCAATTGTAAAATCTTGAATTAAAATTGTAAAGATAACATCACACCGGTGTAAAATAAATATATAGTTATAGAAAACGGGACCTTGATTCCACATATATATTCTTTTTTTTCTTTTGCTTTTTTAATTTCCTTATTTCCCTTTGTTCCTCTTAACTTTGTAATAAAATAAATTTATATAGTGTTGAAGTTAGTATAGAGAAGAGTTAGTTAGTTAACTTGCTAACCACTTGTAACTGTTTCTTAAGCATAGTTAGTTAGAGAGTAACTAGAGTTAGTTGACAGTTATAGGATTACATGGTCTATATAAACTCTTCATGTACTACTTGTTCAGTTCAGTTTTTGTATGAAACACTTCAGTGAGAATAAACTTTTCTTCTTTCTCAAGCTTTTTCTCTCCATTAATGGAGCTTTACTTCCAGTTTTTACATATAGGATCCCTACAATTTAGTAGGACACATTTTAGTTTTCGAAAAATAGTAGACTTTTTTTTTCTTTTTCCGAGAGGACAGAGTGTGTGACTAATGGTACTCCAACAAATTTTTATAATTATCCTTTTTTAAACTCATGATCTTTTAAATTTTATGTGTCTAATGGTCATTTTGCAAAATATAAAACTAATTACATTGCATGTCTCATGGTCTTCATAGTTGTCATTTTGCACGCTGAAGATCTTTTTACACCAACAAGATAATACATCTTTTACAGGTTGTGAAACTTTTAAGTTGTATTGATAACATGTGATACAATTATACTTGGTGTTTTTGATGAACATTGACATCACTAGAAGACACACATATGATACATTTGAGCGAATTAGTGAAGAAAACATTTTTTTAATCCAAGAAAGAGATTATTTTATTAATTAAAGGGACATTAATCAGCATTTTATGACCATCCCAAAAGGGATTTGAACTTTGTATCCTGAAGTTAAAAAGCAAAACTCCTACTGTTGAGTTAGAACCTCAAGTGTATTAATGGAAAAATACATTTTGAGCTTTGGAAATCTAAAAAATGCAATGTAAATGAACAATGAAATTCAAATAACTCATTGTCATTTATAGAGTTGCAGGAGAAAAATAATACTCAAAGGTAGTATTAAAGATGCATCAAAAGAAAGGGTAAAATTTAAGATATTACTCTCGCCGTTTTAAAATATATGTCTATTTTGGAGAAATTGCAGTAACCAAGGACAAGCTAGTTTGACACAAAAAGTTCCTATTATACCCTTGTCTTTGATTTCCTCCATTTTACATTTATTTACCCCATATCATTATTACTCCCAATACCAATACCAAAATTAATTAAAGTCAATCATCCTTCAATACCAATACATATTGGCAATATCAATATATACGGTTCATCTAGTAAATCACATTGTTTTTGCTGCGGTTATGTATTGAAAATAGCATGCCAATGCAAAAAAAATTCAACTTCTCTTATCATGCTTCGGTTATCAATTTTTTTTTAAACTCAATTGAAAAACTTCCCTCCATTATTTATACTCTAATCTCCATGTTTTTGCATTCTATCATCTTTTAAGGTTATGTTTGTGTCACTCTGTAACCCATCAAAAGAGTTCTCAACCCTTTCATATTGTATGCTGTCGAAAGAGTCTTCAACTCTTTCATTTTACAAATCTTCAACTTTCACAGACTTTCCTTTGTTTTTATTTTGGTAGTTTTAATTATAAATTTACCATTTTTATAAGCAAATTAGAGAGTCCAATTAATTAGGAGTAGTTAGTTACGATGGATTAGAGTCCAGTAGTCATGGGAAAATAATTTCTTGGGAGAGTGCATGAGTAAATCCACTTAAAATTGGGTCAACATTTATTAGTGGAAAATAATTATTGTGGAGAAAATCTTGAAAGTATGTGATGCATTTAAACTTGTTGACTTGCTGATAAGTTGATTGCATTACAAGACAAATCTTGAAAGAGAAAAAGATAGTATAAATATGCATCAAACGAGAGGGGAACATTTAAGACAAACTTTACTTCTATCACATGAACCGTGTAAATTGTATCGGAATATGCGACACAGTTAAACTTGTTGACTTGCTGATATATTGATTGCATAACAAAACAAATATTCAAAGAAGAAATATGTTATCCTTAAAATTTAGATGGATAAAAAGATGGGGGCTTTCAAATCAATATAATTGAAAAAATCATTATTTACACTTAGAATAGAAGGCAAGTGGGCAACAGGCTGCGCCGCTAGACCTTTTTGGATGGCAAAACCAATTCTCGTGAATACAACATTCATGAACCTAGGAGACATAACATTGTTATGCATAACCTTTTGAACTCTATGTAGAACGTCAACAACCTCTGGTGCTAGGAAACCAAAAGTGTCAAAAGCAAATGGTATAAAAGCATGTTAATTGTCAGAACACGCTTTCTCATGTTTGGCCACTTTGCTTGATGCAACTTTTAAAGTTGTCTGTCCTACGGTCTGACACCTGATCCCACAAGTGGTGAAACCTCAGTCAAGTCTACACAAGCGTGTTTTCCACCTACCCATCTGTACACCATCGCATCCGCAGGCCTGAGTGTTGATCTTCTATCTAGTGGGCCAGTCAGGAAGTTCCCAGGCGCCTCCTTCTTCACTGATATTCTCGTCCGTCTGAATATATCAAAAAGTACATCCCTAACAAAATCATGTTTGTACTTAAACCCGAGAAGCTCCTTACAATGAACGACATGCTCCCCAAAAGTATCCAGACACGCCTTACGACAAACAGGGCACACCTCATCAATAGAAAATAGTGGAATCATAAGGCGATATCTAAGCGTAGTACAATACTCCACTGGTGACATATGCTGACCTAACCCATCAATCGGGATAGCTAGAAGAAAATCTTGAGCATGTGCTGCTTGCAAACATCCAAAAATTACCTTCTGTCTCGTGGTCATGTCAAACTTAACTTCCATATCTTGAACACTTTTACTAAAAAGAGCACTCGCCAAAACATGTTGTGCTTTGGGAGGGACGGTGTCTTTGCTAGTAAAACTGCTAACATCAAAATTTGGAACCGTACTACGAAGACCAAAAAAGAAAGTTTTAAGTTGAAAATATCACTTTTTAAACTTTTAAGGAGTTGAATGTACAAGTTCCAATGTGAGATTACTGTATTTGTTTCCTTAACCATTGCCCTAGGCACTGATTAGCATTTCCCTAATTATAATTAGAGAAGTGATAATATTAATGATAACTGTGGCACGAACATCCATGTGAAAGGGTAGCTTTCACCTTAAAACATACTAGTTCAAACCCTGACACTTTCAAAAGATAAGGGGAATAGAAAAACGCCACGTGAGAAATGCGAGGAAAAGGTGAAAAGGGTTTCTGAAATCCTAGCCTCACTGTTCGCTCCGATTCTGCATCTCGATCAAGCTGCCTGACACCACATACACGCTCAACTTCATTCAACAGATCTGGGGATTTGGGAATTTTGGATTTTACATTTTATGGCTGCACATTGTTATTAAATAAGTGTGAAAGTCAAAACACTATTATATATGACTAGAATCCCATATGTATGTTATAAACAAATAATACCATATGATTAAATAAGTGTGAAAGTCAAAACACTGTTATATACGACTATGATCCCATATGATATATGACTATAATCCCATATGTATGTTATAAAATAATATATATTTCTAACAAGACAGAATCCATTGATATCACGTGTCAAACTTTATTTTGATACCAAATCTCATTCATTGATTTCATTTAACCTAGTCCCTAGAGGCTCTTATATTTCATTTAACCTAGAGGCTCTTATTAATTCACTTAACCATGCACCCTCCCTCACCTTCTATTCTCTTCGTTATGTTTTATCGTTCTTGCACAGTTGTAGTTTTCATTATCTTCTTCTCCACCATCAATCTAGAATTCTTCTCTTTAACCAATACAAATTGCTTGCTCCCAATTGAAAAGATTAAAATACCCCTGCGCATGTTAAGTCACGTTAGTGTTAAATTTGCGTGAGTTAAATCATGCCGCGTGACTTAACTCACGCTAGTTATAATTCTGCGTGACTTAAGTCACACACCTATGGCAGGTGGCGGGAGTTAACTCAAGCTGGTGTGGTCGGTGGTCTGAGCTTAAGAACACGTTTTTTGGACGGTGGTCGGTTATTCAACCTTGATTTTACACAATTTTTTCACTGCATTTAGTGCATATAAAACCTATGCTACCATTCTCCTTATAAATACTCCTCCAACCTTCATCATTTCCTCACACCATCATCTCACATTCTCTCCTCCTCACTCTCTCCCCTATAAATCTCCTTCTTTTTATAGTCTTTGTCTTTTTAGCCTTTTGGGGTAAAAAGAGACCAATCGAGGGGTAAAAAGAGGCCAATCGACTTGGGGTAAAAAGAGGTCAATACTTGGGGTAAAACTAAATCTGCTTCTTTTTACCCCAATAACTTTTTACCGTGGATAAAAAGAATCTTTTTGGAGTATAAAAAGAACCAGATTTAGATTAACCCCAAGGGTTAATGTCTTTTCCCCCCAAGAAGATTGGTCTTTTTTACCCCATGGTTGACTTTTTTTACCCCAGGGTTGGTCTCTTTCTACCCCAAGTGATTAGTAAATTCGAATAAAATGTTTCAATTATTGTAAATGTATCAATGATATTAATGAAATGAGATTTATATGTATTATTTTTGTTCCTTTCGTTATGTTTATATTTGCATTTATTTTATGATTTTTTCATCTAAATAATATAATGTCTTCGAACACTAATTAAACCCAGTGTGAATTTGAATAAAGTTGTGTATTGAATAAATTCGATAAAATTTGTGTATTAAATAATTTCGAATAAAATTACGTATTTAATAAATTCGAATAAAGTTATGTATTGAATAAATTCGAATAAAGTTGTGTATTGAATAAATTCGATAAAATATGTGTATTAAATAAATTCGAATAAAATTACGTGTTTAATAAATTCGAATAAAGTTGCATATTAAATAAATTCGAATAAAATTGCGTATTGAATAAATTCGAATAAAGTAGCGTATTGAATAAATTTGATATAATATGCATATTAAATAAATTCGAATAAAATTACGTATTTAATAAATTCGAATAAGTGTTAAATAAATTCCGATATAATTTGCGTATTAAATAAATTCGATTGAAGTTGCATATTAAATAAATTTGAATAAAGTTGCGTATTAAATAAATTTGAATAAAGTTGTGTATTTAATAAATTCGATAAAATTTGCGAATTAAATAAATTCAAAATCAATTAAAAAAATAAATGTAAAAAATAAAGTCAAAATCACACACAATCAATTCAAAAAGGACACAATTGTATTTAGTTTTAATTTCATCTATGTTATATTACATTATTCCTAAATATGTGGTATCATTACATTACATTTGGGTAGCGATTTGCAACTTTTGTTGAAAAGTCAAAAGAATGAAGAGAACACAACACATGTATTCTACAAAAATCAACTATATATGTTATCACATCGAATTCCCTCATATAAGACGAGTGATCGCATAAAGAAATGCATTCCACGAGGTTGCTTTGAGTTTAATCTTATTGCCCTGCCAACTGACAAGTTTCAATTGACAGAGGAGCACGACCAAACTCAAAGTAACCTCATAGAGGTGCATTCCGTGACACTCATCTGATATGAAGGAATTCGATATCATAACTTATATAGCTGATTTTGCATAATACATGTTGTGTTCTCTTAATCTTTTGACTTTTCAAAGGGGCTTGCAAATCCCTACATTCACTACACTACCTAAACATACAACTTCCGAGTGAATGCTTGACAGTTGTTGTCTAAAAGGTCTGACCTTATCCAATTTCAGAGGTAAGACAATTGTTGTAGTTGGAAGGTGCATTCCCTACCTAATCACCATCTTTTGGCAGAATCAAACTGTTGAGAATATCTTCAGGCGATCTCAGCAACGTGACAAACATATCGATCCACGGGAACATGCTGTGCTGCCAAAAAATCGAGAACATGCTTCTCACGTCATCGTCGTTTTTTAATTCTAACTGACCGAACGTTATCCTCTCGTCGTCCAACGTTGGACGTTCATACCAAATGCATTCCACCCTCCTCGTGTCTCCGGGGTTGAGTCCTTGGTTGATTTCATCCAGTTGATCCACGAGACCTTTTAACGTGACAGTAATGTACCGAACCTCGAACATCTGAAGATTTCCACCGTTGAAGCGTATGCTAACACTTAACAAATTAGTCATTGTTTCAAACCTATATCACAAAAAAATAAACAATCAATGAATAACACATTCAAACATTTCATCAAACACTTGGAGTGCAAATTATACATAAACCCTAAAACTCATAACCACAACATAAACATGCAAACATGTAAACAATTAAGCAATATAAGTCATTTACATGTAACATTGTATCATTTTTGGTCAAAAAAAATCAAAATTTAAACAAAACTCTAAAACTAAAAAAATCCAATTTAAGAGAAAAAAATCTAACATAAACATGCAAACAACATAACAATTAAGCAATATATGTCATTTACATGTAACATTGTATCATTTCTTGCAAAAAAAATCAAAATTTAAAGAAAACCCTAAAACTAAAAAAAATTGTAATTTAAGTGAAAAAATCTAACATATTGACATAAGAAGGTTAATGGTGTATGATTATGAAAACTTACTTGTTATTGGAGTGTTGTTTGATTTGAAGTTGAAGGAATTTCGAATTTGGGTGATTTAAGAGAGATTTGAGGATTTTAGATAGGAAATGAGGAAACGAGGTTCTGCCTGACCTTAAAACAGCACGCAGTGACATTTTGGTCTCTTCAGTTGGGAGTGAGCAAAAAGTGTTGGGTAAAGAGCCTAATTCATCAATCTATGGTGCCGCTTAAAGAATTAGAAGCCCACCATTTAATCAGTGGTGGAGACGAATTGAACAAAAAAAATTAAATATAACCTAAGAGGCAACTGTATAAATTTTCATGTTGATATCAAACACCTAATGTAAAATATTTGAAACTCATTTATGTAAGCAAATTGTTAAAACTCAAATTCTTTCTACTCGTGTCTAAATAACAAATAAATATTTTCTTAATACGTGTGAAATGAGCTTTTGGCTCAGTTAATTTGGAACGGTGGGAGTAGTGTTTTACAATGATAGGAAGAGAAAAAAATTTCTCTTGGAATTTGGCTTGCAGTGATCGAACCAAATATAATACTGTTTCATTTTTTGGGTACTAAAACTGTTACTTATCTCAATTAAAAGTACTTGAGTTGTTATATTATTTATGTATCCTAATAACTCAGGAAATAGTAAATTAAATTTCTTTGGTTACATAACATGAATATATGTATACACAACCATGTATCAAACCTCATTCATAGAAGTTTTATTCAGGTGATGTTTATTTTCTATTTTATGTTGATAGGTATTTTTTTATCCCTTTTTCACAGTAATGATGCTTATCAACGCAACCTTTTTAAAAGAATCAGATATGCAAAGATCATATAACTTATGGTTCCAGTCATTCAATACATTCTGCCGAATTCAATGAATTATACATACACAAGGCCCCCCTCCTAAACAAACCTGGGATTCTCTTCTTGGGAAGAGGTGGCGGGGATAATAGAAATCAAGCAAACTGCATCTACTACAATCAGGCAGTCCCAACATTTGTCTTGAAATTGCTAATATTATACCCAATTGTGCAAAAACCCGATTAAATGGCATAAACTGAAAGAATGATTATACATCACTATTCACAATGCTAAAGATACCTTACAAAATAATCTACCTATAAGAATTATCAACTCTCCACTAAACAAAAAACATCATCTATTTTGATTCGGTATATGGCATGAGCCAAGTACAACTATATCCCAGTATTGGGATTGTTCCCAGCAAGGATTAAAGAAATTTCTAACCCTCGGCTAAAAGCCTGGTTAAACATCAGGCGAGTTTGGAATGTTGATACAAATGGAAACCACGAAAAGAATGCAATGGGCACAAAGATGAGCATTCCCATGCCAGCATCATATAGACGTGCAAGCGACCGAATGAACTTCCATAGTCCTAGCCTTTTCATCACAGGCTTCCATGCAGCAGCAATCTATACAAAGGACAATCAACATTTAAGAATCAGAGTGATGCAAATGCATACAGTTGAGATATTAAAACCATTGATGCCAAATCAGCTCCCTTTCAGCACATTGAATAGTGTGCCACTTACAAAAAAATGTCTGGACAAGTGTGTAGGATTCCAGATGTCAAATAACAAAATAATCTAAATACCTTAAGAATCTATTTATTGGTGAGAATAAGATAAAAATTGATAAGAGATATGGGAGAAGATTTTATCAATGTTGTCAGTGAAGTGGAGATCAAACTTGGATCACAATACAGTTGGATTAACCACAGCTGAATGAGATAAATAATACTCCCTCCGTCCCATATTATGTGACACAGTTGACTGTCACACATGCCAATGCACAACTTTGATGTTAAATATCTTCAATAATCTATTAGAAAAAATTATGAAAATTTGATATTTTGAAAATATTCATAGACACAAATCCAACATCTTATATGCTACAATTTATCTTTGTATGTTAGTAGAAAAATATGGTCAAAGTATGTTATGTAAATAGTGCACATTTTCAAATTAGGTCATTTGAAATGGGACAGAGGGAGTAATTGAAAAAGTGTTAAAAAGACTTTTAAAAAGCATAAACAAAAACTGTTGAACCAACTGCAGTTCAAACCAATCAGATTTGATCCAGTTCTAATGCAGCATTAATTGTAGTTGAATCAAACGGCAGACTAGCCAGTTCTCACTTCAACCCATTGAATCGGCTAGTTTGGTCTGATTTTGACAACAATGACTTTTACTTGTATTCTTCTACCAAAACCCAGGGCGTAACTAATAAACATTATTTTAATATAAACAAGCATCAACCGAAAAAGGAAAATAACAAACAAAACAAACGTGACAACAGTTTACTAACTACCTTTAAATAAAAGCAATATAAGTTTGACACACAAAGAATCAAACTACAATGCAGGATTCCAAAGACTACCTACCTACTGATATTTCAAGCATGTGATCCAACAGCGGAAAGATCAAATAACTAATAAACACATTGCATCAGAGGAAAAGAGAACGCACCGATAAAATTCCCCATCCAGTAGGAATGAATGCTAAAATAGAAGCAAATATGTCCGGTACAGATAGGTCAGTTAATATAATTGCTACAACCAAACCAGCCAGTGCCAACAACAGGGATAATCCTTGTACAAACCGCAACACAAGTTGGAAATTGACTGATATCTTCTGGCTAAAGGTGAATACCTATTGTGCAAGGATACAAGATAGATTCGAGTCAAAATTAGCAAGATACACAAGTAATCTAAGACCACATTATTCAATTTTGCACCTTAAAAAGAATTATTAGCACTGCCAACACAACCCATGATAATCCATAAACCTGTATAAAATGGAAAAAATAAGCAATCAGTTGACTAAACTGCATATATTCTGTAAGAGAAATCGAATATAAAATAAATTAAGGAACTATTCTGTTGTATTGCGCAAAAAACCCGTTTAGTTTCTATTGTTTCCTTTTTTTTTAAAGATTTAGTTTTCCTTGATTTATGTTACTAGGACAGGTTTCGATATTTTGTGCCAGGCTGAGATTTATTAGAATGTCAATGCATTAGTCTGTATAATGCATATAATTGATGTAATATGAATCATCAGAAATAATATTTAGATTCTATTTTTTTTTTCATGTCTGCATCAGAGCTCCTGATTTGGGAGACTCTGTTTCCATGTCAGAACCATCATCGCAGTTACATAGACCCTTGGCCACCTACTCCTCCAGCAAATCCAATGTGCTTAGAATGGCTTCAGAAGCAAAGATCGCTATCAGAAATACGGTAGCCACGATCTACCACTGTCGACCACCTCGACAGGCAACCCTACTTGGTAAATCCAATTTTTCCACACCCAGACAAATAACCAACACGAAAAAATCTGCCATGGTTTCCACATAACACCATCTTGTTAGTGTCGGCCATCTATATTTTGAGTTTCACCCATTCTACAATTTTGTTAAAATCCCAGGCAAGTAATAAGGATTAGGATCTCTTGGATCTGAAAGTCTATACTGTTTTCAAGATTTCGGGTTGTCTCAGCTAGACTCCAAGCGTGGGTTGGAATTTGGAATGCACTAATTGATGTTTCTGCTGTTTCCTTCCGAATTTCAAGCATGTGCATCTTCCTACAGACTACACCCCCATTGGCACATTAAATTAGGTCTTACACAGACTGTCACACACACGCGCGCGCGTTTTTAAATGCAAAGTCATCTCTTGTTATATTTCCAAATTCCAACGTACTAAAACAGCTGCCGACTTTGTTCAACATGCTCTCTGGTTAAGGCTAAAGCAGCCACTCTTTTAGCATAACTTAGGGGGGGTGTATTGGATTGAGATTTTGAAAGATTGTTTTGGCAAAAAAGATCTTAAAGATTTTAAAAGACTTTGTGTAATTGTGTTAATTTTGTGGGATTTTGAAAGACTTCATTTAAAAGACATTTTACAATCACGATTTTCAAACCAGGCAAATAATCTTCAATAAGTCTCAAGGTTTTTTGTGAGATTGTTGAATGAGCATGTCATGTGTATTTTTAACTAAAAAGTCACAAAATCCACTCTACAAAAGAATCCATTAAAATCTGCAGATTTTTGAATACCAATAGAAATTTTATAAGTTGGTGCAAATCTTAATTGAATACCATGGGATTTGGTTGCCCTGAATAAAAAATCTTGATTGAATACCATTGAGATTTATTTATGTTCTATAAAAGTCTTGATTGAATACCACAAGATTTTTTTATCATTAAAGTCTTTTCAAATCTCTTGAAATCTTGATTCAATACACCCTCCTTAGTAATTTCAGAAAACTTCCTTTATTTAACAGTTGGAAACAAAAAGAATAAATATTTTATATTAATAAAAATTCAAAGGACAAACAGATGAGACATAAATATAAATATACCGTCAATGAAGTATCAGTTCCTTTTATGTTAAGCTTATACACAATGCCATATTGGAAAATGAAAAATCTCAGACTCAGGATGGTCTCTGCAATCCTTGAACCCAAGCTCCTGATATGAGCCTGCAGATGAAATAATTGCAAAATAGCTTATCTTGTGGTCATAATTTGTCATTTTTTTCTGATAGGAACCTCTTAAATAGTTAGTCGACTATGATGAGTTAGTTAACACCATAGCAGTTCAGTTCCTGTCAATTTCTTTCATAAATGACCAAAGTTATTACTGACTAGGTTAAAAAGAAAAATAAAACCAAGAAATACATTTCAAAATAATGTATGAAAAATATTGCATACCAGTTCTTCTTCCCACCAAGCTTCCCAGCTTTCTTCTCCCTTAACACCAATTCCACCTCTGTAAAGTAGCCAATTTGTCCAGTCTCGGAAGTCTACCACTACCCTAAAATACACAGTAAGAGAGAAATTCAGTAGATGAGAGGTATACCTCAAAGGAAAAGAAAGTTGATAGATTGTGATTGCCGGTATAAAAAAATTCTTGTTTACTAGCTTCAGAGAGCTTTGAGGTCTTATTTATAAAGTAGAATTAAACTTGCCAATCAAGGCTTAACAGCTTTGTAGGTGTATAACTCTAACCGACTACATAAGAGAAAACTTAACAGAACGCTAACTACAGAAAATTGCATATTAGAAGAATATTTATAACATAAGCAACTATTTCAATAGAGGCATGATAAAGGCAGCTTAGATAATACTTACTTTTGCCACTCAAATCCCGACGGGTTGAATAAATAGGGAGCAAACAACCAGGATAGAGCCATAAACCAACTGCTTATGCTTAGAAGAATGTATGACAGTGCACCACCATCATTGTAGCCATAAGCAAGATACACTATCAATAGAAGTACCACTTCCAACCTGAAGATAAAGGATTATGAGTATTCCATTCAAGGTATAGGACAATAAGGAACTTTAAAGACAACGCAATCTACACAAGAATAATTTCATAAGTACGGGATAGAACCAGTTGTGAGCTACTGAGATTAAGCGAGAATGGGAGGTAAGGGATTCAGAAGTTTCATAGCATTTAAATTTAGCAATTCGTGAAAAATAAGGATGGGCAATAATAAATAACCAAGACTGCTTAATCA
>Ga0315914_1008265_pt1 | contig 13989 bp, 8 predicted proteins | sample MpolenodulesMG_FD_203920 | JGI IMG/M metagenome (GOLD analysis project Ga0315914, IMG submission 203920) | Medicago polymorpha root nodule microbial communities from Los Angeles, California, United States - elongated nodules | ecosystem: Host-associated > Plants > Roots > Nodule | place: USA...
CCCCCTACAGTTGCAAAACTTAGGGGGCTGTTTTGTAGTTTTTTTTCTTAGGGGGTCAAAATCGCAACTTTGGAAAAGTTAGGGGGCTAAAACTGCAATTAAGCCTTAAATATATTATTGAATTTCAAATGCATATGAGTTGCAATCAATCACAACAAAAAAATCGTGCATCGCACGGGTTAGAGTTTAGTTAATAAAGTTAATTCACTGAAAGAAAAAGAGGGAACGTTTTCGTTTTGACAAAAAATAAGAGGGAAAAATCCTTAGGTCGGGTAGTCAACAAACCGACTTAAGTAAATGACTTCTTAAGTTAGTTCGTCAACCTAGCGACTTAGGAAATTGATTATAAATTTTATCTTTTCATTATTCTATCAACCTTAACTCGAGTAAGCTTATAACCGACTTAAGAAAGTTTGAAAAATTATGAAACTGCGATCGTGTCACTTGTTAAGACGAGTGGCAAAGCAAATCGACTTAAGCACGAATATAATTTTTTTTTTGTATTAGTTATCGTCCATAATCACAAGCAAACTAGGTCTCCTCTTTTTTTTTTATAGTAATGTCTCTTTACTCTTTTTCTATTTTTATACTATTGGCGGATCTTGTTGGGTCACGAGGGGAGCCAAGGGGACCACCCATATCCAGGCTGAGCAACGTACAAGCAAGAGAGACAGCACACTCTTACCCAAAGACCTTAAGGCAATGGGTTTATGTATTCTCTTACTTATAAAGTGTTCAACCTTCACTTTTCTATCCGATGTAGGACATATAACTCACATTTGCACACAACAATCTCCCCTTCAAGTGTGAATCCATCAACTCATCATGCTCGCCCCTCAAGCGGAGGCTCTTTCATCCGCACACACTTATACTTATACTTGTACCGCCGTTGTCTCCTCACACAACGAAACCCGTCGCCTGAACACCCTTGGTCAGGAGGACTTTCGACACAAGGAGCCGGTCGAACTCTTCGTCAAACCACGACTCTGATACCACTGTTGGGTCACGAGGGGAGCCAGGGGGACCACCCACATCTAGGAAGAGCAATGTAAAAGCGAGAGAAACACCACACTCTTACCCAAAAACCTTAAGGCAATGAGTTTATGGATCCTCTTACTTATAAAGTGTTCAACCTCCACTTTTCTATCCGATGTGGGGCATATAACTCACACTTGCACACAACATATCTAACATAGTGTTCTTATTATCCTTACTCTTTTTATTGACTTTAATTAGTGTTCTTTCTTACTTGTTTTAGAGTTTTTTATGAATACGTTTTCAGATTTGTGTGTGGCTAGCATAGAGTAGCCATAGCCGTATCTAAGGCACATCAAAGAGGGTGATCATTTTAGGTCCAAGAAAATAAGTCATAATTGAGTTCCAAAATGAAAGGAAAAAATAGGGGTCTAAGAATGTTGAAATTATTATATAATGATGAATTAAAAAAACCTTGCACAAATTTTTAGTCTACGTTTTTTCATAAAAATTTGTCTGATGTTGATGCAAATAACCATTTTCTTAATTGAAAGTGTTACAAATGTTTTTAGACTATGTTTCAATTGCCTATTGAATTCTCTTAACTATGTCGGTGACTATTGCATCTACAGAAATAAGTTTTTCGAAATTAATTTATTTAAAAACTACTTCATCGTCAATGTCAGAAGAAATGTTGAGAGATACTATAAAATATATTAATCTAAACAATTATTAATGACTTTAATCTAGAAATGTTCGTAGGAATTGTTTTATACGGGCATTTGGATATTAAACGAAAAATTCAATGTTTTTTTCTATGAAGTCTAATCTTTTTATTAGATTATTTTTTACCGCAATAAAAGTTATCATCTTCAAAAAATTTATTTTTCAGACCTTAGAAATTCAAAAAGTTTATATACTTATTAGTTATAGCCTAAATTAGAGGTTTCTTCTACGTCACCAAAATCTCGTAAACGGTTCTAAAAGCTATTAGAACAAGAATGGTTCATTCAAGTTCTCTTGGGTTTTGATGATAATAAAGTATTGAAGACAATTGGAATACTAACATATGTTCAAGTGCGCAGGAACTCCTTATCATGAAAAAGGAACATATGAAGAGCATCAGAAAAGGATTGGGAAGCTAAGAAGACTATGGTGGAAGATCTACTGGAAGGTCAACCAGAAGTCAACATCCTAGTAGATGGAAGTATCATAGAAGCTGGGGAGTGACATCCACAAATTTTGTGAAGGACATCAAACACAGAAGCTGACTAGGCTATGTATATCTGACGGACCCAGAACTCACATAGGCTTTTGTCTTATTCTGTGAGTTGTCTCTATCAGTACATCCAGTAGAGCAGCAATTTTGTCTTCTTTTGTTATGTGTAAAGGACATCAAGAACGAGGAAAGAAACAGATAATTCCTCTTTCAGTAAAGGAGATTCAAAATACTTTCCAATGAAATTATCCATATCAGGCAAAGGGCCAACGTTCATGATTGAAACTTCTTAGCGACTCTATTTGCGCTCACATTCTTCTCCAACGTCTCTCAAATCATTGCCTATAAAAGGAGCTGGAGACATGAAGAAAAAGCAACAAAACTCTGCTATTTTTCTGTGTCAAAACTTTGTCAAATCAAATAGCGCAAAACACTTAGGATTATTTTCAAGTTTATATCTTAAAGATCATAAGGAGTGAGTCTGTTCATTTGTTCAGTTTACACTCACTAGTTAGAAAGAGTGTAAGAATCAACTAACTTGTTTGCAATTGAGGAAACATTTTAGAAATTCTCTTGTATGCGTGCTTAAGCACATAAGTCTCTTGGTAAAACCTCTTTTTTTTTAAGAAGCTAAATTAGCCCACCTAAATTGACACCGAAGAATCAAATCGGAGACCTCAAGGAGGAAAACACTCCCAGGTCCCAATCCATTACCACTAGTGCAACCCAAGTGGGTTCTCTTGGTGAAACCTTGAGCACCTAGGAAGTCTCAGTCAGTTGTGATTGAGCCGGTAAAGTCTTAAGCAAGGTAAAGTCTTAAGAAATTGTGCTTAAGCAAGGGAAGTATCTTGCAAGGGTACTTGAGCAAAGAAGTCATTAGGTAGAGTCCTAGAGCATAGAAGTATCTTGATGTGTGCTTGAGCATTGAGAAGTCTATTCGAAATGTCCTTGATTATATTGTAATCAAGATTGATTATAATGAAATCCCATGGAAGTGCAAGGAGACTGGACTACTCTTGTTTTGTAAGAGGAACAGTATAAATTATTTTGTGTCTTTCTTCTCTTTCTGACTCTTTATCTTTTATCCACGTGTTCTTTATTTCCGCTACATTCAGACTCTGAGTCAGAATCTGCAACATCAGATTTTGTTCAGATTTGTATTTAATACTTAGAAGAAGAAGTCGTAGAAAAGACTCACGCAATTCAATCTTCCCTTCTTGTGTGTTTTTCTCACCTTCAAAGGCAGCAAATATAAATATAAGTTCAATCCTACCAAATCAATGTTAAAATCGAATTGCCCAATTTTGTGATGTATAACATTTCAGATTCAAACGGTGATAATAACATATTCTTAGATCTCGAGGTGTTCACATTGTTTAAAGGATACATAAAAAGTTCTTGTCTTGATATACCTTTGAGTTATCAAGAGGCTTTAAGTGATTCCAACCAATTAAGAGACACATGGATTTATGTATTACCAAATGATCAACATGTAAATCAGCGTTACCTTGTAAGTGTCCTACAACTAAAATAAGGCTGATTTACGTGTTCATGATTTGGGATTACATAAATTTATGTGCCTTAATAGGTTGAAATCACTCAAAAGCCTTTTAATAACTCAAATTCATATCAATGTGTATTTGGTGATAAAGAAGAAGAAAATTAGGATGATTTAATCATGTCTCCTCCATTGGTGATCATCCATAACACATAATGGAAAAAGTGGAGATGGTTGTCTGGAGAGTTTGTGAAAGAAATTGACAAATAATAAAATTAAAGAACTTCAATTTATGGATGGAATCAAAGTCATCATATGGAGAAAAAAAAAGTCATTTGAGCATAACACTGGTTAATTTTTTATTTTTGGGTCAAATCAGGCTTGAAGAAGGCCATGCGACTTTGCGAACGCTTTATGAGGAAAAAAAAAGGAGAGAAAACGAAGGGTTTTTTGGCTATCTAGCAACTGCTTTTGATCTTTATTAGAGATATATGCTTAGTGATATATTAGTCTTAATAGATAGTATTATAAATAGCTTTTAACCATCTTATTAGTGGGCACTTTTCACTCATTTGTAACTTTCTATCTTCATCAATACAAAGAGTTATTCACTTCTCTCATTCCTTCCATGGATGTCATGTTTCAGAATATGGTATCAGAGCAAAACTGGTATCCACCTTGAAGGATATTTTCCGTTGCATTTTCTCGAGAAAATAAAAAAAAATTCACTTTCCCTTTCTTCCTCATTCCAATTTTCCTGTTATTAATTCTTTTTCCATCATTATCTCTCATTTTCTCTCTGGTTCCAATTCCTTTTCACTGTTTGCTTTCTCAATCAATTTCGTTTTGACTCGGTCTTAATTCTCAACATTCGTCTTCACCTTATTCATGCGCCTGTTTTGACTGTCTCGCATAATTACATTTCGCAATTCATCTTCACCTTATTCATGCGTCTGTTTGTTCATGTGATATTTTGGTGATGGTGTCGAAGCGTGAATAATATATATTTGATTTGACGATGAAGTGATAATGTGACTACTTGTTATAACATGTGTTTATAATTTGAGAATTAATATGTTTGTTGATTGAATAAGAATGAATGTAATGATGATATTTTAGGAAATGAATGTGTATATTCATATGTGATGTTTTAAATTCCTAATTACTACGCTTAAGTTCATATCTTATTTATTTGAATGTATATCTTACCCTCTAGTTGTTGTTTGGTCGCCTACATCCTTGTGGTGTAGACGTGTAGGTTAGGAATGCTTGATTGGCGTGAGTACCCGAGGATGGCTTGATGCATGTCCTCCTTTTCATGCTTTTGCTTTTGAAGTCTTAGTGGTTGTGCTCTAATTAGTGTGTCTGAGAGTCTATTTATATTTACTTTTGGATTGTCATGTTTTGAAGAACCTTAGAGTTTTCATGATGATGTATATGAGATGTTGAGATGATAACTTTATGATGTTTTATGTTGTGATTCCGCTGCGACTGTTTTTATGATTATGAGAATTTATGACTATGTTGGATTAATGAAACAAAACTTTGTAAAATACTCCTTTTTTACCGATAGTTAACAGAATAATGACAAGAAAAAAAACTAGTTTGTGTAAAATACACCCTTTTTACCGGAGTAAAACACTCCTTTATCTTAAATGACTTGTTTTACGGGCTTTTTTTGGTTCTAAATGGAAAAACTTGTTTTACGGCTTTTGTGAAAAGAAAATAAAAAAGTGTTACATCCATTAAAACAATGGACAAATGCTAACTTGTGTCTTCAATGACACATGTTAAGGAAGTTATTATAGAAATATACACATCAAAAGTCGTAAATTAACTTCTTAAAAGTTGACATATTATGTTTCCAATGCAAAGTTACTCTTTTTAGGTTGCTTAACACGTACCCTAAAGATACAAGTTAACATAACCCAAAACAATATTAAATTTATAACCGTAGGATTATTAAGTTTTAAATTTCAAGATGACTTAAACCATGGATTCATCTCTATTAGTAGAATTCAAGCAGTCACTCTTGACAAAAAAAATAAAATAAGGAGAATTTGAGCAGTCACTCTTGACAAAAAAAAATAAAATAAAGAGAATTTGAGCAGTCACTTCATTTACATAACCCTTCTCCAATGTCTTAAAAACTGTGTTTCCGTCATTTTCACTTCACTTCACTTTAAGCCTCTCTTCATTCTTTCATCATCCAAGGCTTCTTTCTTCCATCACATTTTCATCGGTAAGTACCATTTTTGCTTGCTGTTTAAATTACTTTTATCATCCTAAATGTCTTTTTATGTTTATGTGCAAGGTTATCAAAATCGGGACTTTACTTCAAGTTAAAAGGGAGTAGCAAATCGGGACTCGTAAAATCGCAATCAAAATCGAAGGATTTTACTCAAGGACTTTTGTAGAATCGATATAGGATAGCAAAGTCGGGACTCGTAAAATCGCAATCAAAATCGAGGATTCTACCAAAACAAAAATAATGTTAAATATATATTATAAATTGCATATGGTCATAAATGACTAAAGTTCAAATACACAAAATACATATACATAAATGACTCAAAACTTAGATGTAAATATTCTTTAGTAGTCATAATAATGTTAAATAACCTAGACAAAATACTTCAAGGAAAATCCTAAATGTCTGACAAAATAAAATACTTGATCACAAGTAAATAAGACTATTAAGATTCAAGGCAAAGACTAGAGGCCTAACAAATATTTAATGGCAAAGCTTATATGTAATCATAAATCACGAATAAATCGCCAATTATATGAACAATCCCGTGTAACTATTGAAGAAGTGTGGGGGAAGTGAAAGAATGAAATTTTTTTGCCTTTTAGGTATTTATAGAACCGGGTCATGGATTCAAATCGGGTCAATTTACGAACCGGGTCAAATATTGACCCTTATCTAAAAATGAACAAAATCCTGTGATTTTGAACGGATTTCACGATTTTGTACGATTTTGCATGTTTTTGGGACTTTGCTATGGATTTGAGTCGTTGAAGCTACGCAAAGTCGCAAAAATCAGGATTTTGGGACTTAAGTCGCCTTTTTGATAACAATGTTTATGTGTTCTTATTTTCATAGCATTTCAAAAGGTAGCATTTTTAACCTATAAATTACTGCCATTAAAAAAATAGTTAATGATGCCATACTGTTACATTTTTGCTTTGCATGTATAATTTGTTTTTGTTGGATGTTTTGAGGTATAGTGGTTTTGGAAGGAAAAGTCGCTATAGTTATGATTTTGTGTCGTTACCTTTTTAGAAAATAATTTCTCATTCTGATAAATTCGAGTATTAGGTGCGAAGGATAGTTGGAGGGGAGGACATACTTTGACAAACAAACAAAGGAGGCAGGAAAAGGAATATATGTTACGGAATGAGGGTCTATACGAAATCTTTAAATTTAATCAATGTTTTTAAATTCAATCAATGTTGTTATAACATAATTCGGTTATCATTTTTTTTTATATAAACACTCGTTCAAAAAATATAAAAGATTTTTTTTATTTTTTCTCTTATTCCCCTCCCTTCAAGGTCCTTCCCTTAGAATTAAGTTTGGAGTAGAATCTGTTTACTCTCTAAACTTGCAAACAAACTCTTAGGATCTAGTTGTTAGTTTAGGACGAGATAAGAGGATGTTTTAAAAATAAAAGTAAAGGAAACGATGGACCCCCAACTTTTCTTTTGACAAGGGATATCCCCCAACTGAAATAAAGCTTTTAATTATTTTAGTAAAACTCTAAAAGTTAAGAAATTACTTGTTCATTAACATTTGTTTTAGTAAACAAAAAACTAAGTTTCCTGTCCGATATGGTTTTGAGTGGGTTGATGCATCAGCTTAACACTCTTGTTTACCTGAAGATTCTATAATATTTCCTTTAAATGATGCTACTTTTTCAGGAAGTATTGAAGAGAACACTGAATTAATCTTGCAAAAGAGTCAGTTAGTGGAAAGAGTAGAAGGTTTGATGGAGGAAAATACCAAGATTAAAATAAAGAAGACATTGTCGAAGAGATGGAGTTTGAAACTAAAGATTTGACGGCTGAAATTGAAGAGTTGAAGGCTAAATTTGAAGAGTTGAGGGATGAAATTCCAATGTACTACAAAGCTGGGTTTGATAAAGCCCTAAAGAAAGTTTCAGTTTCTATATCTGAAATTAAACCATAACCATTTTAATTGGATCGTTGAGAATTATTCATCTATATTTTAGATATAAAGACCTTGATGAAAGGTATTGCAAGGGATTAACGCCTTCTTAAATTTTTGTAGTTGAAGCCTTTTGAAGTTGAACTCTCTGTGAACTTGTATGGGTTTTCATTTTGGGATCCTTTGTGTTTTGTTTTTAGATTTGGGATTATATATCGTATCTATGAACTCCTATTTAGTATGTTTATCTAATTATATTTTCAAACTCTTGTTTTCCTTTACAATTATTGTTTGTATGGTTAGCAAATAGTGACACCAAATTGTTGTTAACTGAAGCTTGCTAGTGCTTGATATTTAGGTGTAGATGCATGCAGCTGAAGTTGTTAGCTGCGAACTTTTTACAATTTTACTTCATTGATTAAGATTAATTTACGATCCATTATGCGTTACTTAGCATTGGTTTAGAAAAGGGGTTCTCTTTAGGAAGAAAAGGGTCCTCTTATTAATGTTGTGTTTTAGGATAATTTTTCATCTGAAGATTCTTAAGAGGATTTAGTATGATTTCATCTACACCGTGACACTTCCATCACATGTATGCACATTTCATTATCTTAATTCTAGTGTTGGCCATGATTTCATAACATTTATCGATTTGATTTGCAAATATCTTATCTTATATATAAAAGTTCTTAAGTTTTTTAGACAAATTTTTTGAATCAAAAAAGTTGTTATCTAGACTTTTTTTCAGCCAGAATAGTTGTTGCAAATTTTCTTCCTATTTTTTTTTTGTTTTTTTATTGTTTATTAAATAATGATCTCATATCTTGAATATAAAAGTTGTTAAGTCTTTTAGACAACTTTTTAAAACTAAAAAAGTTGTCCCATATTTCTTAATTGTTAATATAATTTTTTTTTGTAAGATACTTTATATCTTATATATAACTTCATAAGTCTTTTTGGGATATTATTTGAACCAAAAGGTTGTTGCAAACTGCAAAATTATAAAGTGCAGACAATTAAAAGCAATGAACTTAGAATAACGTAAAACTTTGATTCTTAATTCAAAAACATTCCAAAAATGTTTTACAAGGCTGATATGGGGTCTATTTATGGCCTAGAGCCTAAGACAAATCAATAAACTCGGATTACAAGCCAATAATGAGAAAATTCCAAGAGTTTGTAACATCTTTTTCTGACTGTATAACGTGCACGATCGTGCTTGTAGGACGCACAATCGTGCTTTCCTTCAAAATGATTGTGCTTGGTGTCAAACATGATCATTTTTAATTTGGAAGAATTGTGAATTGAAGGCTTATAAAATTTATAATGTGCAGGTATAGTTCACGATTATATCAGTCAAACATGATCATTTTTAATTGACTTAACTTTTATTAGGAAAATTGTATCTATTTGATGGGTTAATTACCACTTAGGATTCAAGAATCAGTTCATACAATTGATAAAAGTATTTAAAACATTGTGATCGTACCTGACCATAAGTTGGTTGTCGGTGTTGGATTGAATGCGGTTGTTCACGGTGGTTGTTTATACTTTCAATGAGCGTTGGACCGAATGGGGGGTGTGTACGTGCATACACTCCGACGCTCAAGTCACTAAAGTTTCAGAATGGGGGTTTGAGGGTGTGAGAGATTCTACCTTGTAGGCTGCGAGGAGCCTCCTATTTATAGAGGTGGGTGAATGCAGAGCCGTTGTAAGGCACACGTGTGACCGGCGGTTACGAAATCAATAGAAGTGTAACCGCCGGTGAGATATTAGCGGGAATGTGGGTAAAGAGACATTATTGCTCGTTTGAATAGGTCTGAGTTTTTCCAAGCACCCCCCCGCAGGGAAGGGGTATGTTGCGAGTAATTTGCCAAATGCAACATTTGGGCTCGATTTGTTATTGGACTTAAGAGATTAAGCCAAGGTCTTCGACTGCTCCAGAACAATAGCCCCCCAAGTCGTTGCTCTGGTTTAAGAGTGATGACTTAAGCCACAACGAGGGAGCTGACCGTGGATGTCATAGATGTTTTTTTGAGATGAAAACTGGGAAGTTTCCTTAGAGAAAGGTTGATTGAAATTTGCGATAGGCGATCCTCTTACTTGGCACGGGCGAGCATACCGTGGGACCTTGAAATTTGTGGTTACTTTGTTGTTGGGACCAAGACGAAACGTATGTGGACATGTGGTCGCTGACCCTTTTTGCTTGTTCGCCACGTTGTGTCGAGGTTGCTCTGTGCGAGAGGTGTGCCCAGTCTTTCTGAATTCGCCCATGTTGGCCGAACGTGAGAAAGATTCCCTCGTCAGAGGGTTGGTCATTTGTCATTCAGCAATTAATGCCCATGTCTCGAGGAAGAGACTGAGGGGACATGACCATTGATTTCTGACTGCCACGTGTAAAGGCTATGAGGGTACTTGAGTACCTAGCACCTTGAGGGCGTGTCGTTTTGTGTTTCCGAGACGTTATCAAAACCGTTGATCTAATCCTGACGTTTGGGAACCAAAGGAATTTGATCAGAACCGTTGGATGCGTTTGTTGAGATGATCTGGAACGTTGCTTTGTTTAGTCTGTGAAGAGTCGTAGGTGAAGGGCTGCACCGGGTCGCGTTCGTTTGGTTTTTGAAAGGTTGCGAAGGAAGTATAAATATGTTTCAAATGTATGTTTGGAACACTTTACATTTTCCATTTTAGCAACTTAAGTTTTTCCAGATTTTCCTTTGAGATTTTAAGTGCAGTTTGTAACACCCTAATTCCCAACGTTGTTTTTAATTAATAATAAGCAAATATCAATCTAAAAAGGATGTTACACATCGTCATTCATTTGCCGTTCAAAAAAACAGAGAAAATATAGCCCATCATATTCAACACCGGAAAATAATTTAGATAAATAGAACTTCATAGATTAAACGTGTTGAATCCACCGTCTGCGCTTAAACAACGACGTAGAATAAAAATCATGGTTCCTTAATGACATAAAATAAAGATAGTCAACGTTTAACCCCAACCCTAGTGTTACAGATCAGAGCACACATTATGTCGACTACTTAATAATATAGATAAATAGCTACGAAGATATGTCCTCGTCGCCACCTTATAAGCGTCCCGCAAAGCTAAGTCTCCTCTTCCTGTGTATCTGTACCCCCATGAGTACAAACACCAAATCACACAAACAACAGCAAAGGGGTGAGAAATCACATCATAACTGTCGCGTCATTTTTTGGAGGTCAAGGCTATTTGATTAGCGTTTGACTCACTATTTTATTTCACGACTGAACATTTAATTTTAAGAGAAAAGGGGGAAAAAGTTCGAAATACCCCTTTGAAGAGATTTTGGGTTCGGGGGTTAGTTACACAAAGGGAAGGTGTTAGCACCCTTTATGTCCGTAGTACTCTACGGGAACCTCTTGGTTTTATTTAACGTTTTGTGCTATTAACTTGCTTGTTTTGAAAAAAGGAATTAAAGTGGTAAAGGAAAAAAAGACATACTTATCTACATTTTTTATTGATTTGGAAGGACGAGTGTCACGTTTGATTTGTTGTGTGTTTTTTATTAGTTTTGAAAAAGGTTTTAAAATGAAAAGCCAAGTGGCAAAATAAATTTGTTTGTGTTTTTTATATTAAAGGAAAATGACTTGAAATATGATTAAGGTTGATTGCAATGTTGATTTATGAAAGAAAGAAATAAAAATAAAAGGATCACTTGATTTTGGGAATCAAGGTTTGTTTATGAAAAATATTTTTGATGTTTTTGTTATTTGCATGTTTTTTGTTTTTTGAATAATAAGACTAAAAACGAAACTATCGGAGCAAGAAAATAATAGCGTAGGTACTTTGTGGCGACGTTGGATCACCACAAAGACCATTAACCTAAGCTAGAAGCATAAAAGGTAAGGCATACACCCACACACGCACACATGCACCTAAAGCTATTACACAAAAGCCTATATACATTCTAGGGTCTGCAATAAATAAAATAAATAAATTACATTGAAACCTATTTTTTACATCCTAAATTGTGTGCAAAAGACGTAAATAAATAAATTACATTAAAGCCTAATTACATCCTAAATCAATGTGAGTAAAAAAGGAAATAGGACATAAAAATAAACATGTGAATACTGATAAATAATAACATAAAGAAAAGTAAAATGCAAGGGAAATTTAGAATGCATGAAAAATGACAAAAAATGAGATGCTGGGGGTGCAGGCAGTAAACAGAAGGGTATGTGCAGGAAATTAAATAAAGAAAGAAATAGGATGGGCTCGAGGGAAACCGAACCGGGTCGGTTTGTTAAAAGGGTTAGGGTCAACTAACTGGGTCGACCTAGTAGTATAAAAGGGGGGTGAGACAGATTTTTTTATTCATTTCAACAATTGCTTTCTCTCTCTTCCTACTTCTTTCCCTCGGTTCTCTCTCTTCTCTCACCTCAAGAACACTTTGAGTGTTCATCCCTACCAGCCCAGATTCTGGCCAACATGAGTTTTCCGGCGCGGTGGTCGCCGACCAAGGGTGGCGGCTCCGCCGCGCCGGAGTAGCAAATACTCCCTTTGTTTCGATTTTTTTGTTTTTCACCCCTTTTCGTGTCCTCTATTTGATTCTACCCTCAAAGTTTACAAACAAGCAACACACAGTCCTAGATCCACAAACAAATAAAACGAAAGAAATACTACCTTCCTTCTTTTCCTGGTCCGTTTTCTGCTTCGTGTTTGTGTGTGATATTTGATTCCGGCTTTGTGTTGTTGGTGTACGGCCAATTTGTGTGCGATTTTGCGCGACTGTTGATGCAGTTGAGATCGTGGATGGGTGTTTGTGAATTGGTTATGATTGAATTTTTGTGTACGGCTTCTGGTTTTTTGCAGATGAATTTCGGCTCCCCTTTTGACTGTGTGTTTGCAGGTATTTATAGTACCAGACTTGGCCTTAGGGCTCTGTTGAGAACGCAGAAAATCTGGTGGCTTGGGGAGGAAGATCAGCAGGTGTTTGTTGCAGATAGGCGTGTGAATATTGGATTTGGACTAACTTCTTGGATATGGATAAAACTAAAAAAGGATGAAGACTAAAACAAATAATAAAAAGAATGAGGTATTTTAAAGTTTACTTAAAAAAGAAAAATAAAGATTTTTATAAACAAAATTAAAGTTAATTAAAAATTTAAAGAAAAGATGGAATTAAGATAAAAAATGAAGATAAAGAGAGAAGAGGGCCCGACTCGGAATCAAATACGAGGTATTTTAAAATACCTCTCTGTCGAATTTTTTCACTGAAAATCAGAGACTGATCGGGGTCAGACGGCGTATGAATGTAGGGTCCAACAACACGTGTCAGTGACATCTTATGTCAAAAATTGGGGTATGACAATAACATATATTGGAATACATGAGAAAAGAAATTATATCATTATATCATCATCAGTCATAAGTCTTACACCGTTCACGTAATAGAGTCATAAAATACATACATCATTATGCACACATCTTCACATCAATTCACATCATTAGCACATATCGAAGTTCTTCTTATTCATGACCTATATGCAACATACTTCATTCCAAGACCTACATGCATGCCGGTACCGGATCCTATCGTCATAATAATGTAGTTCAGAGATGTGTTATTGAAACATACATTTCGTCATTCGTCATTATGAAAGATGATATGATGCATGAAAACTCACCAAACATAATTTAGAAAGACACATAAACAACACATCATCTTTACGTCATAATCATTCAGCATTTTTCATCCTTCGTCATTTCTATTCATCATTCATCATCTTTCATCTTTCGTCATATAGAAAGTCTTAACGTCATTGTACATCCTAATCTTACGTTATTATCACCTCGTCATTAATGGGTACATGTCATACCCCGAATTTTGACCAGTTAAAATTTTTTATTCGTATTTTAAAGTTTTATTCGTATTTTAATAACCAGAATCTTTGCTTTATTTTTTTACGCATGTTTTTATTCGTGTTGAAGTATTTAAACATTTTATTTATACCGTAGATGGTTAAAATATCTTTTTCGCTTCGTAAGCAGTTAATTTCTTTTTTTTTTAATTCGTTTTTAGATATTTAAAATCTTTTGTACGTATTTTAGATTTTTATTTCGTTCTTTATCAGTTAA
>Ga0315914_1008266_pt1 | contig 13988 bp, 21 predicted proteins | sample MpolenodulesMG_FD_203920 | JGI IMG/M metagenome (GOLD analysis project Ga0315914, IMG submission 203920) | Medicago polymorpha root nodule microbial communities from Los Angeles, California, United States - elongated nodules | ecosystem: Host-associated > Plants > Roots > Nodule | place: USA...
TTTTAGTGGAACTCTCCTTGGAAGTGCAAGGGGGACAGGACTACTTCCGGTTTGTGGAAGGAACCTGTATAATTGCTTGTGTTCTTTCTTTCTCTGTTCTCTTACTATTATCCGCTGCACTAAGACTTTGAACTCGAGTCAGACTCTGAACTATTTCAGACTCTGAATCTGGGAACAGTTTTTCAGAACGTAAGAAAGAAAAGTTTTTGAAAACACAATTCAATCCCCCCTTCTTGTGGTTTTTCTCACCTTAAGCATCAAGTGCCACATGATGTTCCCAACCTTTCAGAACTGTTTTGCATGTTCTGCTGTCAATTGACTTAAGGAAAGCACTCATACGTGATTTCCAATAGTTATAGTTTGACACATCCAATAGAGGTGGTCTATTCACAAATCCTCCTTCCTTGTCCATTAGGCTAGAAATAAACTTCCCTGGAGCTCACCCTTAAAACAGGCAGGGTACCTGCTCTGATGCTCATTGAAATTCTAGCGCACTTGTTTTAATATGTTATGTACGATGTTTCAACGTTTATGATGTTCCGTTCAATGTTTCAACATCATGTAACAAACAGAAATATAAACAAGAAAATAAATGACAAGAAAGTAAAGAACACAGAGAGTTTGTTGACCCAGTTCGTGACAAACACACCTACTTTGGGGGCTACCAAGCCAGGAAGGAAATCCACTAGTGTAGTCCTTATTCTATAGCTCTCAGCAAACTCCTCATTTACACTAAAGACCTAGGACCTACCTGCACTGATTCAACCTAGGAACTCCTAGATCTAAGATCCCATCTCACTATCCTATGGTCAGTCACAGCCCTTGTGACCAATCAGACCTAAACACAAACTCAAAGATGAGGTTACCTTCAAACAAATAACTAACACCTTGTTTCACAACTTCGGTGTAGTACAAACGAGTATCGAACTCAACACACAGTCCTAAACATGTATCACAAACGATACAAGAAAGGCTCATAATAAAGGTTCTAAACTTTCATCAACGTGATACAAGAGTAGAGCACATGCAGACTCTAAACCCTAAATATCTAAGTGTTTTTTAATGACGTCTTGAATGATCAATTAGGTCTTGAAGTCTTGTTTATATACGGAAGCAGCTTGGGCCAAATACTTAGTTGGGCTTCAGAACAAAGCAGATCGGTTCAGCTAATCTGCAAAACAGAAATCAGAAACAAATATGGCAAGTCCTAAAATGTCGGGACATCTTTAGGATCGTTGAAAACAATAACAAATATTTCCTAAAATATAAATACTACTTTAGGAATATTCCACAGCCGATTATGTAAAGATATGTGTGTTGTTTGGTCAATAAGATAAGGAAATATTGTTTTCTTAAACAATAAAGGGCGCGCGTACAAATAGGCATGAAACCAGGCACACTAAACCGTGCCAGGATGTTGGAACATCGTAACCAACATCTTACAGAGATGCCTATACACATGTTGGAACATTGGTTCCAACAACACAAACAAGGATATTTGTTTTAGCAATAATGCAGCCAATACAAATACCCAACACACCCTCAAAAGATCGCCTAGGAACCATACGTGTCGCTCCCCAAGCACCCACGACAATGTGCAAGTAGAAAATAGCCCTGTTAGGGGCACCTAGCGCCAGACATGGAGCGCCCAGCACTAGCTCTCTATAATTGGGCGCCTAGTACTCCAGTGCAGGCTCTAGCGCCGCGAGACAACCCGTTTGGTGTGTTTTCGACTCGAATTTTCATCAAAAACGTCCCAAAACTGCTTATTTTGATTCCCTCATTTCCCAAAACCATTAAAGTCATGTTCCAAGGCTCAAACACTTCAAATAATATCTTCTCACAATTCTCCAAATAGCTTATGAAACAATTCACTAATTTTTCAAACAAAACACCAATTTTCAACAACACTTTGATTAAATCAACCACAACACAACAACAACAACAACTCAAATTATCAATTCCAATTCATGAATTATCATTACCAGCAACAATAAACTAACATTCATGGCATGTAAACATGAATTCACCAACAATCATTAACAACAACTTCATTTTCATCACTTTAAGAAAAAATCATCAAAACAACTTATCAACAACAACAATTATGAGTTCTAAGCACATAAAACATCAATTTCATGAAGTTTATCATACCCATAAATTCACCTGAACTAACAGAACGAAATTCATCATCAAAAATCACAAAAATCACCATTAACATAAAAGCACTTAAACCCATAGTTGAAAATAAGTTATTATGACTTAATTATGAAAGAGCACTATCTCCCTTATCTTTACTCTTCAAGAATCCAAACCCTAGCTTCACTTTAGCTCCTAGCCTTCAATCCCAAGCTCTCTCTCTCTAGCTTCTCTTTTCTCCTCTTGATTCACTTTCTCTCTCTACCTCTCTCTCAAAATTATTGTGAAATGAGTGAATGAATGTAATGACCTAATTTTCTCAAAAGGGTTGTGTTTAAATAGTCACCACATAAATGGGCTAGGTTTCTAATTGTCTTAATCGGCTCAATATTCTTACCAATTAATTTCACCAAAGTTACTACACACTTAAACCGTCAAAATAACGAAAAATTACCGTCTCCTAAATAATTACCTCAACTCACTAGTAACTTAGTAAACATAATCATTCCCACCCAAAACATAAAAAATAACCCTTTTAGTAAAATGACTAATTTACCCTTGCACACCAAATGACCAAATTACCTCTGAGCCTATAATGACTAAAATACCCTTCGGAAGCCAAAATTTACTAATTCCGAATAAAATACATACAGAGACAAATAATCACACACAAGTACATATAAACACACATAATAAATAATTAAAATAATTCTAGCGAAAAACGGGTTGTTACAGAGGGTGTCTCGACCGTTCGTTCGTCCATTTCTTCTCCAAAGGTCACGCTCAGTGTGACGTATCCCCATGGGCATGTGCTTGTCTTGTGGAATCCATGAAGGTCGGTGCCATTGTAGGGCTTTAAATCCTCTCTTCTTAGGCCCAGTTTCTTCAAGGCATCTTGATATAGAATATCGACGGAGCTGCCTTCGTCCACCAGGCATCTTGCGACATCATGGTCTCGAATGGCCATGACGATGACGAGCAGTAATTCTCCGTTAGACACTCCATTAACCTTTTGGTTGTTAATGAAGCCTAATAATGGCCTCTTCTTGGCCGCCTTTTGGGGTGCCCCATGCGTCTCCCTTACGTTGACCATTTTTCTATTGGTTGTCCCTATCGGTATGTCATTTGATGCGGAGAACATGCTCATTATTGCCCCGAGAAAGATCCTGCGTCCACCTTTTTTGCCTCTGTTGTCGCTGTCTGTTCGTTCTTTGTCGGCAGCATTCCGCGTGTTTCTTAGTGGCGATTCGCCTCCTTTTGAGGATCGTTTCTTTTTCGGTAGACTTCCGTGGCGAGTTCTTTCGGCGCTCCTTGTCAACGAATCAACTTAATTTTCCTTTCTTTATCAAATCTCCAATTGCTTCTTGGAGTTGGAAGCATTCTTCTTTGTCATGGCCTCGACTCCGATGGTAGCGGCAATATTTCGCTTTGTCAGTTCTTGCTGACTCTTTTAGCGATTATGGTGCCTTGATGCCCGCCTCCTTGAATCATGTGACGTAACATTCCCGGAGGATGGCTTCTTGTGATGCGTTCAGCGGAGTGTAGTCTCTAGGGTGAGGGCGAGAGCCTTTAGTTTTCTCGTCGTCACTACGGCTGCCGTCGTTACTCGGTTTGTTCGGCTGTTTGCTCCTAAGTGTTTCCTCCGCCAACTTCTTCTCTTCATAATTTATGTACGGCTGGGCACGCGTCAGGAGGGCATTCATATGCTTGGCTACCCAAAGCCTTAACTCTTCCTTGAACTTACAATCGTCGTGGAGGTTGTTTTCAAATATGAAACACTTCAGCCCATCATGGATGCCCGGTACTTCCACGCCCACCCGAGTGAAACGTTCCATGTACTCCCTTAAAGTTTATTTCTTGCCTTGAACGATAGTGTTCAAGGCCTCCATGGTCTTCGGTCGCTTCCTCTTTACGGTGAAGTGGGAAGTGAATTCGCTGCACAGTTCCCCCCATGAATCAATAGAGTTGTCGCATAAGCCCTTGAACCAAGTCATGACGGCGCCCTTCAGTGTTAGGACGAATAATTTGCCCTTGACCGCGCCCCTCCTGCGGTGGTAATTAAGAATGGTGTCCAGGTGTTCCATGTAACAGCCTATTTTTCGCTTGAATTATTTTAATTAGTTCTTATGTGTGGATGTATGCGCTTGTGTGTGATTATTTGTCTCTGTATGTCCATGTTTGTTGTTGTTTTGATTGTCTTTTGACGTATATAAACTAATGTACAGGTTTTTGGGGACGAATTTGGGTCAAAGGGGATCCAAAACATGGATTTTGGGTGAAAATTGGAGAGCTCCCGAGAGGGAACATCCAAGAACAAGGGACATGTTCTGGTGTAACTCTCTAGGCGAGTTGTAGCTCGATGTGGCGAGTTGCCCAATATAGAACCCCATGTTTTGGGTGTTCCGGGCACTTCGGGATGTATTTAATTGTTTCCATCCTTTATAAACCTTTGGAAACATCAAATGAATTGGATTGAACTTGATTTTGTGAATCAAAATAATACTTTTTGAAAAATGTTCAAGAACAAGGATTTTCCAAAAATCGTTTTTCTTAAGGGAAAAGTGTGGAGTTAAGGTTGTTTACTATAAGATTGATTTTTAAAAATAAATTGTGGATGGTTTACTTGAGCTTTAACTTGGTTTTCTTTGAAAGTGGAATTCTTTTGGAAAATGATAAAATGAGACGAACTTAGTTGAATTTTGGAATTAATCGGAATTGGCCTATGATACGTATAAGTATATGCTACTGCTCGCATATGTGAATTGTGTATGTACTTAATTGAGGTATTTGAACTTGGTTACTTTGGTTTGGTTGGAATAATCGGAAAATGCTAGTTTTTATAAACATAGACGAACTTTGTCAAATTAATACTTTATGGTTGGATAACTTGTAAGAGACTTTGAATTCATGTTAGTATGATAGAATGTGAATGAATTGATGATGATTCGGTGTTTAATATGATAAATGTCATAGTATGGATAGTTGTCCGTCTTTAGGTGAAAGGTGACTTGAAGCTTATCGTTTTCCTTGAGGTGATTGTGGTTGATGACGATTACGATGATGATTTTCATGTTGGTGATTTATTGTTGGTGGTGAATTCTTACATGCAAATTGATAATGATTTTGGTGGTGATTTCATGTATGAAAAATGTTGGTGTTTATGTTGATGATTCATTGTATGAACGTATGCATTGTTGACTCATATGTTCATGCATTTGTAAGTGTTTAGAGGAGATGTTGATGATACATTTGTATCTTCAGGTGACAACCTTGATGATGACCGATACCACATGCATATAGAGTCATCTCTAGACGCATTGCATAACTTGACAGACGTCATACTTGCTTATGTGCTTGGTGAATAATTGCATTAGTGAAACATTGGTGAATTGTATACTTGGTGAAATTTAGTGAATATGTGAAGATGTGAAAATGTACTTGTGTATTATTATACTTGTATGCTTGATGACTATCATTGTTTTTGCATTGTTTAATCATTTGGAATTAGTTATGCCGTTTACTTTCACTTAATTATGTTTTAATTATGAAATTTGAACTAATCCCTAGTGGTCGTTTGGTTGACCGCCTACCTTATTCTTATGAATGGGTAGACGACGTGTAGGAGTAGTTTCTTTGCTTCGTGAGTTGTTGGAGGATAGCTTTGGAGCTACCTCGTCTTTTGTTTTCGGAGTCTTAGTGTGTCGGCTCTGATTAGGGGTGTCTATCTATTTATGCTTTATGACTATTTGATATTTTATCTCTCAGTATGTTGAGTTGAGATTTTATATTTGGTGATGTAGTATGATTATGTGACATGGATACTTTGCAGATGTTTTACTTAGTTGTTGATGAGATATTATTATTATTCCGCTGCGATGTTTTGAGAAAATTATTTATGCTTGTCTTGAACTTATAGAAGAAGTAGCATCTAAATCCTTGTCTGATTTGTATGAATCGTGTGATTTATCACTTTAGAGGTTTAGGGTGTTACATTCTATGTGTTTGTCTAGATCTGTTGTGTCGTCATAGGGTTCTAGCTTTGGTGACTTCGTGAAAACGTGGGGAATTGAATACTCCGCTATTCTTTTAGTGAACGGTCCCTTGTGGCGGTTGCTATGACGGTGCTCTGAAAAGTACTATCCTTCCTTCGGTCATCCGTGGTGTGAGGGAGAGTCTTTTTCCTCATGGCATTTCGAAGGCTTGTACCGTTCTGAACGACGAGGATGTGTTCCGCTACTTCCTTCGTATAAATCCTCAAGAGGTTTCTTGCCTTTTCTCTGGCGGTTCACTGACATGGAGGTAGCGTTGTCTACAGCCAAAGGCGTGGTCCAACGCTTTCTTCGCTCAGCTTCTTCGATATGTGTGGCGATCACCGTCAAAATTTTCTCCTGATTTTTCTCTACTCGTCCGAGTCTGACGCTCTGCTGGTGGAGCAGATTTACCAGGTTTGTGAGGACTTCGTTCGTCTTCGGAGGTGGCGGAGCATGAGGAGACGGAGGAAGAGAAATGTCATCCGACTACAAAAGAGGCAGAGGCAGTATCGTATTATTCAAAGAAGTTGTAGCGCAAACACAAGTCGTAGTATCGAGGATAATTTCGCTTCCCTCGGGATTCACCGGCTTGAGAATCGGAACCGTTCGACTTTGGTGGATTTGGATCTTCGAACGCGGTGCTTGAGAAGTGGAGGAACGACTCGCGTTGGTTCTTCTGCGAGTTTCAGCCATTACTTTCGAAGCTAGGAGCGGTAACTATTAACTGTTGCGGTGGAGGAATGTGTAACTGAAAATGATAACGGCGGAGATGCACGTAACTGAAAACGGTTACGGTGGAGGATCGTTGGACCGTGGCGGTTAGCGAACAATCCCCTCCTTCTAGCGCCAAATGATATGTCTGGTGAGAACGGTTGAGTCGCAACGGTGGTAGAGAATGCTCCGGTGAATCCGTAATGGCTTCCGGTATGGCGGCGATGAGTCTCTGCGGTGGAACGGAAGGTGTCTGTAGGCACGTTAGCACTCCAACGCTCAAGTCAGTAATGGAACTGAAAGAGAGTGTGTAAGAAGTGTTGTGAAAAGAGACGTGTGGTGTAGTGTGATCGTCTCCGGGTTGGTCATAATTTTCTCCGGGTTATGTGAAGGTATCGCACCTTTGGCCTTATTCTGTCCAACTCTGAACCCTTCACGCTAGGCTTGTGTCTCGTCGAAACCCTCAATTTGGAAAAAGTCAGCCTTCGATTCCTGCAAAGATAAAAGTCAACTAAATGTTGACCATATTAAATGAGCCTGTCGAAATTGCAGGCTAACAAATTGCCCTCCGAAAATACCATTTTCGACTAAAAACATATTAGAATGAGACGATTGGCTTTTTTTGAATAAGCATGATGTCATGGTCATTACGGTTATTTAGGGACAATTTTCCCAACGTTCTTTTGAACCTCGATGGGCTACTATTCTTTGAAAGAATTTCTCAAACTTCCCACGAACTTCGAAATTGCCCCTTTCATAGCAGTTATCGGATAGAAAACATGGAAAGTTTTTTCTCTTTCAACCACCACCTTACATGCTTATAAGAATCCCCCCTTTCTGAGCCCATCTTCTATTTTACAACCCAACACCTGATCCATATTATGGATACGCTTCTAGAGGACATCCTGATCCATATTGCTAAAAGAGTGGTCGATTCTAGAGCCCATAACCTTTTGAACTTTGGTGCCACCTCCACCTATCATCGAAAACTTTACAACAAAAAGGTGATATTAGGATCTCTACTGCGAGATTGCCTATGGTATCTTACTGATAACTGGCCCTGTATCAAAAAACGAGCGTTCATGCATAAAATATCTCAAAGTGAACACGCCAAATATTCGGTGGTCTTGCCGACCCAAATGTTCCAAGGGGGCCGCTCTAACTTGAGAGAAATCAAGTTTATTCTGCGGAAAGCAGCAAAACATGGTTCTGACGGGGCTAGGTATTTCTTGATGATGCTCTTGTCTTATTCAAAGATGGATCTTTTGTCGAGGATGCCTTTCTTATCTTCAAAGACTTATTCTACTGACGACAATTGGCCAACTGCAAAGGAGCCATCATAGCCATCGAAGGTCCTCTTTACTTCTGGGGACATTTCTAGACCAGATCACTTCTCCCGCGATTCACCTACCAATTCACTTGTACTTCGACTCAAACATGTCGAGGACATGGGAGGTGGTCATGCCTCTATTGGCCATTTCCAGGTTCTGACGATGACTACTGAATGAATGATCTTTTCCTTTTCTGCCGTTTTGACGTCGAGATCACTTGGTTTTTGGTCCAGTTTTGTTTCCTTGAATCGGAAGACTACTAGCTTCCTCTTTTTAGGACCTAACAGTTGTTTCTATAGTATGCACGCGTGTCGAATCTATTGATAATAGTTTTGCAGTCATCATTCGAAATCTTTGTACTTTGGCCCATTAGTTGGCTTTTTACTTAATGAGAAATGCCATTTTTGATTTCTTATGCTTTCGTTGATATGTTCAGACAACGCACATAATTTAGAATAGTTACTTCTTGGCGTCAATTCCATGGGTTAGTCCCAACGCCAAGTGCCTTGCTTCTATCGGAATGACTCTTGTACTATTTTAACTTCCTGCAGTATAGGTTTATATCTCTTCAAATACTTGCCATTTATCTTCAATATTCTACTGTCGGAAGCTAATTCCTAGATCTCGTAAGCACCGTTGAAAAATACTTGTAAAACCTTGAATGGCCCTTCCCATCTAGGAGACCATTTGCCTAAAACCCTATCCTTTTTTTCCATATGCAAAATCACTTTCGAAACCAAATCCCCAAATCTCTTTCCCAGAAGAACTTCTAATGCCATCAACCTTTCTTCATCTAAATAAGGGATTTCCATTTATCTCTGAACCCTGGCTGATTGTAGATAAACTTCCACGGGTAAGATTGCGTCATACCCAAAAGGCAATCGGAACGGTGTAGAGTTCGTTGACTCTTTTGGGGATGTTCGACAAGCCAAAAGGACTTGATTCAAAGTATTATGCCAATTTATGGGTTTATTATAGACATGTTTCTTGATTGAATCAATGATGGTTTTATTGGCAGCTTCGACCTAACCGTTTGCTTGAGCATAATTGGCCATCTTCCCACCAATAAAAGTCGGCCCTTGGTCTGTAGTGATAGTTTCGGGAGTTCCGAACCTATAATGGATGTGGTTTTGAATAAAACTAATCACAACCTGTTCGTTGACCTTGGGTAAAGGAATGGCTTCAATCCATTTGGTGAAATTGTCTATTCCAACTAAAATAAAATAATGGCCTTTAGATGAATTAGGATGGATTTCACCAATTATATTCAAAGCCCAACCCCTAAATAACCAAGGTTTTATTATGGAATGCAATTCATTTGCGGGTACGTGTTGAATTCCCGCATGTTTCCGGAACACTTGGCACCCTTTTGCAAACTCGATGCAATCTTTCAACATAGATGACCAATACAATCCCTAACGAAATATTAGCCATTTCATTTTATGGCTTGCCTGATGAGAGCCACATGCTCCACTATGGACACTGGGAATAGCTACATAAGCCTCGTTTTCATTAAGGCATTTGAGTAAAACTCCTTCAGCAGTTTTCTTAAATAACTCATTTCCAATAATCACATAGCTCAAGGCCATATATTTGGTCTTTCAACTAACTGTGTCTAATGGATTCTCCAAATAATCAACGATTGGTTTTCTCCAATCATTGTCCCACAAATTGATAATGGCAAAAATTTCAGGACAGGAGTACGGATTGTAAAAATCTGGTTCTTTCTTTGCCCCCGTAAGTTTTGTCATGGACAATTTTGTCGAAGGGTATTCGATAGGAACCAATTTATCCTTAATTTTGATTAATTCTTTCAGTTTCTGCTTAGAAACTTTATATCCTGAGGCAACTTGTGCCAGGTCATTTGCCACATGGTTTTCAACTCTAGGCACATGTTGAAAACTAACAGATTCAAGATTTCTTATTATGAAAATACCAACTCCGGTTCCATTCTTATGGCTAGAACCGTCAAAGTATAATGTCGAAGGCTAGTTTTCCACATAACTTTGTGTTGCTTCGACCAAAGAATGGTCGACTATAAATTCAGCAACAATTTGTCCTTTAACAGCTTTCAAGGGTTGATAAGTTAGGGAAAACTCGGACAAAGCTAAAGCCCATTTTCCAACCCTACTATGTAGAATTGTCTTTGATAGCATATGTTTAATAACATCGAAATGAGAATAAACATAAACAACCACGGGCTTTATATACTGCTTAAGTTTGGAACATGAAAAGTACATGCATAGACACAATTTCTCAACGGGACTGTATCTAGTTTCAGCATCATTCAGGACTCTACTGAGGTAATATATGGCTCTTTCGAAACCATTCTCATCCTCTTGAGCGGGCATGCTACCTATTGTTGAGTCAGATGCTAAAATGTACAATTTCATACTTTTAGTCCTAATAAGGGGCAATAGAATCAGCGGTTTGACCAAATAGCCTTTGATTGCATCAAAAGCTTGTTGATGCTCTTTCCCCCAGTGAAAACTATCCTCTTTCTTCAATCAAAGTAATGGCAAAAACACTTGTGTTTTGCCACTTAAGTTGGAAATGAATATCCTTAAGAAATTAATTTTTTCCAACAGCGACTGAAGTTCTTTCTTTGCCGGTGGAGGTTTAGTTTCCAATATCGCCTTAGTTTTATTCTCGTTTATTTCAATTCCTTTTTTGTGCACGACAAAACCTAAAGAGTCACTAGCACGGACTCCAATGGCGCATTTTAATAGATTCGTCTTCAATCCATACTTTCTCATTCTTTCAAATGACAGTCGAAGATGTTCCAAATGGTCCTCTTTTGATGAAGATTTTACCACAATGTCGTCAATGTAAATTTGCATAAACTTACCAATGAAATAGTGAAACATTGAATTCATCACTCTTTGGTATGTTGCTCTAGCGTTATTTAAACTAAAAGGCATTACTACCCATTCATACGTACCTAGCGCTCATGGGCTTCGAAAGGTTGTTTTTGATCCTCTTCAGCAATGAAGATCTGATTATAACTAGAGTAGTCGTCGAGCATACTCAAATATTCAAACCCTGCTGCAGAATCGACTAGCATTTCTGCCACCGGCATTGGGTATTCGTCCTTTGGGGTTGCATTATTCAAATCTCTAAAGTCTATACAAACCCTAAGAGACCCATTTTTCTTTACATAGAAACTATGTTTGCTAGCCATTCAACATAACTTGCAGTTCGGATGAACTTGATTTTGAGGACTCTTTCGATTTCCTCTTTTATTTTTGACGTGATTTGAGGCGCGAACCTTCTTGGAAGTTATTTTACTGGTTTCTTGTTTGGTCGAATTGATAGCTTTAACTTCACCACGCTTCTGCTCTATCCAGGCATTTCATTGTAGTCCTAGGCAAAACAATCTTTGTATTTCTTCAGAAGTGCGATTATTTGAACTTTGAACTCTGGGCCAATTTTAGAAATTTCGTAAGTTGGCCTTTTTATCGACCTGTCTCCCAAATCAATTTCCTCTAAAGGATATTGGGCTTGAATCTTCTTGTTCATAACATAGGGATCTTTCTGAAGCCTAAAGGTTCATCATCGAAGACACAATCAAGCTTTTGACCATCAACCATTATTTCTTTAGGTTCCGCGTTGAAGGTCTCGACAATATCTTCTCCAAGCGTAACCCTGTTCTGTTGCAATATCTTCTCGACCATCTTCTGTTGCAATTCGGCCTCTAAGGCTTTCTTGACCTCGTTTTCGGCTAAGTAAGTCGTAACCCTGTTCCAAGCGTCTTGTTTAGGTGTATCGATTGTCTTCATTGTTTTGTCGGACTGAGTTTCAGCAATAACTTCTTTAATGGTTTGTGAATTATTGGAAATGCTCACCATTTGACATTCTGCAACCTCAGCTTTTATCTCTACCTCGGTTACGACAGATATCTTCTCAACGGGGTCAACAATAGATACGACCATGTTGCAACCCGCATTTTCAGTGTGCATCATATCCACATCATTCAAAGGATCATAGTCTACTTGCATCATTCAAAGCTTGTCTCCAAACTTTAGCCTTCCTTCATTGAGACCTTTCTGAAAACTAGGGTTATGACCAACACTAACATTATATACTCATCCTATTGGGCTTAACTCACTTAACATCTATTGGGCTCAATCTTATTCTTACTAACAAATAATTCTCCTCTTTCTAATTTACTTAATTCTCCCTTTTTACCTTATACCTCTATTCTAGTAATTCTACCAAGTTACTACTCACCTCATTAATAATCTTACACGTCCAAATTACTAAAATACCCATCATTATAAAGTTACCAAAATACCCTTTATCTTAAAATGACCAAAATACCCTTGGGTCCTCTATATTTAATAAAATCCAATTAACCCAACAATTCAAATACATCAAACAATTAAATAAATAATCCTAGCGAAAATCAGAGTGTTACATATGGGGTATACGAGAATCCTGGATAAGAAGGATGAAGTCAAGCCAGAACCTAAGCTCAGAGTAAAAAAATGAGAAGAGTCTCCACATAGAAAACTTCCCTTACATCACCAAGCATGACAACCCGTAGGTGATTGAAGAATACTTTAAGATGGCAAAGGAGGAAGCAAACATTATCTTGTCTTATGAATATCTACCAGATGCAAAAGTAGATCTGCATAAGTCCAAGGAAAGGAAATCAACTTCAAAGGCTAAGAAGAAGCATAAGAATAAGGTTGCAATAGAAAAGGAACTTAAGGAGATCACATAAGGAGTTGTGATCAAACAAAGAAATACCATAAGTGGAGCTTCTAGATAGGCACCTCAACCAATATAAAAGGTGGATGATCCATCTAAGCTGAAAAGGAAAGTTGTTGAGCCTCTAAAACATAAGAAAGTAAGAGTGTTGAAGACCATAGAGTTTGAGTCTAAAGACACATAGGATGACCAACCTCTGTTTAAGAGATTCAAAGTAAAACCTAAGAAGGCAAAAGAAACAGTTGTTCAATTTGGTAAGGGTCTGCTGGTAAATTCAATGGGTGAAGGTATACGAGAGAACTTTTGAATGCTACAGAAGAAAAAACTGGTACAATAGAGAAACTGGTGAGAAGAAAAATTAACAACTCAGATACTTAAGTAAGAAACTCTGGAAGCTCAGATGAGGAACATTGTGGTCAATCAAGAGGAAATGAAGAGCTAGATAGAAGAAGTCAAATTAAGACAGAAATCCATGTAAGCAAGGTAGACTGAGATGAGTTCAAACATTATGGTAATTTTGTACTTGCTTTCCAAGAAACCTTAAGAAACCCTTGCATTTACTTTTTCTATTCATTTTGAATATTCAATGGTTCTGTACTATTACACAATGTTTTTGATTCTATATGCATAACTTAATCAGTATATTTTCTTACCTCTTTTACCATTTATATTTTTGTTGATGATAAAAGGGGGAGTAAGATAGAAGTATTAAAAAGCATGAGTCAGAACTTATAGAACCTAAAAACTCTAATTATTTTCTGAAAATAAGTATGCTAACCGGACTCTAAATGTTTTTCAAATATATATCTATCTGAAACATGTTTCATTAATATTGTGCTATAAAATGATTTAATTAACATGGATGGGACTATGGGGAGCTTACAAACCTTACCCTCTAGACTATCAGACTCAGGAGCTCTTCTTCAGAGTCTTCAAGAGCTCTTCTTCAGACTCGTTTCTTCAGACGCATTCTTCAGACGTAGTTCTTCAGACTCATTCTTCCAGATGCTTTAAGCTTCAAATAAAATTCCTTTGCTCTTGAACTTGTTCAATCAGAATCTTT
>Ga0315914_1008270_pt1 | contig 13983 bp, 13 predicted proteins | sample MpolenodulesMG_FD_203920 | JGI IMG/M metagenome (GOLD analysis project Ga0315914, IMG submission 203920) | Medicago polymorpha root nodule microbial communities from Los Angeles, California, United States - elongated nodules | ecosystem: Host-associated > Plants > Roots > Nodule | place: USA...
TAAAAGGAAGCAAACCTAATTTTACCTCAAGGGATGATGTCTTTTTCCCCAACTCAACCGACCACTATTTCCCCCAAGAGCTACTACTATATACCTAAAGGGGTATAAAGGGAACAAAAAGAAGAAGAGGAAGAGAGGGAGAGAGTGAGGAGGGGGAGAAAGTGATATGGTGTGAGGAGTTAGGGAAGTATGGTGGGGTATTTATAAGTGGGAATGGTAGTATAGGTTATAAACAACATTAATGTGGTAAAAAAAACGTGTATAATGGGTTAAAAACGTGTAAATTGAATGTTGAAAACCTGACCAAAGTGAGAAAAGCGTTTGTTCTTCAGCTCTAACCATCGACCAACGTGCGTGAGTTAACTCACGCATAGGCCAGTGGTGCGTGACTTAAGTCACGCAGAGCTTATAAGGTGTGTGAGTTAAGTTACGCAGCGTGACTTAACTCACGCAGGGGTATATTTGGAAATCCTGCTGGGCGCGAGCAAAATGTGCTGGGTGAAGAACATAAATCTTAAAATTTATTCACTCTTTTTAAGTATTTTTGATATCTTAGTTACTTAAGTCCTTACGGTCTTGTAGATAAGATCAGTTGGAGAAATGCTTGGTGGGCTCGGCCCGTCAAAGTTTTGTGAATGCCATAGACCAGATGAAGATTGGGAATTCAGGAGTTGAGTTGAGCACTGATGGATTGTATTTCTTGGATTTCGTTCAAGGTGGGAAAATCATGCGTTCCCGCGATGATGATGTCCCGACCTATACTGCTATGTAATTTTCTCTCTGAACAATTTCCATTTTGACTGGACTACGTGCCGTAGACAATGTGTGCCCTTTGTGATTAGCACTAACATATTAATGCAATATTATTAGCTTATGGCGTTTTGTCTTTATCTGCTCGTTTCTTTATCGTTGCTTGCAAATGTTTGTTTTATTTACAAGTGTGATATGTGAATCGAGTGCTCGTTGCGTGAGGCTTTTTCATGTTAGAATTTTGCATAAAATCCTAAGTGTTTTTTGGAGCGGCATTTATCCTTGTATGTTAAGAATAATGATGTATGTGCTCGCCTTTTTATTGACTTAGATGCATGCTTTGTAGGATTTTATGATAAACCCAAGCAATGAAATCAAAAGTCAGTTGCTTTATTGCTTGGAATAAAGAGATGACTGGGGTGGTTTCCGATGAGAATGTTCGCCCAACTTGAATCCTTTAACTTGTCGTTTTTGACGTCAAAGGTGTGCCCTTCCTTCCTCAAGTGTTGATTTGATAGCTTTAAAAATAAAACACTTGTGTGCTGTAGTGTGAGGGGATCAGAGCGTGAGGTTTCTAACGTTTACGTGGGGTGTTTTGTGTTAGAATTTTTTGTCTCGCCCAAGAGTTGTTTACCTGGATGAGTGTTCAGAGTTGTGTTCCGAACGATGGACGAGGAATGAACAAATAATTGTAATTTTTTAAGTCCAAAGCCCCGAGGCGTGGATCACCCAACGCGAGCTAGGGTCCTGCCTAAACAATGTCGAGCAATGATGTCGCAGTTGTGAGCAAGCATACTGAGGAGTTTAACGAATCTGTCTATCTAGATTTCATTAGTCCTTTATACTGGTTTTTGGAGTTAGAGTGGCACAAATTTCTTTCTCCATTGTAGGTGCTCATTTGAAAGAGTTGTCAGTTCGTTTGTTTGAACCTTTCGAGAGCGAGCGCGTCGCTGAGCCAACTTTTAGGTGTAGTACATTTTAAGTTTTTCTATGTTCCAAGTTCTAGGAATGGCTCCTTTTATGAGGTCTTCGAGGTCGTAGGCTCCCGTCCCTGATTTCATCGCGATCCTATAGGGTCCCTCCCAGTTGGCAATGAGTTTCCTTTCTTCAGAATCTTTTTGATTTCTTCGTTGGACTAGATCGCCGATCTCGAATTCTCGTTTGATGACTTTTTTGTTGTGTTGGGCCGCTATTTTTTGTTTTAGCGGGACTTCCTTGCATTGGTTGACCGCATTAGTGTCGAAGTCTGTATCGGCGCTTGTCTGCCAACTGAGTTTGTTCATCTCAATTTGGATGACCGCTTCTGTGCCATAAGTAAGCCGGAATGGTGACTCGTCAGTTGTAGAGTGAGGAGTCGTTCGATAAGCCCATAGGACCTTATGAAGTTCCTCAGCCCAACTGGTTTTAACCTGGTCGAGCCTTCTTCGTATTTCGTGCATGATTACTCTGTTTGCTGCTTCAGCGACACCGTTAACTTGAGGGTGTTCGACAAATGCGAAATTTTGTTTGATGCCCAAGTTCCTTACGTAATCTTGAAACATGCGATTGGTAAACTGAGTCCCATCATCGGAGACCACGAGCGTTGGTATTCCGAATCTTGCTAAGATATTCCTTTTGAAGAAACAGAGTACGTTTTTGGCTGTGATTTTTGCGAGGGGTTCAACTTTGATCCACTTTGTAGAGTAGTCTACTGCCACTACTAAGTATTTTAGTTGTCCGGTGGCTTTAGGGAATGGTGCCAGCAAGTCGATTCCCCACCACGCAAAAGGCCAAGGAGAAGTTACTAACGTGAGCTCAGCTGGTGGGGCGATATTCATGTTTGCATGCCTTTGGTACTTGTCACATATGGTCACATAATCCTTCGCATCTTTGAGCATGGTGGGCCAGAAATATCCTGCTCGTAAGACTTTCTTAGCGAGAGCTTTTGTACCAAGGTGTTGCTCGCATATGCCATCATGTGTTTCGGCAAGGGCTTCCTGGGCCTCGTTTGGTCCAATTGGAAGCCTCTTTTGTAAAGGGTTCCTTGCACCAGAGTGAACGAGCAGGCCCTTCGTTTCAGTTTTGTAATTTTGTTGGGATCCGAAGGGAGTTCTCCATTGGAAATATAGCGGATTAGAGGTTCCCGCCAATCTTAGATCTCAAAGATCGTATTGATTTCATGTAGGCGGGCTTTTTGCCTTTGATTGCTTGGTTCTGTAAGGACTTCTTGAATTACGGTTCTGTTTCCGTTTGTCGTTCTCGTACTAGCTAATTTGGAAAGGATGTATGCTCTGGTGTTTCGTTCGTGGAGAACGTGTACCACCTTGATGGAGTCAAATTCCTTTATCTTAGCTTGCACTAGTAAGACGTATTCTTGCAGATGCTCTTCTCGGACTTGGAATTCGCCAGAAACTTGGGAGGCTACGAGTTGTGAATCTGTACATATTTTGATCCTCTTAGCTCCCATGTCCATGGCCACCCTTAATCCGGCTAGGAAAGCTTCGCACTTTGTAGTGTTGTTTGTCATTGCAAAAGATAGTCCTAGGGATAGTTCGATTACAATCCCGTCGTTGTTTTCGATGATTAAGCCCGCTCCGCTTTCTTTAGAATTGGATGATCCATCAACGAAGATGGTCCAAATTCCTTCCTCATTCTCTTCGTCCGGGAAAGTCATCTCGACTATGAAGTCAGCGAACATTTGTGCCTTTAATGCCTTTCGTGATTCATAGTGTATGTCGAATTCTGATAATTCGAGCGACCATTTCATCACTCTTCCGGCTACGTCAGGGCGGCCCAAAATTTGTCTTATGGGTTGATCGGTTCTGACGACAATGGTGTGTGCCAAGAAGTATTGTCGTAGCCTTCGAGCGGCAGTTACTAGGGCGAGGGCTACCTTTTCTATCTTTTGGTACCTCGTTTCAGGTCCCAGTAATGCTTTGTTTGTGAAATATGTAGGCTTCTGCTCCCCTTGTGTCTCTCTGATGAGGACGGTGTTGGCCGCTTCAGATGAGACAAAGAGGTAAAGATCAATGTTTCACCCTTGTCATGTTGAGAGAACACCGGTGGGACAGAAAGTGAGTCTTTTAGATGCTTGAGCACTTTTTCGCACTCGTTTGTCCACTCGAACGTGGTTTCTTTCCTCAAGAGTTTGAAGAAGGGTAACGCGTGTTGAGCGGATTTGGCGATGAATCGAGAAAGTGAGGTTAGCGTACCGTTCAGAGTTTGGATGCACTTTTTTGTTTTGGGAGTAGGGAGTTCTGTAAATGCTCGGCATTTGTCCAGATTGGTCTCTATTCCTCGCTCTGTAAAATAGAAACCGAGGAATTTACCTGCTTGGACTCCAAATGTGCATTTCTCAGGATTTAACCTCATATTGTATTTTCTGGTTTGTTCGAATACTTTTTGAGATTGGCGGCATGATTGATTTCCTTTTTGGATTTTACGATCATGTCGTCCATGTATACCTCAAAAATATCGCCCAGAAGTTCTTTGTTGTGTACCTTGTTCATCATGCGTTGATAAGTGGTACCTGCGTTTCTTAGTCCGAAAGGCATTACGTGGTAGTAATAGTTCCCTGATTCGGTCATGAAAGCAGTTTTTTCTTCGTCATTTTTAGCCATGGGTATCTGATTGTACCCAGAGTAGGCGTCCATGAATGACAAGAGTTTATAGCTAGATGAATTATCAACCAGTTTATCTATGTTAGGAAATGGATATGCATCTTTAGGGCAGGCTCTATTAAGATCGGTATAATCAACACACATACGCCATTTTCCATTAGATTTCTTCACAAGTACAACTTTTGAGAGCCAAGTTGTGTACTTGGCCTCGAAAATGAAATTTGCCTCTAGGAGGTCTTTTACAACTTTTTCAGCAGCCTCCTCTTTTTCTGGAGACCGTTTCCTACATCGCTAAGCTACAATGCTAGCACTAGGACTAACAGTAAGCTGATGGCAGGCGACGCTAGGATCTATGTTGGGCATATCGGCTGCGCTCCATGCAAATAGATCGACATTTTCTCTTAGGCAGGCAATGAGCTGGGCGCGAGCGTTCTATGGGATTCCTTTACCAAGCTTGAAACACTTAGTTGGGTCGTCCCCAAAGGGAATCAGCTTGAAGTCCCTGTCAAGAATCGGGCAAAGGATTTCCACATTGAATGGGTCCTTCTTTTCCTTCTTTAGCTCTTTCTGCTCTGACTTTGTGAAGCGCAGATCGAGCTCGATCAAGTTGGAGTCTAGAGTACTCACAGAAGTTTTTCCCTCGTCCATAGAGGACTGTTCAGGGAGGGAAATCGAGTTCTGGATTTTATTTGTTTGCAGGAAGCATCTTTGGGCAGCCTCGATGTCGCCGTGCAGGGTTGTTATAGTGTTGTTGTCTGCATGATACTTCAGTTTCAAGTGGGAAGTTGAGCATGTGGCCCCAAGCTGCGCCAGTCCGGTCCTCCCTATGATGTAGTTGTAGAGGGAGGTGCAGTCGATCACCAAGAATGGGATCTTTATTGTCTTCGTCCCGTTCCCTTTCTCGAAGGTCACGAGGAGTTCCACGTAGCCCCACAGTTTGGTGGAAGAGTCGTTGAAACCATAGATTTCGGTTCCAACGTAGGGAGCGAGGTTGCTCTCCGTCAGCTGAAGAGTCTTGAACATCCCGGTGTACATGATGTCGCAAGAGGCCCCTGTGTCTATTAGGACTCTCCTGACATCGAAGTTGGCCATCCCATCTTGAACAAGCAACGAAACGGTTGAGTTTGGTGCCCCACCGGGTAGTTCATGGTCGTATAAGGCCAATGGTGGTCGCTCCCTAGATTTTCGTCCAGGTTGGACTATATGGTTAACGCTTAACAACTCTTCCAACTTCCTTTTCATGCTTCCTACGGAGAGCGTAGAGGTCCCTCCGATGATGACGTTGGCGGCGGGGAAGTGTTCCCATGAGCACATGTATGGAGTTACATCCATGTGCTCAGAGAATGTGTTGAGCTGCTCGACCGACATGACGACGGCTGGATTCTTCTCTTTACCGTCGGTTATGAGCTCGACGGCTTGTCTTTCTGGCTCTGAGTTCTTGGTGAACTGATTGAGTCGTCCTTGTTGTATGAGCATTTCGATTGTATCTTTCAGGTGGATGCAATCGTCGGTCACGTGACCGTGACATTTGTGGAACCGACAATATTTGGTTTTGTCGACCACTTCCTTTTCTTGTGAAGGAGCCTTTGGGGGTTTGACCCCGGCGTCCTTCAACTCCGCAATGAAGATTTCAGCAAGAATTTTCTCCCTGGACATTGACAAGGGAGTGTATTCCGTGAAGCGACCGCCTGGTCCTTTGCCTTCACGGAAGGGCTTTCTGGAGGATTCAACAACAAGTTCCTCCTTCCTGGCCTTATTGAGGCTATCAACGTAGTCCTCTTCCTCATAACGAATGTAGGTCTTTATAATCGTGAGGAGTTAATTATAGGTTTCTGGACGATTGACGCGAACAGCCTTCTTGACATCTATGCCTTCGCGCAGACCTCCAGTGATTAAGTACTGCTTCATGTTTTCATCAGCACCTCGCACCTGCACCGTTTCTTTGTCGATGTAGTCTCGAAGAGGTTCACTTCTTCATTGGACAATGGCTTACAAGGACGCCACGGTTTCGGGTTGGGTCATTGAAGCCATAAAGTGGGTAGTAAACTCGTGGCAGAGGTGACCCCATGTGTCTATGGAGTTTATCCTTAAGTTTTTGAACCAGGTCATTGCTCCTCGTACCGATCGGTACATGAGGACAACCTCAATATTTTCGATGTGCTCGTCGGGGTCTGACGTCCCATCATATGAGTCCATCTGGGGTGGCTTTTCCAATCCGCGAGGGATCAGATTATCTCGGATCCGCCGAGTGAAGGGACCGTAAGTGTAACAACCTCCTCGTGCATTGCGCTCATCGTTAGAGCTTGAGGAGGAGGACGACCAAGTACGTCTGTTTCGCCTTGGTAGAGATCTTCTTGGAGAAGATCGCCTAGGTGGAGAGCGTCTCAGTGACCTTCTTCTTGGTAACCGTCGTTCGTGGCTAGGAGATCTAACACTGATGGAGCGTCTGGGAGACCTAGATCTGAAGCGGCGGGGGCTCCTTCCCCTTCTATTACGGGGTGGGGAAGGAGTGTCACGGATGTGGACTAGCTGCCTTTTTGATTGCTCAAGTTCGGCAATTCGCTTGCTTTGCTCCTCAGCCAACGTTATTTGATGTTTTGACCGTGCGGAGCAGGAGATTGATCTGTGAATTTGTGGTGCTGTCGACCATCTCTTTGGGCCGTGGAGGGCGGAAGATTGGTCATTCCTGCAGCCGGATCTCGTCATGAACACTGGTTGGAGTCGTTCCTCTTTGAGGGCTCTGTACAGGAGATGGAGAAGCAGTTCTTCCGTCCTGGTTTGGACGTTGAACGATGCTTTGTATGCTCGGTACAACATCATTGACAGCCATGGTTTATATGTGAAAGCTTTGTTTTTTGTATGTAAAAAATGGGGAGAGCTTGTATTTCCTGCAGACGGCACCACTGGTCGTACCTGATCAGAAGGTGGCTGTCGGCGCTGGATTGAATGTGGTGTTTGTTTATACTTCCAGTGAGCGTTGGACCGAATGGGGGGTGTACTTGCATACACTCCGACACTCAAGTCAGTAGAGTTCAGAATGGGGGTTTGAGAGTGTGAGAGATTCTACCTTGGAGGCTGCGAGGAGCCTCCTATTTATAGAGGTGGGTGAATGCAAAGCTGTTGTAAGGCACACGTGTGGCCGGTGGTTACGAAATCAGTAAAAGTGTAACCGCCTGTGAGATATTCGTGGAAACGTGGGTAAAGAGACGTTACTGTTCGTTTGAACAGGTCTTAGTTGTTCCGTGCACCGCCCTCGCGGAGAAGGGGTGTGTTGCGAGTAATCTGCCAAATGCAGCATTTGAGCTTGATTTGTTATTGGGCCTAAGTGATTTAAGCCCAGGTCTTTGACCGGTCCAGAACACTGTCCAATATATTTCATGTGACAATACTTAGAACTAGACTTAATTTTGTACCAAAGCAAAATAAGAAAGGGGCTTAATTATCCCTTTTTAAACGTTATCTTTATTATGAAAGAAAAAGAAAAATTATATGAAACCAAAAAAACGTTATCATTATTATTATCATCCCTAAAAAAACGTTATCATTATTAGAATAAATTTTTCTAAATTGTTTTTTGAACAAACAAAAATGATATATATTAACAACTATGGTTTACCTTGCACAAGGCGTTCAAAAGGGAAACAACACAAGAGTATTTACAAGAACAAAGTGCTAACTATATTGGAATTAACAACTATGGTTTACCTTGCACAAAGCACCACCGAAGCAACAAAACAAACAAAAGATTACAAGTGGACGCCCATACAAAGGAGCGGTTGCTTCCACCAGTCATGATAGCTATATGTAAATGTTGTCTGTTTTGACTTTAACCATAAAAAAGATGTCAGTTTAACCTTTTCAATGAAGGTGGAAGGTGTCGATGCCATGTTTTTGAACACACGGCTATTCCTTTCGTTCCAACGAACCCAAACAGAGGTAAATCAAATAATCCTGAAAAACATTTGTGTAAATCTAAGCAAACCAGCCATAGTAATAAATTGGGTGAAATGTTGATGAAGATCACCAGGTGAAACCGAAGATATACCTAGCCAGAGCCAACTCTGAGACCAGAGGGATCCGAAGACGTCACATCCCAAAAATAAATGCGTTGTTGTTTGTTGACTCCCACATCCAGACACACAAACCGCATGTTCATGAGAAAGAACCCTCCGCCGCACCAAATTATCCTTGGTTAGAAGTCTGTTGCGAAGAAGGCGCCACACGAACACAAACACCTTAGAAGTGATATGCTGATGCCAAATGTCGACAACTTGGGACCTATCCACCAACTCGCCCGTAATTTAAGTTTGAACTCAAATATCTTAGTTCATTTGTTAAGATTAAAAATAAAAAATTGTTTTTATTTTTCTCCATGACCAAATTGGAATTATAGATATATTATCCATGTTTCATAACGATGTAATTTAATCTCTTATATATAAATATATTTCATCTGAGCAATCCTTTTTTTCTTAAATAAACCCTTGTGCAGCAGTATTTTTTATTTTTTTTTGCAGCTGTATGTATATAATCAAATAAAATATTTAAAATGTCAGCCACTTTTTTTTTTCTTTTTTATAAATTATACCAGCCATTTTTTGATCCTAGATTATTATATTTTAATATAATTTGTTATATTATTAAATAACATTTTCTTAGAATATGTAATTAATCTTTTAATGATAATTAATCTTTTAATGAATTATCTTATAATGTACTATATTTTTAAATATTTTAATGCACCCACTAACTGTTAAGAGTCCCACATCGGATATGACATGAACTAACAATGTGAGGATGGGTTAGGCCCCAAATTTCTACATGGTATCAGAGTCTGTCGAATTCATGGGCCACCTACCGATTCACGCGCCAAGCCCAAAGAGTGCTGCTGGGTGTGACGGCTGATTCACGCACCAAAACCCAACTGGGCGTGACGGAGGAGTATTGGGAAAAACCCATGTACCACATCGGATAGATAAGACTCTTGGTAAGAGTTTATATAGAGGAGACAATCCTCACCTTATGAACTGGTTTTTAAGGATGAGTTAGGCCTCCAATTTCATTATGGTATCATAGCCTCTCCAAGATCCATTGGCCCACCTGTTATCAGATTTCTTCTATCGGGCCACCCACCATTTATCTCCACGAACCAAGCCCAATAGTGTTGGTCATGAGGGTGTGTGTTAAGAGTCCCACATCGGATATGACATGGCCTGACAATGTGTTTATAAGTGGGGGCAATCCTCACCTCATAAGACGGTTTTGTGAGGATGAGTTAGGCCCCAAATTTCTACACTAACTGGGTTTGGCCCATATTGTCATCCACTATGTCATTAATAACTAGCATTAAAATCAACAATTGGCGAGATAAGACCGTCTAAAATGGGGTGAATTTTAGGGTGATGATTCAATCAAGTCCCTCACTGCTGATCCATTATAAACAATAGTTGAGAGCCATTAGATTCATTAAACTCATATATCATATTATACACTGCCTACACTAGATCACTTTTTTTTCCCTTTCTCTTCCTTCCTCTGGCTCTTCCCTTTTCTTCTCCTTTTCCTTCACCTTTTCCGTTAATGGCACCTTACCAATTCTCTCACATTCTTGTTTTCCAACAATAAAAAACGCACACATAAAACTGTTACTTCTTTTTCATTTGTTAATTTCACACATATCAAATAAATTTGGTTCATACTCAATTTTTGTCTCCTTGATATATTGTATACGGAAGGGTTACTGAGTTATGGAATCAACCCAATTCCTTTTATTGCAATTACAAACTATGAAATACGTTTTCTCTTTGAATTAAAACCAAATTTAAGAAAAGGTGTTCATAAAGTTTGAATCGCAATGGTGAAGTAAAACGACTTTCTTGTAAGGAAAAGATGCAGTTTTTTATTTATATATTTTGAATGAATCTTTTGAAAAGAAAAAAAATGGAGGTTGTGGCGGTGGTGAAGGGGCAATAGATTTTGGGGTTTTAACAGTGTTGTAGAACTCATCAGAATCACATAGCCAAATGCGAGAAAGATGAGGTTGAGAACATGGATAATGTGCAGAAATATACTTGTGTTCTCATCTTTGTCTCTAACACATCTAAACCTTTGATTTAAATCTGACGATGTATACAAGTGGTCCACCAATGAACCCACTTATTTGATGGTTCACTCTATAATCCACTCTAAAATGGTGGATGATTCATCTATTTAGCACGTTGTACATACGTACCTTAATTGTGGAGTGACATTTATTGGTTCTTTCTTATAAAGATATAGGTGTTTATGAAAGAACATTTTTTCTCTTCATTTTTTTTTAGATTTAATTTAGTATATTGTAATAAAATAAATGAGTGTTTTATATATAGTCATTAGTGAGACTTATTAGTAAATTTTGTTGAGATGCTTAATTGGAGGAATTGAGTGTTTATGTATTAAGTTTTAAAAAATTACTTCATCCGGTTTCATATATAAGAAAAGATTTTTTTTTCTAAGTTTATATTGAATAATTAATGTATTTAGTCTACATTGTAAGAAAAATACATTAATTATTCAATGAACCAAACAAAAGAATCTTTTCTTATATATGAGACCGGAGGGAGTAGTGTTTATTTACCGAATTGAATATTAAAAAAAATGATGATTTTTGGAACCCTGGCAATTTGAATAATTATACTATGATATTCATCATGAAATTCTCCTTTTGATCCTTTGATTATGATGATAACATGTTGAAACTGGTCTGGACTGTTGTTATATGATCGTGGTGGCAATTCAATAGGTTTGAATACTTTCAGGGCAAAATAAAATAAAATGGTCAAGACAATGATGCCCAGTGTGGTGGCTTCAAAGCCTAGGTCTTTGCTGAAAAAAAATGATAAAATGATAAAAATAGGCAAATTCATATCTTAATATTCGAGTTTTGGGAACACTTGTTCATCAATTTTTAATTAAGGCTGAATTCTTTTTTCTCCCTTAATATCCCTATTTCCCTCTTTGGTCATCAGACACACATGTTTGAAAATAAAGAACATATTTGACAAAAAACATTTGCACTAAAACTATTTTAAAACAAAAGACATAACAGAATGAAGGGTCAAGTGACTAGCTGCTTTAACTAAAGGACAAAAGTTACCCATTTATATACATAAGAGACATTCAATAAAGATTTATAATTTAAAAGAGTTACTTGTAACTCTACAATTTCTAAAATTTATTTACTTGATTTGAACAGAACATGATATTTTTTTTCATTATATAAAGTGATCATACAATTTCTTATTAGTTACATGCAAATAAGGAGAAAAAAATATGACTAATTATGCCGCAATTTTCTTTCTTGCACTATTTCTTGTTGTAATCGACGTGAGTGGTAAGAACTTTTTAAAACCCTTTGTAAATTTTCTTCTTTATCTTGTATACAATCTTTCATCCACCTGTTATAACATTCGCCAAATTTGTTTTACATCACAGCAATACTTGAATGTATTTTTGACATTGATTGTCCAACAAAAAAGTGTGCCCCTCCTCTTGTTGCAAAGTGTGATATGTATGAGTGTTATTGTCGATGTCCCCGTAACAATTAAGTCAATCAATACGAATATTCTCTTGGCAATTCCTTCTTGATCGCCTTCCAACAAGGAAAAATCTTTCGAAAAGTTGTAAGGGGGTGTTGGGATCGAGGGATCTCTTGTTCACTAAATGTGGTTTTGCCAATGCTCTATATGTCGAAGTGTTCAAATGGCTTGGATTGGTGATAGAGATTATGGAGAAAATCACCAATTTGCTTGAGATATTTTATACTTTGGCTCGGAAAGGAAAATGGGAGAGGGGGGTTTTATTGGGTTGGCATACAAGTTTTTGGTTAATTTGGATTGCGAAGAATGTTAGAGTTGTTTATGCTAAGTTAACAAAGCCTACAAAGGTGGTTGAAGAAATAAAAAGGTTGTCTTATAATTGATTTTTGTGTCGGAATCCGGGTCCTCCGTGTATGGTTTATGAAGCACGAACACTCCTCACCGACACGATACCGACACTTGTAATTACATTGAATTATGTCATTTTTTCAAATTATTAGCTGTGTTGACATGTTAGTGTCCGTGTCCGTATCCGTGCTTCATAATTTATGAATGACATTGGTCCCTTTAGATTGTACGCTTCATGGAAATTGATTGTCGTTTTTTTATCCTTAATCTAAGATTATTTTTCTTGGAGGGATGAATACTACTTGGATTTATAATGCCGTTTGTATTTATTATTTCCTTCTTTCGATGAAGATTTTCTTCTTTTTTTGTTGTTAAAAAAAGAAGTCAACCAGGAATTCTATGATATTTTTTACATTAAGACTAAAATATATTCAAAGTCTATAACCTATTGGATTTCCATAACATTGTTAATATTATGATTTCTCCGCAGTTCAGTTTGTATTTATGTGACCTTCACATTTCATTGACAGGCTCAAAAGGTTGGATTAGTTTTATATGTCATGGAGAACCACAGCGCATGACTTATAATATGCTAGTTCAGTAAATCAAGGCAATTGGGGTTGGGTAGTGTTGGTGTTAACTTGTATTTTCAACAGATTACGATAAATGCAGTCAATTAAGTTTGACTCAAGATTTGAAGGAATCTAAATGAGTTCGACTCACAAGCTGGATCGAGTTCATCGACTTAAAGAGATGTTGCTGTTCGATGGAGAAGCTTCGACAAGCAAGCAGGATATCGAAGAGAAGTTGGTGCCGGATATAACAAGCCAATCAACAGTTACTGTCGAAGAGATGTCATTTGAAATTCAAAAGATGTTTAGAGTAGTTATTAGCGGTTATGTTCGACGATTTCTGTATAGGCAGTTACTTAGTATAAATAAGAGTTTTTCATAGGAAAAACGGGTCACAATTCAAATACACACAAAACTTACACACTCAAACTATCTGCACTTAAGGAGAAACGAGTAAACAAGTTGCAAATGTGTGAGTCTGTGTACCAAATTACATTCATTTATGCAATTTAAGTTTATCCTTTAGATTCCTTGCAATTTACTTTTTCTTTCTAGCAATTTACTTCAACGGATTCGACGCGTGTTTGATTTCAACGGTTAAATTCATATTTTACATCAAGAACATTCATACTTTCTGGTAAACATAAACACAATATGCCATGAGATTTACTGGTTGATCTCGCAAGCGAACCGTTTTGGGAAACCAGCGTTTGTTTACCAAAAACCAAGGTAAACGAATCGGCACGTCCAGTGAGACTGTTTATGTTTTTTGTTTCAAAAACAAACAGAAAAAGCGTTTTTTCTTAATAGTTTGGTCGTTCTAATTAAAATCTTGTGATTCTTGTTGTGCATGTTCTTAAGAAATAAGAAACAACTCCCAGAAATGGTATGTAATACACGTAACAATGATTCACAATCTAGTCCATCAAATCCATCGATGTTAGATGCAACATTGGAAGTTACTTCACAACAACAAAACCCACAAGTTACGCCAACCGTTGGCGTAAGTCATACAGAAGCGCTGTGTTGGAACAAGGGTGTTTCACAAGTCACCTATTGAGTTTTGACAATAACATGGTATTAAAAATAATCAATTGGATATGCTAAACAATTTGTTCAAGTGTGCAGGATCCATAA
>Ga0315914_1008271_pt1 | contig 13983 bp, 7 predicted proteins | sample MpolenodulesMG_FD_203920 | JGI IMG/M metagenome (GOLD analysis project Ga0315914, IMG submission 203920) | Medicago polymorpha root nodule microbial communities from Los Angeles, California, United States - elongated nodules | ecosystem: Host-associated > Plants > Roots > Nodule | place: USA...
CTGCCTAGGGCAAACAAAATAATTTATACATCCTAAATATTTACTTTATTGTTGAGTTGAGATTAACACAGTCCTCGTGGATACGAACTTATTTTATTACTTCGATGCATTTTTAGTACACTTGCTAGAAACATATATTGGCGGTTTCTACTTAGTGTTCCTTATGAATGTTTTTGCAACATATAAGGAAACATCTGACATGCTTCAGAATATTTGTGCTGAAATTTCGTGATTCAACTGATTGTTTGGCCCGATTTATGCATCAAGCCCATTTTGCGATCAGGTTATATAAAGGAAGACACAAGACCTAATTTTTCACTAAAGCGGCAATTTACAAAAGAGTGAATTAAGGTTTTAGTTTATCTTTGTTATTTATGAGACACTCTCTTATCTGTTTGATATTAGAGTTGGATGGTGTAGTTGAGTTGTAAATTGTGAATCACTCAAAACTTATAAGCATGCGTTGATTCATCTGTTGGGGAGAGTGTCTCCATTATTGTTGTCACTTTTTAAGTCGATCACTGGGATTATGATTGAGAGGAGGTGAGTTGGGGATCTGATATCTATGAGAAGTCTTAGATAGAAATTGCACGGGTAGTGATTAAGTGAGAAGCTAGTAGACCGAGGGTTTTTATGTATGCTTCGAATTGATACTACTATAGTGAATTTCCTTCCTAGCTTGGTAGCCCCAGACGTAAGTGAAGTTCCACCGAATTGGGTTAACAAACAACTTGTGCCTTTTTATTTCCGGCATTGTTTATTTCCATTAGTTGTTTTTGTTATCTCGATGTCTTGACATCTTTCTTGACATCACATTTGTCTTGACATTGCGTATAAAATCTTTACTGCGTGCCATACTTTCAAGTGGTATCAGAGCAGGCACCTTGTTATGTTTTTGGGTGAGCTTTAGGGAAGATATTTTCTGGTACTATGGAAAGGGAAGGAGGACAAGTTAACAGACCACCTATTTTAAATGGGTCCAACTATGATTACTGGAAAGTACACATGGTGGATTTCCTTAAATCTATTGACAGTAGGACGTGGAAAGCTGTTCTAAAATGTTGGGATCATCCTCCGGTTAAGGATAAGGATGGTAAGGACACAACTGAGCTAAAACTTGAAGAAGAATGGTCAAAGGAGGAAGATGACCTTGCACTTGGAAACTACAAAACTTTAAACGCATTGTTCAATGGGGTTGACAAAAATATGTTTAGATTGATAAATTGTACAGTGGCCAAAGATGTTTGGGACATCTTGAGAACCACACATGAAGGCACATCCAAGGTCAAGATTTCAAAATTGCAGTTAATCACCACAAAATTTGAAAGTCTCAAAATGAAAGATGATGAATCCATTCAAGACTTTCACATGAACATTCTTGACATTGCAAATGTCTCTGAAGCTCTGGGAGAAAAATTTACTAAAGAAAAGCTGGTAAGAAAGATTCTTAGGTCTCTTACTAAATGGTTTGACTTGAAAGTGATTGCTATTGAAGAATCCCAAGATATTAAAAATATGAAAGTAGAAGAACTTATTAGGTCACTTCAAAATTTTGAGTTGGCCATTAGTGATAAGTCTCAAAAGAAAAACAAAGGCATTGCTTTTTTGCCCAACACTAGTGATGATCAAACTGATGGTGACTTTGAGGCTGATAAAGAAATATAAGAGGCTATGGTGTTGCTTGGAAAACAGTTTAACAACATTCTGAAGAGAATGGATAAAGGACGAAGACCAAATGTCAGGAACGTCGCATCTGACATCTGGAGAAACAATGACTCTCAGAGAAAGACTAAAGCCGAAGAACAATCCAATCAAGGGAAAGGTCTTCAGTGTTATGGTTGTGAGGGTTATGGTCACCTCAAGTCTGCGTGTCCTACTCATCTCAAGAAACAATAAAAAAGGCCACTATGTCTCTTGGTCTGATGAAGATGAAGAATCAAATGGAGAAAGTGCCAATCATGTTGCATCTCTTACTGGAAGATTTGAGTTTGATGAGGATCCCTATGGTGATGATATTACCTATGATGAACTGTTTAATTCCTATGAAAAAGTTTGTCTTGAGAGAGAAAAACAAAAGAAGATTATTGCCAAGCTAGAGGATGAAAATGAAAAACTTTTATCAACTGTTTATGAGCTACAAAATGAGGTAAGGTTCTTGACTTATCAACTAGATAACTTGACAAAATCTGTTAGGATACCCTATAATGGTCCTAACATGCTGAATGAAATCTGTCTAGTTGAAAAAGGGTTTAAGAATTTTACAGGAAAAAGACCTAATTCTAAATCTCTGAACGAACAAGGTGAATCTTCTAAAAATATGCTTGTCTCTCCAAAAAGTAAAATTAAGGTCACAATGTTTGATAACATATCTCTAGTCCATTATAAAATTAAGGCCATTTTTGTTTTATACAACAGACCATTATAACAAGTATGAACAATCCACCATTTCTATAGTCTATGATGGGGGCAAAGCCTTAGCATTTCTTTGAAATGCTCCCACACATCATAAATAGATTTTCCATCTTTTTGAGTGAATCGTGTGATTTGATTCCTCATTTGATCAGTTTTGCCTGGCGGAAAGAATCTAGCAAGGAATGCTTGCTTTAGTTGATTCCAGGTGGTAATAGAACCATTAGGTAGGGACTGAAGAATTGTAGCCTTATGGCTTTAGGTTACACCCAATTCATTTTTAAAGTGCCACAATATTGCAGAAAAATAGAGAGATGAAGGTTTGTATCCTTAGTGGGTGATCCAGAAAATTAATTTTGCTATTGTGTGCTTGTGTTTTCGGCAAACTACGGGCTAGTTCTAATTATTACAAGCGAGACCGAACTAGAGATCTCAGGAGGATGTTGTGAAAAGTTTTTGATCGAAAAAAGGGTTTGAAAAAGAGGCACGAGATGCACTCAGGTTACTAAGAGAGCAGGACGGGTTTGTAAAGAAAAGGCACTGTCTTTGGACAGGTTTGAGATTGCAAACAAAAGCAATATAAAGTAAAAAGAAAAGATAAAGGCTTTAAGCACGTAAACTTAAAGGAAAAGGTAAAATGCAATGCATTAAAATAAAGGTGGTCTACAAATCAGTTTACATACATTCTATATAACTCGTTTCCCTAGACGCCGGTAGTTTGAGTGTTGTAGAATTCTATAAATGATTTGTGACCCACTTTCCGGCTGGAAACACTTATTTATACTCAAAAACCTAACCGGCGAACCACTAACCCCATGATCAACACTTCCTTCATCTTGGACAACTGCTTGCCCCACGTTTCCACTAAAGGAAACCGTCTTTGTGCTTGAAATCGTGCTTTCCCGCCTTGAATGCTTGAATTCGACGTGAATGCTCTTTCAACCTTACTTTTTCAAAACTCTGACTATGCTCTCTAGGCTTGATATCTCGTCGAAACTCCCTAATTGAAATGAGAAAGCCTTTTAATTCCTGCAAAGTTAAAGGTCAAACAAATGTTGACCATATTAAATGAGTCTGTTTAATTTACAGGCTAACAACTACACTTAATTAAGTCGAGAAGGTTTCAGTTCATAATTATTAGCATCAACTGTTGGATGCACAATAATAACACGGGGCTCTTCCGTAGAAGGCATAACATACTCTTTGAGAGCATGATTTTCAGACATATTGTTATTGCATGCTTCTCTTATTATTCTATGAAAGAACCTTTCGATCTCAGGCATTGCTTGAAGAAAATCACCGAGACTTCAGGTTCTTTGCATTCAAAGAATTAGAGAATTAAAAAGTAAAAAATTAAAAGAAATATTTCAATCTAACCGGTATCAAAAAGTTGATTAATATTATTAACTCCCCGATAATGGCGTCAAAAACTTGATAGGTTTCCGCAAGTGTACAGTTCTATCGAGTAGTAAAAATATCGATCCACAGGGAGTTGAAGTAATTACCAATCTAATATCTAATTTTGATAAGCTGAAAAGAAATAATTGCTTGAGTTTATGATTTCTTGGTTTGAAATTCAGATGTTTAAAAAACGTTATGGGATATTGAGGTTTTCATCTCAATATTTAATCTAATACATTCCCTATCTATTTATCTATTCCATAATGAAATGTTTTTAAGGACAAGACATTCAATTGGTATATCATGTTTCCTATCAAAATACATGAACATATCTTAACAATAAAACCTTTCTTTTCTGATTTTTTTTAGAGACTTGTCTAATCTCATTTGTTCCAAAATAAAACTTCATCTCTCTGTCGTTCGTTTGATTGAAATTTGATTCGATATCAGTATTTAACTTCACCTTTCGGTCCTTCTTTTAATATAGACCAAAGCTCCTTTTCTTCATTGAAATTTGTCTTCCTTTTCTTCATTATTTTATCATGAAAATAAAAACTAATGTTTTGTAGTAAAATAGTTCTAAAGCAAGACCAAAGCTCCACCAATATTATTGAATTCAAATGGTAAAAACACTCTAAATTAAGACTTATATCATACAAATATGTGGATATATGAAAAATTTGAAATTTAGGATACAATACGTTAATCCCTGTTCTTAGCAGTTTATGGGCCTTAGACATAGTATTATAAAATGGCCACTTACATAAGAAATCATAAAACTTTTTCTTTTGATAAATGATGTATGAGACATGCATTAGTTATGACCGTTCACATGTCAGCTATGTTGGCATTCTCAAGTCACCATAATACAATGTTTTCCAGCTTTGCTGGCACCCAAAAATACCGTGTTTCAAATACACAACATCCTATATATTATTAATAAAAAAATAAATCTATCAAAATTTCCTTGTTGTGATTTTATTTTCTTTTGAAAATCTTTTCAGTACCAGATAAATATTTTTTAGACAACATCTTGAAATAAATCAAATACTTAATAGAAAAAAAAAACTTAGAAGTAGAGAACAATGATTTAAAGTTTAGCACATGAGGATAGTAGCACCAACAAAGTAAACGTATATCAACACTCAATTAATTAATTTTAGCACACTTAATCATTTATATCAATAAATTTAACACACCTAATTATGATAAGAAATTGTCTCGCATTTTGATTGAATAAATAGAGGAAAACACAGATTTAGAGGTAAAATTAACTATTTAAACAAAAACATCAATACATAACATGACACAAATAAAAAAACCGAATGCCACATGAGGAACATTTGCAACAACAGGTTCTTCTATGCATAATTGGAATTTGGACAAGGACGAATTGATATATCAATGTATTTCCAATTGAAAACTTATGAAACAAACTATTAACAATCCAAAGAAACATGCGTTTAAGCACCCCAAACAACACTCAGATGCGCCTGCACACATTTCTGTACGCCTAGGCACATGCTGAAGCACCTGCACATGATTCTAGGCACCTGGCACCTGAACTCTCTCTCACATGCGCCTAGCGCATGGTCCTGGGCGCTTGTCATGTGTCTTGCAGGCCAAGACTGAAATTTTGTTACTTTTTGTAACAAAAGCCTGATTTTTGAGCCTAACTTTATGTGGGAACTCTCCTTATAAATATCACTCCTCATTCATAATTTTTCATTTAGAACGAAGCGGTTCAAGAGGAAGGCAAGCACTAGGAGCTTTAAGGGAGAAGTTTATCGCCTCACTCCAAGTTTTTCTATGATATGTTTTATTTCTTTTATAATTTGTCTTTAGTTACCATGTGTAACTAAATATTTTTAGACTAGGGTTCTAAGACGAACCTCTATTATTGTTGTTGGATAATTTATTTAATTTAAAGTCTTTATTCAGTTATTTTCCTTATACTATTTCATTTTATTGTTGTGCGTAAGATTTGTCTCTCTGAATCATAACCTTGATACCTAGGCACTTAGGAAGGTGACATACCTAATATTGATATTTATATTTATATTTGTCTTGACCAGGAATTAACTCATTAGTAATTAGGGAAACAAGCCATAGAGCAAAACCCTAAGATAAAAGTACTTAGGGAGGTGACATAACCTAATATTGGTGCAAACCAACTCCAATTAGGAAGTAACTTGTTAGTAATTAGGAAACATGTGACTTCACAACTTAAATCAGCCCAATAACTTTATTCTCCTCGAACCTTGGTAAGGTAGACACTGATAGGGTTGTCCGTTTGTAGAACTATCGAGAGGGAGAATGTATTATGTACTTCTAAGATTCATAGATAAACAAACATTTAGGAGCATTGGGACCACACTGATGGGAATTTAGGAACGCTAATTTAAGTCTATGTTTCAATTACCTATGAGAGAGTAAGACCCTATGTGTACCTACATGTGTGATCAGCAGGTGCAACTCAATAGCTTGAGGGAAATGAGCCCATATCTCCGAGAGAGTAAGGCCCCATACGTACCTACCTGTGTGATCACTAAGAGCAACTCGACATCTAATAGGTAGTAAAACCCCACGAACTCATCACTTAGATAGATTGTGATAAATAACATGAATAAGACTTGACTGTTACGTAATTGCAACAAATAAATACAGGGGATTTAAAGAATCCTAACCACCGTTAACATTCTGAAATCAAAACAAGTAAACTTTGCTATGTTGGAAACAAATTAAATTTCAAAACTCCAAACCCTTATCTTTTATTTATTTTATTGTTCCCAAATAAGTAACGCGAATTTTTTGGTTGAAATGACAATCCTTGTGGATATACGATACTTTACTTATCACTTTATTACTTGGTAAACGATTTGGTACACTAGCTTAAATCCGACCATCAAGTTTTTAGTGTCGTTGTCGGGGATGGGCTTTTTCCCCTTCTGTTACGTTGAGGGGAAGGAGGGCGATATGCGTGCATGGGAGTTGATTACCTCATCCCTGTATCACGAGTATCCTCCATCTTCTTGATACGCCTATTCTGATCCTCACACATTTGCATTTAATGATGGAAAGTCTAGAGGATGTTGTTAAGCATGGCATATGCGGGAGATACGTTGCTCGACTCTTCATTGGGTCACGACATACCATATAATGGAGCTTGAAGAAGCGAATTGCCAACCGCGAAATTTGGCGGTGGGGCTCCTCCCTTGAGCCATCAACGGGGGACGGAGTCAAAGTATGACCGTCGCCCTGAGGACGATGGATTTTGCTCTAGATTTGAGATGCAGATCCTTTAGCCATGATGATGAATGAGTGTTTTTGAGATTTTTGTGTATAGTTTGTTATTTTGGAAAAAGAATAGGATAACTATTTTCCAACAAACGACGTCACTCATTGTACCTGATTAGATGAATGACATCTGATGTGGTTGTTTTAGGCGCTTGTAGGCTCTGGAACAACGAAGTGTGTGTACCTGCAGACACTTTGACGTTCAAATCAGTTTGAGAGCAAAGAACGGGGGTAACGATTTAAATAGATTGTACCTTTGGGGATTGATTGAAGTCACTTATATATAGTGAAGAGGTGCATGAGCCGTTATGAGTGGCACAACTGTGCTCGACGGTTACAAATCCCCAGGGATCGTGGCCGTCGAGTGAGGCTTTTTTGGGCACGTGGTTTTTTTTTTTGAATGGCAAAATAATTTTTTTGGGCACGTGGGTGATGTGCCGATTCAACTTTGAACTAATCACCCGGAGTGCTACGAGTAACCCCCTCGCAGGGAGGGGATGTGAGAAGAAGGAATGGTCCAATGTTGTAGTGGGCCTATTTTGTTGAGCTTGTATCAAAAAATGAGCTTAGCCATTTGCTCGGTTCAGAGCAACATAGATATCTCATTAACACATTAAAGTACTTCGTTAATTACTAAAATGAAGTACATTTTAGGCTTAAACTTAGCTATCTACAAGTCATCATATGCGTCTCTTCTTTTGTTCTCTTAATAAGTTTACATATACGTACGTTTAAGGCCTGGCCATTTAATCACCTTTTCATTTACTTTTGACAATATCCCTTTTTTCCTTTATGAATGTTATTGTCTCATACGAAAACAACAAAGTCTTCTGCTCCTTTCTTAAAATGTAATTTTTAATTGTGTTTCATCGAAGCACCTTTCTTCCATTTGCTTACTAACCCCACAAGACTTGCATCCGTAACAAGAAACAAAAAAGGGCTAGTGGATCACATCGTCTCATCCCTTTTGTGCTACAAACTCCTAAGTGGAACTAGCATTGATCAACACCGATATAGAGCTATTAGAAATACATGCCCACATCCATTTTCTCCATATCTCATTGAAACTCATTCACCATGCCTCTTCTATGAGTGGTTCGGTTCATACATCCTGCTGATTGTATGTAGAGATAGGCAACATATATGAATTTATGTTTATATTAGTACTACTTGTATTATACTTCATTTTTAAATTTCAATAAATTTTGCCATTCAAATTTTTTTTTAGTAAAATAACAACTAATATTTGCAAGGCTGTTTAATATAGATCCGATCCAACGGTGGACCATGCTATTTTTAATATATTTTAATAAAATATTATTTTCGTTCTCCATTTTTATTATTAGAGTAAATTACACTCGCATTCTCTGAAAGATGCTTGAATTACACTCCTTCTTTTTCTTAGGTTAAAATATACAAATCTCTCCCCTCCAATTTAAAACATATTAGAAAACATTTCACTCCTCTCCCATGAAAGAAGCTTGAATTACATTCTCCTCCCCTCTTATGTTATAATCTAAACTTTGCTTCCTTAATAATTTTTTTTTTGTTTTTAAATTAATTTTTCTTTGGTAAAGTTCGAATGCATATTTTTTGCTATTTTTTATTCACAAATTTATTAACATATAGTTTTAAACCCTATTATAAAATATAAAACAACAGAAAATAAAGTTAAAATACGTTAAAAATTACTAAAATCGATAAAGTATGATTATTTAAAAGCGAAGTTTATAACCTAAATTATAAAAGATAACAAATTTTAAATTTAATTATCATTGTCATTTAAAGAATAAAGAAACCGAATTTATATTTTTAAAAATTAGTATATATCATAAAAATATTTATTTATGTTAAAATAGATTAAAGTGTAATTCATATTTAATTATTAAGGGATGAGGTTGTAATTCAAGCATCTTATAGGGAATGTGAGTATAAATTTTATTCTTCATGGAAGGAGAATGAATATTGTAACAGATCTTCTTAAAGGAGATGAATATAATTTACTCTTATTATTATTATAAAATTGGTCAACTACGTAAATGCTCCTTATCCATATACATAATTTTGTTTTTAGTCCCTCCACAAAAAAGCTCACTTTATTGTCCCTCTAAAATATTATGTCTGCATTTATAGTCTATGTTAAATTTTCCATCAACATTTTTAATCTCTTTAGTTCTCAAAAAAAAAAAAAAAAAGTAATCCATGTAAAATTCAGAGATTAAAAAGTGCGGTTTTTTTTGTTGGATTTAAAAACAAAATTTATGATATTTATAGGGACAAGTTACTTGAGTCTTGTGTAACACATAAGTAAAATTCACATTTGAACCAATTTTGAGAGATCCATATTAAAAACATCAAATTTTTGGATCCTTTAGCTTCTGTGGTACATCTTGTAATAGAAGAGCTTGGTTTTATAATATTTTGTTTAGCTTCTTAAAAAAAAGAAAGAAAAGATATATACACATGTTGATAATTATTCTGGAACATCTAATATGAACTTGATCCAAACGTAGCCCTTATTATAATTTCGATAATTTTAATAAATTTTTTTTTGATCTGTTCTTCATTTTTTATTATCATAAAATATATTTTTTCTTCAAAATTTAAAGGCTCACCCATAAATTAGTTTTGAGAGGTTTTTTTTGAACAAACAAAAATGAGATGTATTACCATAAAGAAAAGGTTCTATCTTCTAGTCTGCAATTTTTTTTTTTGTAGGAATCAACTTCTGCAACTTGGTACCAAACTTCCGTGGCTTAGTTTTTTTATAACACTATGCCAAATACTCACGATATTTAAAGGGGTTTGCTAAGATACATCTACTAATTTTTATGTGGGAGTGTTTTAGTAAAGATATAACTAAAAGTTGTTAAATACACATTTAAGTGAATGTTGATAAAACACATCTTCTAAAAAATAAGTGGGTGTATGTTAGCAACTTCTATAGACATTTGCTAGAATACACAACTTATTTTTTAAAAGATGTGTTTTAGCAAGTTATAACCAAAAAGTAGTTAAATACACCTTAAAGTGTAGCTTGCTAAAACACTCCTACTTAAAAACCAGTAGGTGTGTTCTAGCAAACCCATGTTTAAATGTTAAGGTCATACAATAAAAACGATATAGATGATCCAACTTCAGTACTCTTATAAAAAAACATGATGACTCAAACCTGTTTCTACAGCTAGTATAGCTTGGCAGAAAATCATCATTAAGGTATATAAAGTCAATCGTTATTTGTCATATAATTAAATTGCAGAATCAGAAACATCAGCAATCTGTCGAAGCTAAGTTGTAACCATTTTCTTTTTTACATTTTAATTTTGGGTAAGTGTAATATGAACATCTAAAAAATGTTTAAATATAGACCTTTATCATTTTTAATAAAAAATAAATAAATATTTATAATAATAAAAAATTAAGAACAAAATTAATACTTTATTAAAATTTATCAAGGATCCACTACTGGACTAAAATGATATAAATTCTAGATATAAAATGATATAAATTTTTTGCTATAGTTTAAATATAGATCTATATTGACAACCCTTCAATTTCTTGAGTGCATGGAGTTCTAATAATGTATTTTTAATTTTTTTTTTTATTGGTCAGGCAATATGTACTTAAGTTCAGTAATGCTTAAGTTACACTTGAGTCTTGTGTTTGGCGTGGTGACGTGGTGTTCGATTTTAGGTTGGGTGTTTATCATTTTGTGTTGAAATGTTAATCGCATATTTTTAATGTTTCTATAACACATCAGTAATTTATTATATACAATTACCATTGCTTGTTCAGTTCAAAAAGATAACTATTACTTGTTAAATAATGATGCATCGGTCAAGAATTTTCAAGAATATTTTAATAATGCATACGGTAAACCATAAAATCATCCAACCTTCGATCAGATCAACTAATTAAAGCACATACATCTTCCGCCTCAAAAAGATGTGAGCATTTTGCGATCTCCACAATGACTCAGCAGTTTTTCAGACTAATAAGAAGCCTAATATCTCCCCCCGCCTAAGTCTAACATAATACTAAGAAGACTCGTTAAATCTGATGATAAACAAACTCTCACCCCCAACTTTACAGGCTCATTACACAAAACACAAGAAGTACCCCAAAGTCAACTATAATTCTCCTTGAAAAAAGATTCAATCGAGTCGAAAATTCTATCCTGGAGCAGTTGCCAAGAGAAAACTTTCACCTTGAGATGAGACCAAGACTCACAAACCCTTGAAAGAAGATGCATAATTTCATCTGACCTCATATCCACCTCACTAGCTCTCTTATAAAGGAACCTATAAGTTGATTTTATTGAATAAACACTAAAATAATCATTGTTCCAAACCCAAAATTCTACACCTTCAAAGAAGATCAGACTCTCTAAAGTATGAAATAGCTCTCCCAAAATCATTATCTCCTACTAAAAAATTTCCCTCCTCCACATAAGATCTCAAACCCACCCATATCCCTCTATCATAGTCATATCAATCACTTTATTCTTTATGAATAGAGATCTGAAAGAGCATGGAGTAACAAATCCTCAAAGGAGTAACACCTAGATATCATTCCAGAAAGGTTCCATTGAGACCCTTTCACATATCTATCCTCAATGATATCTTTCCACAAAGTCTCACCTCCCATAATCAATCTCTAACGCCACTTATTCAAAAGGAAATATTACACAACCTTAAATTCTGAAACTCTACCATCCTTCACTCTTAAGCTTACAAAAATTTGACCGTCGGACACAAGGAATCCTTCTCACCCCTTTAAACCCTCCCCTCAAAAAACGACGCTCAATCCTCACCATCCGTCTCCTAACACCATTATTAGGCATTTTCAGAAAGGAAAGAAAAAAAATCGGGATTGAATTGAGGACCGACTTTAAAAGAATCATCATTCCGCCCTATCTGAAAATCTATTACTCGACGAAGAGTTACCTAGGTATCCAACAAAGTTTTCCATGTAGACATTTTCATAGAATTAGTCTCAACCAGAAGACCTAGTTACTTAAAAGGAATCAAACCTATAATATAAACAAGGTATCATCAGGATATTGAAAGTACATCACAGACAACCCAGAACTTTCAACTATAAAACCTGTAAACATACCAAATGTCTCTGCCTTCCTAATAGACAAATGTAACATCTCTTCAATTAGAATAAAAATGAAAGGAGCTAGAGGGTCACCCTGCTTAAGACCTGGTTGAATATTAATATCCTAGATTGGAAACCCATTCACTAGCATCGAGAGATTAGCTGCAAAAATACATGCTCGCATCTAAGCACAACACTTATCATCAAAATCAAATCTCTTCAACATATATTCCAGGAAACTTCAACTCACCGAATCATAAACTTTCTCAAAGTTCACTTTGAAAATTAGGCAATCATGCTTAAATTTTTTTGGCCAGATCCAAAACTTCTTTAACCGCCACCACCCTATTCACCAATAGTCTACCTTTAAGAAAAGATGATTGGTTGGACAAGATGATTTTATCCACCATCAACCTATACTACATTTGATTATAGAAGTCATCAAAATTCTAGAACGTAGTATCTAGAATATACCTTTCACATACATACACTTATAAATCGGTAAACTTACGTACAATAATATTAAGGATTTCAATATACATCAATATCTTATTGTAGGGTTTTCTTGTTATTATTTTGTAACTTGGTTCTGTTGCTTTTTGAGGAACTCCTTGTGCATAGGCAGCAGTCTTTAATATAATCTACTAGCTTCTGAAAAAAAGTAATTAAGAAAGTTCCTTGAATATATTATGCATACACATCAATATCCTCATATTCTTTCTTTTTTTTAGGGAATATATCCTCCTATTCTTATTGTTGGCTTTCAGCTAGAAAACATATGCAACAAAATTTGGTTACACAAATTATTTCTATTGGTATTTCAAGTTTACTACTATATATTGCTGGTTTTTTTCACTAAAAATTCTAATGGGAAACTACTAAAATCTATGAACTCTGTAAAAATAAGAATCTTATTTTTAAGAATCTTATTTTTAATTGAAGAGCTTCCCAATCAAATGAAGACTTATAAATTACTTGGATTTATCCTTTTAAAAATATTACATGGATTTAATTGATTCACATTTCTTATGATTTGTGTATATGCATGTATGACTTAATGCATGCTTGATAAGATTTTTTTTGACAATGAAGTGCTGGACAAGTTGACACGCTAATAAATTCAGCAAAAACAAAAAGAAAAAAACAATACCTGCCATGAACCACCAAATCAGGTCTTATAAATTCACAACGATTACGACAATAAAATTTATTCTGTAAAAAAAAAAAATTAAATCTAAAATAAGGAAACAAATTGAAACAAAATTCAATGTTTTTTTCGTTAATGTTTGAGATGAAAACATCTTACAGAAAATGAAAAAGATATAAGAAATACTCTATGATTTAACTTTCGATTATAATACCTATTTTTTTGTAATTAAGTACTTTGAAGTTTTAAAGTGGATAGTTTTTTTTTTTGGGTACAAAGTGGATAGTTTTATTATATATATATAAGTTTTTTAAAATTGGATATCAATTGATTTATATTAATTTCTTGTTAGCAACATATCGAAACATAAAACTTCTTACTCAACCTGTATTCTGCTAGAAAAAGCTCAAAGATCTTGAACTTTAATTCTGCTGTACCTGCTGCTATAAGGTGGCCCCGAGTATGGGCACGAGGGACGACCGTCCAAAGCACCATTTTGTTTAAGGGCATCAAAATTATTAACTTTACATAGTAGGGCATCAAAATTATTAACTTTACATAGTAGTTAGTATCATATATACATATATATTATTTTCCTTTAATTACTTCTCTCTTTTTTTTTTTTT
>Ga0315914_1008273_pt1 | contig 13980 bp, 4 predicted proteins | sample MpolenodulesMG_FD_203920 | JGI IMG/M metagenome (GOLD analysis project Ga0315914, IMG submission 203920) | Medicago polymorpha root nodule microbial communities from Los Angeles, California, United States - elongated nodules | ecosystem: Host-associated > Plants > Roots > Nodule | place: USA...
CCAGGGTTTTTTTTTTGTGGTGGTCGGGGTTCGAACCCCGGACCTTGCATATATTATGCATTGTCCATATCAACTGAGTTAAGCTTACGAGGACTGAGTTGTTTAATACTATATGCTGCTCAACAAAAAAAAATATAAAGAGGAGACCCTAGAAAAAATTTAAATGGATGTGTAATGGTTTTAGCTGAACTATTGGTTTTAAAAATAAAAAAAATTGATGGATTGTGATCTATTCATATTATTAGATGGATGGATTCAATCCAATCTATTCTATTGACTAGTTGTTTTTTCGGACAAGTTATCTAGTTTTTTTATGAAAGAAATAAATTTATCTAGTTTTTTTTTATGAAAGAAAGAAATTTATCTAGTTCAATTTGTTAGTTGGGTGAAGTAATGAGTGAATTGATTGGATGGATGCTGAATCAAATACCCACATATCTAAAATGTTTAAGACGGCCTGCATAACAATACTTTCAAGGACCACTTACGATAATGGTATTGATCCATATGGGAAGGAGTTACAAAATGTTCAATATTGTTTATTATAACTTCCCTGCATGTATATCAATTTTATAATCAACACATCTCCTCTGACATTATAATGGGAATTATTGAGTGATAAAAAAATAAAGTTCAATGTTTGTTGAACTATTTTAATGGTCAAATGCATTAAAATGCACCTGACATTTGGCATTTGTTAATCACATGATCATTATTTCTGTTGGTGTCATAATTTAGCTAACACTGATCAGTAGTGGGATTCCATGACAAAGAAACATTGCCATGTTTTGTCCTTTGACAAAATGGTCACACAATATATTCAACATTTAGAAATTTTGCATGTGTTTTGTGGTCCATATTTACTTTTTGGTCAAATAACTTTTTCTTCTTCTTCATTTTGAAGTGATCATTAATTGTGTGGTTTATTTTAAATTGCAGGGTGGTCCTCCATTTCACTGAAACTGTTTCAATGCAAATTGCATCATTTTATGAATTTGTCACAGTTTGGGTGTTGGTACTTTCATGTTGTCAGAAAGCTACCAACAGCAACTATAGTAGTGCTTCAGTTGGGCACTTGGGCTATCATATGCTACTTTAAAACTTGTGTCCTTTTTCAATTTTATTTATGTATTATTTGAATCAATTCAAAATGACACTAGAGAATGCATTATAAAGAAATAAACCATGATCTAGATTATGGTTTATACATGGATTTCCTTGTGTAAAATAGTAAAAACAAGTTGACAATTTTGTAATTCAAAGAAAAATTAGAAAAATACTATTAGACATGGTGCATGGATAACGTAAATTTGTTTCATTTAAGATTTGAGTTTAACTTAATTTTACAAAATTGAATAATGTATTAAGTGTTCAAATATTGTACTTCTTATGTACTTCAGCCAACATGTTACTTAGAGTTTTCCCAGTAAATATCGAAACATTATTTGAATCCAAAATAGACATCTGAGGTATAAGAACAATTACCCTACATAGCTCTCTTATTTCGTTCATTAAAAAAGAAAAAACAGTTAGTCTAGTTAAAATCTAGTTTCTAGTGAAAGATTAGTTAATTACTACAACTTTTGAAGTAGGTTTTGTGGGGCAAGGCTGCTAGGCCAATAGTTAAATTATCAGGTGAAAGATCAACATGTAGTTATTTTTGGAAGATTTAGAAACCAAACACTTTAACCAATTGATCAAATATGTTTGATTACATCATCACTAAAATGTTCCGCACGCGGATGCAGATGTGGAGATTAATTCATCAAGTCTTATGGGACTCAAATGGATGACAAACTCTTTCGAAAACTTTGATTAAACTATAAAATACTCTTGTCATCTCATCTAAATCTTTCTTAAATAAACCCCATCAACTTAAGATAATAATATATAAACACATTATTTCTGGAACATCATATAATATAAATATAAACTTACATGCATTCTGTGTGAAAAAGACAAATAATTTAAGGTTAAATAAGCTCTCTTTTTTTTAAATATAACGACTTTAGTCCCTAAAAATAAAAACGAGGCATTTTCACCATCTTTAGTGCGTGTTTGGTTCGGCAGCGGATAGAATTGATTTTGATAGAATTGAATTTGAAAGAATTGATTTTGATTAAAAGTGAGTTAGATGTGAATTAATTTATGTTTGGATACAATTACTAAAAGTGATTCTTACGAGTTGATGTTGGTTGGATAGTTTGAATCAAAATTGATTTTGACTGTATAATGACCAAACTATCATTTTAATTGTATTTAAAGTAAATATATCATTCTCATTAGATAATTATTTCAACTTATCATTGATGGATTCTATTGGTTCCAAAATTCATTTTAAAATAATATTAATTTATAATAGTTATTTTTAATAAAAAAAATTATCAATTGAATGATTTTTAATATATTATAAGCATCAAAAGATGTAAAAAAAAAGATAAATTAATGCATTGCAAAACGAAAATATTATTAATTTAATTATTTATGGATGAAAAGAACTTTTAATTCAAAACAATTATGTTAAAAATTTAGTCTTATTAATTAGCAAATTATGTCAAACAATTAGTGGGGCTTCTAGAGGCCAAGCCCAACCTCTTATCCTCTTCTCTAACGAGAAAGAGAGAGAAAATTCAAGTGGAAACATCACAGGAATTGCGTTTTGCAGATTCGCGTTTGATATTTTCCAAACATCACAGGAATTGCGTTTCAAGTGGAAAACGCATGTTTGGTGTGCATAAACGCACAACCAAATTTTATATTTAACTTTTGGTCTTTACTCATAAATTTATGTTTATGAAGGTTATAAATTTTTTATATATTCAAGATGTGTCCAAGTTATATTCATCCATTATATCCAACATGTGTATGTCTACATTATAATGTTTGTTAAATGTCAATGATCTATGTCCATTAAAGAACCAAAACGAAACAGAAAATTTTGAAACCATGAAAACATCTTTTAATGGACTAAAACTTGTTATATTTTTAAGGGAAAAAAAACTTATTTACCCATAAATATAACATATAAAATATTTATAGAAAATTGTTATGTACACCCTTTGAGAGTGTATACACCTTAAAACAAAGAGAAAAAGAGGGAGAAAAATGAGTGGCATGATAGAGAGAGTGTGTGTGAGAGAGAGGGGTGTTGGATTGGTGTAAAAAAGCAAAAGGTATGTCTATTTATCGTTGTTGATATTTTTTTTATTGGATCAAATAGCCTAGTGGATAGAACTCACATATTTTATATATGTATGTATATAGTCTACATCGATAAACATATTGTGATAGATCCCATAGGACGAAGGCCAAGAGGTATGATCTCTGTCTCCAACCCCTAACTACCCCGAAGATATTTCCTTCTCCATACCTACAAATAAGAACTTCCTTCAGTATTTTTTTTAATAAAAAACAATTTATTTTTTAAATTTATTCAATAATTAATGTATTTAAGATATCATATAGACTAAAAACACCTATTATTTAAGTAATCAAAGAAGTCAACTATTTCTTATAAAATACTCCATCCGTTCCATAATACATGACACATTTGATTATATTACACATGTCAATGCATAATTTTGAGCTTAAATATCTTGAATAATATATTATAAAAAATTATGAAAATTTGATATTTTGAAAATACTCATCGAGGCGAATCTAACGACATCTTATACGATATTATTTATCTTTGTATATTAGTAGAAAAATATAGTCAAAGTAAATTAGGTCAAAATTGCACGTTTTCAAATGAATCATCTATTGCGGAACGGAGAGAGTAGATCATAAGTGGTATATTCACTAGCCCGTGGGTCCCTAAATCGGACACTACCCGCACCACATGCAAATCGACATCCTTGTTCTATATACCCAATAGATTGCCCAATAGAAATTATTTGTTTCTTCTAAATTGTGGTTGATACATCGTATCTAGACCACATTATAAAAATAAATAAGTTGTTAAATTTAAAATGCGTCTCTCAAAATACTACGTGTGGAGACTCTCAACAGAGTCAGTAATGACCTACTTTCGATAGGGCAAGATAATGAAACAATAATAAAGCAACGTGAGCAAATATAGAAAGAAAGAAAAAATGCCTAACCAAACTAACAACAAATGCCAAAGTCATCAAGTATTTTTATCTTTTCAAAACGATTCCTTCTTTACTTATACTGTTTGTTTATGGCTTATAAGTCAATAGACTCAAATTCTCATTACATCATTCCATCCAAAGATAAAGCCTTGTTTATCTTTTTCAACAGGGATGAGTGCTCCTAAATAAATTAAATAATAAGAAGAAGAAACTTAAGGTGATAAATTTAATAATAGCTCAATCTTATGAATTTCTCTTTAGAGTTCGATTTTAGCTTTTATCGTGAGATTTTCAAGATGCTTTCATTAAGAAATGAATGATGCTGAGGCTTTAGTTTTTATCCTCTTCTTCCTCTCTTATAGATATAGAACTAGAAAATACATTAGTGGCGTGGGTGCAATATCCCTTGTTATTAAAATAGGCGTATTTTTTTTGTCAAGAAAATAAGCGTATTTAAATAAATAAATATGGATTGAACTTGAAATATATATCTTGTACAGTTTTAATTCATTAAAAATGAGTTATCTAACAAATTACGGTTGACACCAATGCTTAGACTATCCACTCACACGAGTTGTGATTTTAGTCCAAAATTTTATAATTGGTACATTATACCTCAATTTCATTATAAATCATCAATCATGTTAAATTAATTGAAAATCGGCAATGAAGTTTTTTTTGAAACAAAAAATCGTCAATGAAGTTGATGGTTCTCTCTGATTTTACAGAGAGATTTGTCTCTATTAATCTATATTTTTTATTTATAAAAAAAAAAAGAGTTCTTATAAAAATATTTAGCTACTTTTAAGTAGAAAAAAATCCTGAAAAGAAATTATCATTTCGAAATTTAACTCTTGATTCGTGTATGATAAATTATCTATAGGAAAATAAATATCCTTTTGTCTCTTTTTATATGACTTTGTAACGAAAATCATTTGTATTATGAAAAATTGTTGGAATAATAAATTTGTATTAGTCGAACACATTTGTGATAAATTGAAAGTATGGACGAGAGATATATTTGAAGAAAAAAGGAAATAAATGCATCTAATAGTATGTAGATGCTCTTTAAGGACAACTTTTTTCTACAAAATATCTTATAATTAAGGACAGGGGGAGTATTATAAAAGTACATGAAAAAAATATATGATTGATGATGCGATGAAAAAAAAAAAGGAAAAGGTAAAAAAATAATGTGAGTGTGTCATGATGAGTTATTTTGTCTTGTGTTGTTTGTTCTGTTCAATACTTACCTTTTAACAAAATCAAATGGATCCATAGTCTTAAAATAACTTATAATTGAAAAGAAAGAATGGAGTATATATTTAACCCATAAATTATTTATTATTTTTTTACTTTGGGTTTAGAAATTACAATTTAGAGATGGTGAGTATAACCCCGTCATTTGAATTAGAATATAATTAGTCTACATGAACTTAACTCAGTTGGTAGGAACATTGTATAATATATGCAAAAGTTGAGGTTTGAACCCCAGACACTCCACTTTTTCACCATAAAGGTGAATTTATCTTGTCACTAGGCTACTTGACAAAAAAAAGAATTATAAGATAATTTCTCTAGACTTTATTTATATATATATATATATATATATACACACACTATCGCTTAAATAGACATTTTGTACTCGTATATCCGCTCTTTTTACTGTGTTAATACGTATACACTACGATCAGTAGTTTTTATGAAAAAATTGGTTTTGATTAAAATTATAGGTATAAATATTTTGTATTTTTATATTGTATTAAACAATACTTATCTTTTTCAATGATACCAAGAATATGACATTTTAATAGACAAATTTATTTAAGGATGTAATTGTAAGTAAAAAATCACTTCAAAATCATATATTCTTTCTTTATATATATATATATATATATAGATAGATAGATAGATAGATATATTAATTAAAAAAATTTAGAGAAAATTAACTAACTTCTTTGGTTTTTGAGATAAGGGAATGAGTTAGCCAAAAGAACATTTCCAAACTTCTATAGTCTATATGGTGACTAAATTAAACTAACGACTAATTCAAAGCCTTAGTGGAAAGTTAAGTCCACCATAAAGAAAACTTTGGCATATCTTTGTTGGCACATGCCCTATCTGTCACCATAAAGGTCAAACTCTCTCTTCTTATTTTAACTTTCCCAACTTCTTTTTCAAGATTCCTAAGTCGTCATATATTTCATCATCATATTTATCTATATTAATTAACTCTTCATAATTATTTCGAATATACCCTATATATGTGCTTTATGTTAGAGACTTTCCCTCTTTAGAACTAGCCACCAAACTCAACTAACTACATCATATATTCTTTATCTTCTCTTGTTGGCTTTTCAAAATTAAACAATAGCTTCAATGAGTTCAATAAGCAAAGCTCCTTCCAACAATAACATGATAAGTTTTGAGTCTTCTGAGGAGAGTAGTTGGACTAAGTACTTTGAGGATTTCTTTAACAATGAGCATAAAGATATTGATCATCATGAGCAGAAATGTTCTATAAATTCTTTCTCTGGTTTTGGTGATGGCTCTTCCCTTGTCTCTGATGCTGCTAATTCCAAGGTTGGTGAAAAAAAATTAACTGATCAGAATGCACAAAGTGGTAGTATACAGTATATTAAGAGATTAAGTTTCAAGAAGAGGAAGAAAATCATAACCAGTGTGGTTGATCATGATTTGGAAGATACTGCAAGTTCTCCTATCAATAGCCCTAAGGTTTTTACCTTTTTACTTTTGTTATTCTTCCTACATATTTATAATTGTTCATTTAATTATAATTTTATAATTAATATTTTAGGCTTTATATGTGAACCAGATATTCAAGGCAAAAGAGAAGGAAGAAATAGACCACTTTTATCAGGTTAGTTTGCTCAATTCAGTTAGCTTTTATGATGAAAAATATATATAGATAAATTAAAAAGTTATCTACTTATTTTTGGCTTGTTGATCTATTATATTGCAGTTGTTCAACCACATTAAACTTGTTAGTTGAAAGTAGTTTTGGCTAAAATTAAATGTTGTCCTTGTCTATGCTATGAATGATGTGTAGACCCTCTTGCTTGTATATTTGTAAAAAGTAGTGTCTGCATGTTTTGGTCAGATGATGATTGGTATCTTGTTCCTTTCTTGCTTTTCTCATTTTGGTGTTACTGCTATGAGTATTATACTTCCATTTGGATAGATACTACCTTTATTTTATTTCAATATAGAGTTGGAGTATATGAGACTATTGTACTCCTTTCTTTTAATGTTTGAAAAAGGTTTTATAAATACAAACTTAGTTATAGCTGCATAGGTACGTATGATCGAGTGCAAGTGTGACTTTTTTGACATTACAATTTAAGTTGTGGGTAGTCAGTAAAATCATAAATTTTGTTATATAATATAACATGAAAGAGCTAAATTCTTCGATTCACAACAAAAATATCATGTTAAAAGTTTAAAAAGTTAAAATATATAGTTGGTTAAAAGAAACTCAAGTGTACAAATAATATTATACTATTATATATCATTGTATTAATATACAAGAGAAAGCCACAAATTTCAACCACAATACAATCATGAGCAGAAATGGAGCATCACGAATACAGTTCATTTAATCGGTAAGGGTACTTCACCACTTTACAAGTAGCGCACCCATGCTTCATAAATCAAAACTTAATTAAATTAAAATTGCAGCCATTCCAAGCTACTAAAAACCACATAAAATTAGAAAAACAAGTTATATAATATATGTGAGTATTTTTTTGATATATTGTGAATGATGTAAAAAACAATATTACCATGTCATTATATGTGGTTTTAAAAATAATTATGATTGAAGTCAAACATTTTAAACGATTTGATAAATATAATTGATTGACGGTATAAAACATCTTTACATTGACCATATATAAATTAAATCATTGCAATTTTAGTTTCTCTCTCCTTATTCTTCTTCTTCTTTTACCTATAGGCTGAAATAGAGCAGTACTCGTTTTTTTCCAACTAACAAGTTGCCATTTTAATATGTTATGTTTTGTAGGAGAAAGGAAATACAACAGGAGAAAAAGATGAGAGGAAGGAAGTGGGATATAATGAAAGGGATACTAGTAGTGACCACACAGAATTGAATAAAAAAGGCCTTTGCTTAGTTCCCATGTCTATGGTATTGAACTATGTAGGTTGATTATAAGTTTCATGACACCACCTCCATAAATGCATTCCTTTCTCTTAATTCTATTGTTGGAATCATTTATCTCTTTTTTATATTTTTTTTGTAAAATAGCCCGGTAGTGAGAATCTCGCACCTTAAGTGTGTAGAATGGAGGATTGTGAGTTTGAACATGCACTTCAACAAATCAAATGCCCCTACAACTACAAAATCAAATTGTATTTTTAGGATATCATTTCTCTCAATGTAGCGCATGCTTGCGCCTTGTAAATAAATATTGAGATGCATAATTATTTTTTCGTTGTCACTCTTTTTAACAATTAAAATAAATGATTTGTGTATTTTTTTTTATCTATACCGTTGAAGAATCGAATCAGGTAATTTGAAATTTACAACACTCACACATTTTGTACACAAACTACTTGCGCTATACTTCGGTGATATAAAATTTGTGTTTATAATCGCCTCTCAAGTTTTCCATGGCCTATGTGGGTGGAGTTAATTAGTTTTTGATGTTTTTACTTACATTTGAATTAATGGGTTTCATGAAATTATAGTTGAGATATTGTTTTATTTGTTAGTCTTAAACGCAATTTTGATCCCCTATTTTAGTTAATCAACATTTTGGTCTCCCCGTTTCTAAAACAACTAGTTTGGTCCCCCTATTTTATATTTTTTTGGTTTTTTTTAGTCCCAAGTCAATTTTGATAATTTGTCACTCGACGTGTTAGTGAAGTGTCAGTGTGTTAGCTAATTCATTTTCCATGTCATTTATTAATTGAAATACATAATAAAAAAAACTAATTATAAAATAAATTCAAATCTACATTTTTAGGTATCGTGTGATCTTGACCAAACAATCATCAACCTCACGAATGTGTCAGTGCATAATTCCATCAATGCACGGAATTTGAATTTGCGACACAACGAAAGATTCATAATCCATATTTGATTTTTAAAAAAATTTATAAAAAAGCTATATCTTATCAACGATCGCAATCACATCAGAATTAAAACACACATTCTGAATATATTTTTTAAACTACACCCACATTAATCATTTAAATATTACACTATAAACTATGGAAATAGTTTAGGCACATAAAAAATTGAGTTGTTAAGTCTACGTGAACAAATGGATCAATTTAGACACATAAAAAAAATGAGTAGTTAAAAAAAAAAGGTTAGTGACGGGGATGTGAGAATTTGCCACCAACAATAAATATTTTGATCATACTTCCTTATCACCAACAACAACTAGTTCATACTTCAAATATAATATAAACAATATAAGACTACATCCTTCAGTCGATGTGGGACTATTTCCCTTTTTCTTGCTTCTTAAAGCTTTAAAAGAAGAAGAAACATAAACCAATAATTTAGCAGCTCATAATTGTATAATGGAAGCAAACATTTGTCCCATGCCTCTTGGAAGTTGAATTCTTGAGTTTATGCCTATCTTATCAGACTATGTTAATTGCTTTAAATAACAAATAGCCGTATGTTTTGTACTCCCTCCGGTCTCAAATATAAGAAACAAAAAAATAAAATTGATGGTCTCAAATATAAGAAAAAGTATAGTAAAATGAACCTATTAAATGCCACAATTCCAAGTTTATCCTCATTAAAATCACTTCATTAATGTCTTTACTACTCCAAGACAAGGATAAAATTAGAAAAATAATACTTTTTATAATTATTTAAATGTGGTCAATCCACTTTCTTAATATGTGTGCATTTTTTTTTTCTTTCTTACATTTAAGACTAGAGGGAGTATATAATTAAGCTTGAGATTCTTTGTAATACAAAAAAACTCTATTCACCTTCTACAAGGGTTACTAAGGACTCACCCTATCATTTGCTAACAAATTGGACAATAATAATAATACAACTAAACTTACAAACCAAAGCTTCTCCAACACCAGCTGAACAAAAACCCTAGCCAAAACAAACAAACATGCCAAGGTAACCCACACTAGGGTTGAGTACACCCCTGTAGCAAACAGAATTGACAAATTACTTGACATTATTAACACCACTTACCCATGTACCAGCCAATATAATGCACCAAATTTGTAACTAAATTCTGGTATAACTGCAACTTAATCCAACTTTCAGTTGTGCTTGATCCTCTTCGATTGCGCCAGTGTAACTGCCAAGCTATTCGCTTCCCTGAATACATGAGAAAACGTTACATTTTTTAATGTCAGTGGAAATTTTAGAATTTTATTCAATTTATTGCTTGTGAAACGCAGGTTACAAGGACAGTATCTTTATATATCATCCGACTGAGAGCATTCTTTGAGTCAGATTCTACAATTTTAGGGCCTTTCAATAACCAATTCTTATCCAGGATTGTTCCAAAGCAAAAACAATTGATAAAAATTCTGCTTCATTTTTATGCCAGCATGCATATATTGCAAACTCTGGCTCAACAATTAAGGTATCAAATATCAGTCGTTGTCGCGAAAACAACTGCGACATACTCCCTCCGGTCACATTTATAAGCAAAAAATAACTTTTTAGATTTATGGAATAATTAATATATTTGGTCACATTTATATATCAAATACATTAGTTATTCAATAAATCTAAAAAGCTGTGTTTTGCTTATAAATGTGAACGGAGGGAGGAAGCTTTAAGAGAGACAAAAGAAGGTTTTAGGTTTTGAAGGTTTCAGCCTGCATTTTATTCCGGTTGTGCTATGGGTGATGCGCTTGTGCTTTCGCACGTCCTGCAATCGCTTGTAGCGGGCTTTATGGGAACTTGAACCTGCGCAATAAGCATAATGTTCTGCGCATCACGCATCTACTAGTAATCTCTTCAACCACTTTTTTTTTTAAAAAAAATTCTTGAATTTTCACATAGGAACATCTAGATAATAGTCACATAATTCATCCGCAAATTGGTACATTGCATACCAGCTCGTGGTACATTTGCAAATTGGTTCGTACAAATTCCCATTAAATTTTTGTAAACTGGCGAACCGCCAAACCTAGATAGTGAGTGAGAATTGAAGAAAGAGGAAGAGGAGGTTGAGTAGGAGATAAAAGAGAAAGGAAAATCTCCGATGGAGCAGATAAATTATGCAGGAAAACCTTTTTGAAGCATAGAGATAAAGAAACGTCTCTTGCAAAATAACAACGATTAAAAATAAAAAAACCAAAGAAAAGTGAATATAAAAAAGGTTTTAGTACTACGAACCGGCATGTATTAAGATAGCTTACTATACTTCTATTTAGTAGTGCTACAGCTTGATACTATAATCCTTCTATTTGTTTGCAATATTAAGATAGCTTACTATACTTAATTTAGTAGTGCTAGTACTACGAACCGGCATGTATTAAAGCTCTAAACTCTCATACGTACCAAATTCTTCTCATGCTGCGTACCGCAAACTCGTAGCCCGTACTAACGCGAATTGGGAATTATGTGACTATGATCTAGATTCCTTGTTGGGTCCTACTTCTAATTTGGCCATAATGAAACTTGTTTTTAATGTGTTTGTTCGGAGAATTAGTTCCCAAACTCTACATCAATCTATGCTTTTGTTGTTTCTATGAACCGTCTTCCCATGATTAGCTGACACTCAAACTTCGCCAGGTGTGACTCTGTTTGCCATCAAAGCGTTTTTGTAACGGAAGTTAACGGAAGGGACTAAAAACAAATGGTTAACAACTTAAAAGGATATTTTTGAAACAAAAAAAGATACAAGGACGAATTGCAAAAACACGCGAACTTACATGGACGTTTTGCATATTTAAGCCATAGATTATTTATTAAATAAAATATTCTAAAAAACTTAGAATCAAATCCGTGCAGGGTTCTATACCAAGTACATCTTTGAAATTACCCTTTATTATATGATGATGATAGAGAAATACTACTACAAATTTCCACACTAAAAATTTATTCCATATTTATTTATTTATTCAAATTGATAGATTACATCGATACAATGCAAATTCGCTAAAAATGATATATATGTGAACAAATTCACACCATCCATGTTAATAGCATAATACAACAAATTACAAAAGGTTACACATATGACTATATTCAAGTTTCCGAAATACTCATGTTTCCGGATCTGCAACGAGGATGACGTCAAAGTCATTGATTGAATATGCATTGTATCGAAGCTGGTCAGAAAATCTGTATCAAACAAATACATAAACGAAATAAGAAAGACAAACAACGCCGCACAAAGACGACAAACAAACCAACCTCAAACTAAGACAACAAAATGGATGTGAAAATCACTTATTTCAATAAAAGGGAAAAAGAAAAACGAGTTAGAGGGGTGATTTGAGTCAAACATTGACCCTAAATCACCCCTCTTTGATGAATTAAGGAGAAGAAACTAAGGTTTTGGCGACGGCTCACAAGAGAGCGAGTGCAAACCCTAGGTTGGTTTATTATTAAAAGCTTTTTCATGATATAGGTCGGCTCATGTGTCCATGAAATATGCTTAATTGTGAGAATGAACTTTATACTTTTGAAGAGCATCAATGAAATTTTTAATGTATTCATTCTGAAGATCTTTTGAACTGAAAACATTTCCCATATCTTTGGCATTTTTCCTGTACGTACTTCCTTCCTCATCCACTATTACCAACCTCAATGTTTTGGCTACAGAGTCTCTAGTAAAGGACCCATCTTGCTCACTCCTTGGTACCTCAATAGCCACCTTCTTTTCTTCTAGTGCTCTTGAAAACAAACATTGGTCAAGTAAATAAGGCAATGTCACAAGAGCATGCCCAAGATGAAGAATCTCAATGACTGAACCTGCACCACAGTGACTCATACATCCACCAATTGATCCATGAGCTAAGATCTTAAGCTGGGGTGCCCATGTTTTCCAAACAATTCCGCATTCTTTTGTTCTTTCTTCGAATCCTTTAGGTAATTCAAGTGTACCCTCTTGAAGATCTTTCAAAGCCCAAAAGAAAGGCAACCCAGAAAGTTCAATTCCATGAGCTAACTCAGTTAGATCTTCTTGACTTATCTTCGTCTCGCTCCCAAATCCGATGTAAACAACAGAAGATGATTCTTTTGAATCCAACCATGCCTTGATTTTCAACCAATCAGGGTTGTTTTCTTCCTCTTGGTCGTTTCTTATTTGCATGGATGGTGGAAGCAATCCAACCGGAACCACAGGAACCTTGTGTCGGTCAGAAAGATAATCTAACCATTCACCTTCAAGTTCTCTACATGTTCTGATAAGATAAAGGTCACAGCTTGAGTATACATTGTCGGTATCAGAGCGGGTGAATTGTCTTCCAGAATCATTCTTAACTTGTGACTTTATTCTCATAATCTCATAAGGTTTGAAATGCATTGTTGTTTTGAAAGGAACCCACTTTGGTGGACCACACACACCTATGTTGATTTGTTCCTTTGGTGGATTAAAGAAACATATGTTCCAAGATGGGACTATGCTATAATGATACATTTGAATTAAAAGGGTGTGTCATTAAAGAATGACCCAAGCATTAAAAAATGCTATAACAAACTCCCACTAACTCAAAATATCAGAGACTTAATCAAATCATTATGAGTTACAATACTCATTTATATAAGTCTGTGGTTAGTGGTTTTGCCAATGAGTTTTCAATTCCATAAAAGTCATATATCCACATGGGTATAAGAATAGTAATTACTTATAGGGATAGCCTATAAAGAGAGAGTAATTACATTTAGTCAAAATCG